>OBLN01000644.1_pt1 | contig 12448 bp, 13 predicted proteins | sample 1519301 | NCBI WGS metagenome assembly OBLN01 (sample SAMEA2452533, study PRJEB22499) | sediment metagenome | reverse complement strand
GCATCCTAACTACATGACCAATGAATTATTAGATGTGGTTGCTGATTATCCCAAAGTTATGCCTCACATTGAAGTTCCCATTCAGGCAGGCAATGATGAGGTGTTGGAGAACATGAAACGTGGTTACACCAACCAACAATACCGTGAATTGGTTGCCAACATACGGGAACGTATTCCGAATGTCTCTATTGCTACCGATATCATCGTTGGGTTTCCGGGAGAAACTGAAAGTCAATTCCAGGACACATACGATTTATTGTCTGATTTGAAGATGGATGTTGCCCATCTGGCACGCTACTCCCCCAGAACCGGAACTGTCTCGGAACGGCGAATGGAAGATGATGTCCCCGATGAAGAAAAATGGCGTCGCTTCCGTCTTTTGGAGGATTTGCAGGAAGGTATTGCAACCGAAATTCACGCTACTTACCTTTCAAAAACAATTCCCATCCTGTTCGAGGAAAAAGGCAAAAAAGGTCGTTGGCGCGGTCGTACTGAAACCAATAAATTGGTATTTGTAGAAAGCAATGAAGATTTACGCGGGCAGGTACTACCCGTTACCATAGATTGGACCGGGCCATGGTCGATGCTGGGGCATCTAAAAAGCTAAAAAGAATCATTTTTGCCGTACTAGCAATTCTGGTAATTTTTATATCAGTGTTGCTGTATTATTTTGTATTCAATCGACCAGACTCCTCGAAACGATCAACCCGGGTAATGGAGTGGATTCGAAATGCAGAGGATCATCCGGATTGGGCTGTCAAAGCAGGTGAACGCTGTGAGAATGCACCGTTCATTATGCCAACAGATGGCTACATCGGTTTTCTTTGGGATGATTCTTTCAGACCGGGTCATGAACACACCGGATTGGACATTTTTGGGGGAACAGATAACGGCATTACACCCATCGTTGCTGCCTATGATGGATACCTGACCAGGCAAGATGATTGGAAATCTACTGTTATCATCCGCATTCCATCAGACCCCCTGCAACCTGATCGTCAAATCTGGACATATTACACCCACATGGCTGATGAGCAGGGAAATGATTTCATTTCTGACGATTTTCCACCCGGGACAACAGAGGTTTATGTAAAAGCTGGAACTTTTTTAGGGTACCAGGGAAACTTCTCAGGCACACCTGGCAACCCAACCGGCGTTCACCTCCATTTCTCCATTGTGAAAGATGATGGCGATGGTCAATTCTTAAATGAAACCATCCTGGAAAATACGCTTGATCCATCTCCTTATTTCAACATCATCCTCAACGCTAAATCTTCTCCACCCGATATTCCGCTCTGCCCATAATCTCAAAGCGAAACCAACATTCCTTGATTGATCTGCTTTATAATTAATCATAGCACTGCCAGGTAGTTGGATTGGGAGGGAAAAGGTATGCTTACGTTTCGAGATTTGGCTTCAGGCTTAAGAAAGTTGGAAGTAGATCCTGCAAAGCCTGTGATCATCCATGCTTCATTATCTTCATTTGGTGAAATACGTGGAGGGGTAGATACTTTATTAGGTGCAATCCTGGCAAATTTCCCGTCTATCCTGACACCTGCTTTTACATACAAAACAATGCTGACACCAGAATCAGGCCCAGCCGATAATGGCATCATCTATGGCACCGCTTACACCCAAAATCGAATGGCAGAATTTTTTACCCCTGATTTGCCTTGCGATCGCTCGATGGGTATTTTGGCAGAGAAAATACGCGCCCACCCGAAGGCAACCCGCTCATCCCATCCGATCCTTTCTTTCACAGGTATAAATCTGGAAAAAATAATTGCTTCGCAATCAGTGGAAGAACCTTTAGCGCCCATCCAATCTCTGTACGAACAGGAAGGAACTGTGCTGCTGCTTGGTGTCGATCATACGGTCAACACCAGCATTCACCTGGCAGAAAGTATGGCAGGGAGAAAAACCTTTACGCGCTGGGCGCTCACTCCCACAGCAATCATCGAATGTGTCAACTTTCCTGGTTGTTCAGATGGATTCAATCAGGTTCAATATTTACTGGAGGATAATACCCAAATAATACAAATTGGGGACGCAAAGATTATTTGTTTGCCTGTAAAACCAATGGTGGATAAATTGGTCAACCATTTAGAAGATCAACCACTCGCTTTGTTGTGTGACAGAGAACAATGTCCACGTTGTGATGCGGTTCGCACCTCTACTGCAAGTCAATGAGATTTATCCGAACGCTAAACAGTCTTTATGCTATACTAAATTTCAGAATTTTAGTGTGTGACAAAGTATCAAAATTCTATAAGTATGCTCTTTTTTTACATTCTTCTTTTTTATTCTCGCTGGATTCCTGGATGATCTATGAACCTTGAAAACAATCAAACTTCATTGGAATTAATACTCAGAATTAGCCGTGAACTGGCTACTACCATTGAGTTGGAAGAAGCTTTAACAAAAGTAATTCAACTTTCCATGGAAAATGTTGGTGCTGAACGGGGGAGCTTAATTGCAGTTAACAACAATATCGAACCCATCGTTGCAGCAATCTTTGCGGACGGCAGATTGGTTCCATACACATTGGATCAGGTTCGCACAATTCTTACCTATGGGTTGGCCGGTCAGGTAGTCAAAAGCCAACAACCCGTGTGGATTGAAGATACCAGCAAAGATGAACGTTGGTTAAGACGACCGGACGATGCCGCCAATAAAACCGGGGCTAAATCAGCCATTTGTATCGCATTAAAAGCACGTGATCAACTGGTTGGCGTTCTCACGATTGTGCATCCCAAGCCAAACTTTTTCAATGAAAAACAATTCGAACTTTTGCAAACCATCTCAGATTTAGCGGGGATTACCATTCATAATGCGATCCTGTATGATTCCCTGACAGAAAGTAATCAACGGTATCAGGAATTATTTGACGATATTATAGACCCAATTCTCATCACAGATTGGCAAGGTCGAATTATTGAAGGAAACCGCCAGGCCAGGCAATGTGTTGGATCAGATTTTAACAACTCCCTTAATTTATCCATTCAGGATTTCCATCAGGTAGAGTGGGATGAAATCGGTAAAGATTTCAAGAATTTACGAAATGGAAAAACAGTCAATTACGAATCCGAGTTTCAATGTATTTCCAATAAGGTTTTTCCTGTCGAAGTCCATGTGCGGATCGTAACCATCAATGAAAAAGAATTAATCCAATGGACACTGCGTGATATTTCAGAAAGAAAAGCCCTGGATGCACTGCGGGAAGATCTCATGTCGATGATTTATCATGATTTGCGTTCACCTCTGGCAAATATCATCTCCAGTCATGATATTCTGGAAACCCTATTGCCCAAAAACTCCTCCATCACACCTGTTTTTCAAATTGCTGTTCGATCCACCGACCGTATGCAACGCCTGATCAATTCTTTGTTGGACATCAAACGGCTTGAAGCTGGACAACCGATTGCAAACCCAAAATTTGTGGACACACATTCACTACTGATCGAATCGGTTGAGGCGATTGAAATGACATCGAAAAGTAAACGACAAACAATTGAACTGGCATTGATGCCCAACTTGCCAGATTTATTTGCGGATGAAGGCATGATAAAGAGAGTTGTGATAAACCTCTTAGAAAATGCCATAAAATTTACACCGATGGATGGTAAAATTCAACTTTCCGCGAAATTGGAAGATCAGCATCTGTTAATTTCCATAAAGGACAGTGGTCCTGGAATTCCAGATGATGCGCAGGAAAGAATCTTTAATAAGTTTACACGGCTGGATGCGAAATCATTTCCGAAAGGAATTGGACTTGGACTTGCTTTTTGCAAACTGGCTGTTAATGCCCATGATGGTAAAATCTGGGTAATAAGTGAAACTGGAAAAGGCAGTCAATTTAATATCTTACTGCCATTGAAAAAACAAGAAGAAACTCATTAATAGAGGTAATTCATGCAGGAAATTGTTAACCGTGTATTTATTGAAACCCATTACCCTGGGGTCACCTTAGGAGCTATCAGCCGTGAACATGGCTTAATCCTGGTTGATTCCCCTTTTCGTCAGGATGATACCCGCTCCTGGCGAGCCTCCCTGTTAAATCTTGGTGGAGGTGTAGCTCGCATTTTGGTACAAATGGATGCTCATATCGATCGTTCGATGGGTGCCAAAGCGATGGAATGTACCATTCTCAGTCACATCGATGCCGCCAACGTGTTTCAAAATCGGCCAGCGTCTATCAAAGCACAAACAGTAGATGCAGGCGCAGAATGGGAAAATTACAATGGACTTGGAAGTATTCGTTGGGGAACACCCCACTTAACCTTCAGTGAGCATATGTTCCTGCATTGGGATGAGAATCCAATTAAGCTTGATCATCGACCTGGAATTGCTGATGGATCCATTTTTGTAGACCTGCCGCAGGAGAAAATCCTTTTCTTAGGCGATGCCGTAGTAAGCAAACAATCCCCATTCCTGAGTGATGCAAACTTACCTTTATGGATTGACCACCTCAAGGGTTTGCTCGCCAAAGAATACCAGGAATATTTTTTCGTCAGTGGTAGAGATGGGTTAGTAACCCTTGAAGAGATACGAAATCAAATTAATTTTCTTGAGGAAATTAATGAAAAAATTGGTGAACTCGCAGATCAACAAGCCCCATTAGAATCAATAGGAAAATTAGTGCCAGATTTAATGAAAAAATTGGTTAATATTCCAGCGAAACAATATGAATTAAACGAAAAACGACTTACTTATGGTTTACAAATGTATTACGCTCATCATTTTATAGACAAATCAGTGAAAAAAGAGGGGATTTGAAAAATTTAAATAATTTAGTTGAGGATTCATCAATAGTCGACCCACAATCATTTCAACCATTGGTGCATGCTACCCGTGGCAAGTTAGTAGAATCAATTCACAACGGTGCAATTGCTGTTGTAGATAAACAAGGTCGTTTATTTGCATCTTTCGGCGACCCAGAATTGGTAGCTTACCTTCGATCCTCTTCCAAACCGATCCAAGCATTACCATTAATTGAACTGGGCGGTGCAGAACATTTCAATTTAACCAAACACGAGATTTCACTAATGTGTGCTTCTCATCGCGGTATGGATATTCATGTCGAAGTATTGGAAGGTTTGCAAAAGAAAATTGGGGTTGCCGAATCAGACCTCTTGTGTGGAACCCACCCAATCACCGATCGCCCCACTGCAGAAGCATTGATATTACGCGGAGAACAACCTGGACAAAATCGTCATAATTGTTCTGGAAAACACACTGGCTTTTTAGCCCAGGCAATCCTGAGAGAAAAGTCAACAGAAAATTACATCGACATTAAACATCCGGTACAGCAATTGGTTCTAAAAACCTTTGCTGAAATGGTACATGTACCAGAAGATGAAGTTTTTATTGGCATTGATGGATGTTCAGTTCCTGTGTTTGGGGTTCCCTTGCGAAACGCTGGTTGGGGCTTTGCCAGCTTGTGTGACCCTTCCGACCTTGACCCTGTAAGAGCGAAAGCCTGTAAGCAAATTGTTGAGGCAATGACCTATGCGCCAGAAATGGTTTCCGGTCCCGGACAATTCGATACCGAATTAATGAAAGTGGGAAAAGGAAAAATAATCGCAAAAGGTGGTGCGGAAGGATATCAAAGCATTGGCATCTTACCTGGAGCATTTGCTGAAAATAGCCCAGCACTCGGTATCGTATTCAAAATCGCAGATGGGGATAGTCTTAACCGCGCCAGACCACTGGTTGGCATTGAAATTCTCAAGCAACTGGGCGTCCTGGATGACGAACAAATCCAATCATTATCCGGTTTTTACACCAGACCCATCCAGAATTGGCGAAAACTTGATGTAGGTCAACTGAAACCGATCTTCAAACTGAATTTTCACTAAGCAACTGTTGGTAAATCAATGCAAAATGATAAACAATTAACCCAAAAAGCCCTTACGATCTATGACCGTCTATTAGCATTATTCGGTTTACCGGAATGGCGGGAACCTTTGCCAGCAATAGACGAATTAATTTCAACCATCCTCTCACAAAACACCAATGACCGCAATCGCGATGTTGCTTTTTTTGCATTGCGAGAAAAATTTCCAACCTGGGAAGAAGTGCGTGATGCAAAACCGGAGGACGTTATAAACGAAATTCGTCCTGCAGGGTTAGCTAACCAAAAAGGACCACGTATTCAAAAAGTGCTGCAACAAATTACGGAAGAACGAGGAAATCTGAATCTTGGTTTTCTTAAAGAGTATTCCGCGGAAGATGCCCACGCTTGGTTAACACGTTTTCATGGCGTAGGACCAAAAACCGCAGCAATCGTTTTACAATTTTCATTGGAAATTCCCGCTTTTCCAGTAGATACCCATGTGTACCGGGTTAGTGGAAGATTAGGATTACGACCCGAGAAAATGAATGCTGATCAGGCACATCCACACCTGGCTTCATTATTCCTACCTGAAACGTACGGACCAGCTCACCTCAACCTCATTAAATTAGGGAGAGAAATTTGTTTGGCACGAAAACCCAAATGTGAAATTTGCCCGCTCACGGATTTATGCGATTATTATCAATCGCAATCTGAAAATTCAGTTTAAATTTCATCCAAATCTATTTGATTTAAATAGCTTAACCAATTAGATTGCTCCCATTCCAGATCAGGGATTGCGTCAACGTTCACCCACTGGCATTCAAAAGTGTGACCAAAATCTGATTGAATTTTCCAATCGTCTCTCTTTTCATCCATAGCGAGAAGCAGATAATAATGACGTTGCAGTTCACGTGTTAGCACTTCACTTGGCAACCACCCCTCAGATCGCCATAAAAGTACTGGTTCTTCTTTGCTCGTATCAATTTCATCATATTGAACTCTTGTAAATCCAACTTTCTTTTCAAAAGTATCTACTTTAAGGCCACGGGTACACAAAGGTCCATTACGTTTGGCAGCCTGGGCAGGCCACGAAAAAAATCGTAGGGATTGGGTTAAAATCGCATGATTTTGATCTATATAAATGGTATTCTCACCTAATTTTTTTATGATTTTGACATTTTTCAAACCGGTTTCTTCTATGATCTCTCGTAATAATGCATTTTCAAGCGATTCGCTTTCTTCAACAGTTCCAGCCGGCAATTGGTAACCATTAGCGGGATGTTTAAATATCAACAACTGATGGTCGTTTTCTTTTTTTCGAACGATAAAAGCTACAACTTTTTCTATCATGGTTATCCAGCAATACCTGCTACCGTTTTAAACATTTGATAGGCTGTTGGCATATCTTTCACTTGATATTGAACCAACTTTCCTGAAATCCGCTCAACACCAGGAATAATCTGAGTCCTGTCAGCCATTTCCGTTGATTTGAATTCAACTTTTACCAGTACGGGTTCTGTTACTTTAAACACCTGTGCGCCCTGACCGTTCTGAAAAGTTTGTATGGCAAATTTTGCACCTTCCCGAATCAAATTTTGGGCTTCTTTTGGATGCAGGCAATTTGCACCAAATCTTCCAAGTGCTTGTTTAACCACCACCGTATGAATGCCAGGAATCAAATCCTGAGCTTCTTTTGAAACCATCTGATCTCCTGATAGAAGCAGAACAGGCACATCATAATAACCACATAATGCAGCATTCAAACCTGTTTCACCTACCAAAATATCATTTATCCAGATATTCGAAATCGTTGCATTTGACCATGTGTGATCAAGTACTGCTGACTGAGTTCCTGCGCGTGCGTGGAAGCCGATGAAGAAAGCTGCATCTACATCTTCATCAACACTTTGGACCATAGAAAAAGGTTTTGTTGTACCGTAAGTTAATCGAGCTCTTGCATCAAGCAAATCAATAATAATATTATCGCCGTTCCAATGACCATCTGAAACAATAACTTCGTCCACCCCAGCTTCCATTGCCCCACCAATCGCTGCATTAACATCCTCTGTCATAATTCTACGAAACCGCTGCCACTCGGATTTTCCAGGATTAACTTGATCCCAATTAATAACCCCACTGATACCTTCCATATCGACAGCAATTAATAATTTCATTTTCTAAACCTCCAAAACCGCATGTTTATTTAAGTATACTACGCAGGTATTATTCAGTAAATTGTAGATAAATATCACCTTATATATGATAAATTCATCATGAAGCAAACACTTTCTTAAAAAAGTTAATAATTTTCATGAAAGAAAATATAAATTTTTTGTATGAATGCCCGTATCTCTCTTGTTTTTTCCTTTTAAAGTGTTACAATTTCAAATCGGAAAGTAAAGTTACAAGTAGAGGTTAAAAATGCCAATCTATACCTATCGGTGCGACAATTGTGGCGTGCAGTTTGATCGGAAACAATTATTCACCGATCCACTTTTAAAGATTTGCCCTGAGTGTGGTAAAAAAGCCTTACATAAGGTTTATACACCCGTGGGTATTGTTTTTAAAGGTTCAGGCTTTTATGCTACTGATCATCGTTCACCATCCGGTCAAAACAAGAGTAAGTCTAGCCACGAAGAAAAATCTTCCACATCAAGTGAAGAGTCATCCACAGCCAGTAGCACAACTGAGAAGAAATCCGAAACAAGCACTGCGTCGACATCCACCACAAACGAATCATCAAAATAGATGAACGACTTTCATTTAGATCCCGGCTCAAGCCGGGTTTTATTTTTAATGGAAATCTGGTATCATCCTCTGCGAACGAAATACAGACTTTCAATGTAAACGATCTTCAAATCGGGAAGAATTAGTTACAAATGATAGTTTTTGATAGGAATTAACTGACATTTTGATAGTCAATGCATGGGTTGACCCCTTATTCTAAACGAGGTTTTCATGAGCAAAAAAACGGAAAACAAAAAACAATATCGACTTACAGCCGAAGAACGAGAAAGAAGACGAAGACAGATCATGTTTGGTATCTTTGCTGCAGTATTAATCATCTCCTGGATTGCTTCTATGATCGCTGTGCTGTAAGTTCCTAACAAAGGAGTTTACATGAATAAGAATACTTCCCGATTTATATTAACAGCTTTAATCATTGCCTGGGCAGTTGATTTTTTCTTTTTTGAGAAGCCATTTGGCATTGCCTTTACAGTTTGGGTTCTCATTGCCATCAGCTGCCTTTTCATTCTCAGCTTCCTTGAGAAGAAAAAACCTCATTGGTTATCTTACCTTTTGGCTGCTTTCTCACTGGTGCTCTCGAGTGCCAGTTTTTTGAGAAAGGAACCGTTCACTCAAACAATATCCACTTTTGGAAGTCTTGGGTTGCTGATATTACTCACGATGACGTTCACAAATGGCCATTGGCCATTTTTTCGCCTTTTAGATTATGTGATCCGTAGTTTGAAATGGATTATTACCATTTTAGCAACTGCCTGGCAGTCTGTATTCCAACGAGACCAAAAAAATCAGGTCGAGAACACCACAGACACACATGAAATGGATCAGAAAAAAAACAGGAATGTGTGGTCAGTCATTCGTGGCATTTTATTAGCATTACCTTTCTTACTGATCCTTGCTTCGCTATTAGCGGCTGCAGATCCGATCTTCGAAGAAAGAATGTTAAACATTTTTGAAATCTTCCGAATTGATAACATTGCTGAATATATTTTTCGCACCATAAATATTCTGTTGATGGGGTACATTTTCATTGGTGTCCTGTTACAGGCAATTCACCCCAAAACCGAAGAGGAAAGACCCAATCCCAACCAACCATCGATTAATAAATTTCTTGGCTCATTGGAAGCAAGCATCGTATTAGGAAGTATCATTGTTTTATTTGCTTCCTTCCTGGTCATTCAATTCCGTTATTTCTTCGGCGGGGAAGCAAACATCAGTGAAACTGGTTTTACTTACTCCGAATATGCACGGCGTGGTTTTGGTGAATTGATCACAGTAGCCGTATTAAGTTTAGGAATTTACTATTTATTTCACTCAATAACCAAATTAGAAACCAAAAACTTAAAAAGACGTTTTTCCATCTTCAGTCTGCTGATATTTATCCAGGTGCTGGTGATGCTGTTTTCAAGTTATCAACGTCTTGTTTTGTATGAACAGGCATATGGTTTTTCACGCCTACGTACTTATTCGCACCTGTTCCTCCCATGGTTAGCCGTGTTAATCATTGTCGTCATCATACTTGAATTAGTGCAACGACAGGGACACTTCGCTCTTTCTTTACTGATTTTCGCAACAGGGTTTGTGACAACCTGCATGCTCTATAATATTGATGGTTTCATTGCCCGTCAAAACATCCAGCGCGCGACCATCTCCAGCCAGGAAGGATACGCGTTGGATTTTTACTACATTTCAGAATTAAGTTCCGACGCGGTGCCGGTTATCTTTGAAGGATTCATGGCAAACGATCCAGCCACGGAGGATCTATTAGGCGCAAATTTGGCTTGCCGGTGGTCGTCTTTACAGTCTTCAGAAGTTCGAACCTGGCAAAGTTATAATGTCTCTTACCAGAATGCAAAATCATTACTGGAGACAAACCAACAATTTTGGGAAAAATATCCAATAACAACTAAAGATGGTGAATTTCAAAAAAGTGTAACCGTGAATGGAGAATCGTATTTTTGTTTTTATGACGATCTCCTTCGTGATTGATCAGTTGCGCTGTGACTACGACAACAAGCCTGTAACAGAAAGATGCACACTGACCTTTACATGGTAAAATCGAAATCATGAAACGGTGGCAACTTTGGCTGGGAATCCTCATCAGTGCAGTTCTTTTGTACTTTGCACTCCGTGGCCTTCAACTTGACCTGGTTTGGGAATCCCTCAAAGGTGCCCGCTATATATGGTTATTGCCTGGCATCGCTGTTCGATTTTACCATGTAAAGGTCAGTGTGCATCTTTCTGTTTATTTTGTTGGGGTTTGGGTTCGCTCCTGGCGGTGGCACTACATGCTACGTCCGCTCAAAAAGATCCCAACCCCAACTATGTTTCCCATCGTAACCATTGGCTATATGGGCAATAATATTTACCCCGCCCGCGCGGGTGAAGTTCTACGAGCTGTCATCTTAAAAGAACGTGAAGGGGTACCAGTTTCTGCCTCATTGGCAACTGTCATTGTCGAGAGAGTATTTGATGGTGTGGTTATGTTGGCTTTTATCTTCCTCAATTTGGGGGAGTTAGCAAAACTAACCACCTCCTCAGGTTTCGTCGGCAATATTCAGCAAATTGCTTTTTGGGGAGCCATATTATTTCTTGGTGCTTTACTGCTCTTTCTTCTCGCTGCGATGTTTCCACAATTCACACAAAAAATTGCTGATTGGTTTATCGATCGCTTAATGCCAAGTCGCTTTCGAGAAAAAGCCAGCCAGATTACTGGAAAATTTCTGAGTGGATTAGAATCTCTACGTTCCCCACAGGAAGCATTAATGATCTTTTTTACCTCAGTGATCATCTGGTTGCTGGAAACCGGAAAATACTGGTTTGTGATGCATGCTTTTGACTTTGAAGTGAGTTTCTTTGCATTGATGTTGATGAATGGCATCGTCAACCTGGCAACCACCATTCCCTCTGCGCCAGGTTATCTGGGTACCTTCGACGCTCCGGGTATTGCATTGTTAAGCGCCTGGTGTTGCCCCTGAGATGGCAACCGGTTATACGTTGGTTTTACATGCGGCTTTGTGGTTCCCAATTACCATTCTCGGTGCTTATTATTACTTGCGACAACCTTTACGGTGGGGATCTAAAGAGGTGAAAAATATCCGGGGAGAGGAAGCAGGACAACCATTATGAAAATTGCTATTGTCGGAGCCGGCATTGCAGGCATGAGTGCAGCATATGATCTTTCAAAAAAAGGTCATGAAATCACAATTTTTGAAGCCGCGGATTATGTAGGTGGCCTGGCAGCGGGCTTCAAAGAAAGTCATTGGGATTGGAGTGTTGAACGTTTTTACCACCACTGGTTTCAATCCGATTCAGCCATCCTGGGTCTGATTGACGAGCTTGGTTGGTCAGATCAGCTTATCTTTCCACGTCCGGTAACAGTAATGTTTCATAAAGGTAAATTTTATCCATTCGATTCCATTCCTGCCGCTTTGTTGTATCCGGGTTTAGGATGGGGTATCAACAAAATTCGCTTTGGGATTGTCAATCTGGCGATTCGCTTTACAAACAATTGGAAAGATCTTGAACAATATACAGTTGATGAATGGATGCGAAAATTTGCTGGAAACAAAGCCTATGAAGCTGTTTGGGAACCAATGCTTATTGGAAAATTCGGTGAAAAGTACGCCCGCCAGGTAAATATGGCGTGGATGTGGGCACGTCTTAAAGCACGCACACCACGCTTAGGCACCTTCAAGGGTGGTTTCCAAGCATTTAGTGATAAATTAGCTGCGAAATTGCGTGAAAAAGGTGTTCAAATTCATCTGAAAACCCCGGTTCATCAAATCCGCCAGGCTTCTGAAGCTGGATTAGTTATCACAACTGCCAATGGTGAGCAACATTTCGACCAATGTTTGGTTACAAATT
>OBLN01000643.1_pt1 | contig 12460 bp, 8 predicted proteins | sample 1519301 | NCBI WGS metagenome assembly OBLN01 (sample SAMEA2452533, study PRJEB22499) | sediment metagenome | reverse complement strand
CCCCGTGAGGACACTGCAGGGCTTGGTCTCAGCATCACCTATTCGGCCGCGCAGCAGCTTGAACGGGTGAGTTATCGCAACCCTTTTGTTGAAGTACGCCTGGAAACGGGCACCAAAATTATCCTGGAACGCCGCCCCTTATGCGCAGAAACTCTTCTTGGTGAAGACCCTCGGGGTGATCGCATTATGACGTTGCTGGAACAGGCTCCCTGGATCGATTTTGAAAAGGTCCAGGCCGGTCTGGCGCGATATGGATGATGAGAAGGTGTCGGAATTGATTTGAGGCGCTGCCTTCTCCATGTTAACTTCGAATAATCACTGATGTTTACCGAAAGGAGCCTGCTGCTATGAGTTTTCGCCGCCTCATCAGCGATGAGCTTCAGCGCCTGCAGCCGCAGCATCCCCGGGGACTGACGGTCGTGATTACCGGTCATGGCAAGGGCAAGACCACGGCAGCTCTCGGGATGGCGCTCCGAGCCCTGGGGCATGGCCTGAAGGTGAGCATGGTGCAGTTCATGAAAGGGGATATGCACGCCGGAGAGTGGGATGGCAATGCACAAAAGCGCCACAGGCAGGGCGCGCGATTGTCGAGCAATGATGAGTACTTACGTACGCCGAAGCAGTGAGTACAATTGCAGCAACACAGCAGTTGGTGAGTTTTTGCGACGCCATCATTACTGACTTTTACGGGGAGTGGGGTCACTCGCATGTCGATTCGCTGGAAGTCTCTACTTGCTCTGGCCGCCGTCATTGTCGGTGTCAACCTGCTTCTTTACTTCAGTGCCCGTTTGATCATTCTCGACAGCTATCTCGAGCTTGAACAGGTCAAAGCTCTGCAGGATATGCAGCGTGTGCGCTCGGTGCTGCAGGACGACCTCTCCCATCTCGGGCTGATGACCCACAACATCGCCCATAGCGAGCAGGCTTACAAATTTTTGACCGGCGAGGAAGAAGGCGCTTTCCTTGATCGTTTCGCCGCGCCCAATCATCTGCATGTCGACACTCATCTTATCGCTTTTGTCGACCGGAAAGGTCGTTTGCACCACGGACATTACATGGAGCCCGGAGAACGTGAGGACGGGGTGCTGCCGGCGAATATTGAACAACGGCTGAGGGAGATGCCTTTTTTATGGCGGCACAACAGTCATGCCGAGCGCTTCGAAGGTGTCCTGCTTTTTCCCGGGGGGGCCATGCTGGTTTCATCGAGCCCCATCTCTGTTCCCGATCGTCCCACCGAAGTTGCGGGGGCCCTGATTATGGGGAGCTACCTCGAGACGGGACATGTCAATCTGCTCGGCGAAATAAGCCACCTCTCCCTGCAGGGGCTGCCGGCCGACTCGACTGCGGGACTCGCCGGAGAATCCGGCGCGCTGCTGCCCCTGGTCGGCAGCCCCATCAGCCTCGAAATCGCCGATGAGGATCGACTTCTGGGACGCATCCACCTCAGTGATGTGTTCGGCCGACCGGTGAAAATTCTGCAGGCCGAAATTCCGCGGGACATCTATCGCCAGGGGCTTGCCACCATCAGGTACTTCACGCGCTGGAGCCTTGTGCTCAGCATCGCTTTCGGCGTACTGGTGTATGTCGTTCAAGGCCGGCTCGCACTCATGAGGCAGCGACGGGAGGAGAGCGAGAACCTTCTGCGCTTTCTGGTGGAGCAGGCGCCGGACGCTTTTTTTCTGTTCGACCTCCAGCGCGGGTTTGTCGATGTGAACCGTTCTGCCTGTGAATCCCTGCAATATTCACGAGAGGAATTCATGGGGTGCGGCTGGTCGATTCTCGGTCCCGAAGTTGCCGCACTTGACAAACCCTGGCGGCAGCTTGCGCCGGGAGAGGGGATGGTGACGCGGTCCCGTCTAAAGCGGCGGGACGATACTCTGCTGCCGGTTGAAGTCAGTGTCTCGCGATTTGAGGTGCATGGACGCCGCTTACTGCTGGCCCTGGCGCGCGATATTCGCGAGCGACTGAAGAACGAACAGTCGCTGCGCGAGAGCGAACAGCGCTACCGCAAGCTGTCGCATGAGTTTTCGGTTCTGCTCGACGCCATTGCCGACTCCATCGTTTTATTCTCACCCGCCATGAAGGTGGTCTGGGGCAATCGGGCCGCCTCGCAGCTGGTGGGGATGGCGGAGGATTCTCTTCTCGGTCGTCCATGCACTGAGGTGCTGCAGCATCGCATGGGGCAATTGTGCAAAGAATGCCCGGTTCGCACAACTTTCCAGACCGGAGAAATGAGCGAGCGCATCGAACACGATTTTCAGGGAGGTGTCTGGGAAGTCAGGACTTTTCCCCTCTCGGATCAGGAGGGGAGCGTATCCGGTGTCATCCGCCTGGCCGCCGACATCACCGAAAAAACACGGCTGCGCGAAGAGAACCTGCGTGCCGGGCGTCTGGCGGCTCTTGGTGAACTCTCGGCAGGGGTGGCCCATGAGATCAATAATCCCAACGGGTTGATTCTCATGAGCCTGCCGACCCTGCGGGACGTTTTCGCCGATGTGCGCACCATTCTCGATGCCTATCATGCGCAACAAGGCGATTTCGATCTGGCCGGAGTCTCCTATCGCACAATGCGTGAAGAAATTCCGCTGCTGCTGGAAGAAATGACTGATGGCGCACGGCGTGTTAAAAGAATCGTTGAAGATCTGAAGAATTTTGTCCGCCGCGAAAAAGCCGATGAAGAGGAGCGGTTCGATCTCAATGATGCGGTGCAGCGCGCTTTGCGCCTCGTCGCCTATCCATTGGAAAAATGCACGGATGCCGTAAACGTGGAGCTGGCCAAGGCTCCGTTGATGGTCTGTGGTATCTCGGCCCGTATCGAGCAGGTACTGGTCAACCTGATCCTCAACTCCTGTCAGGCTTCGACCGGTCCCAGTCGGCGTCTCTGGGTTCGTACCCGCATTGATGCTGAAAATCATGTTGTGGCGGCCGAAGTCGAGGATGAAGGACAGGGTATATCCTCGGAGGATCTGCCGCGTATTACCGACCCCTTCTTTACCACCCGCCGGCGCGAAGGCGGGACCGGCCTGGGGTTGTCGGTTTCTTCGCGGATCGTGCGTGAGCACCAGGGTAACCTGAAATTTTCATCGCGCCCGGGGCAGGGGACCAGGGTCGTTCTGACGCTGCCGCTGGCCGACGAGGAGGTTGATTTTGACGGCTGACACTCTCTTTCCCGCTTTGCCTGTGGTGCTGGTCGATGATGAACGCGCCTGGCTGAGGTCGTTGCGGTTGGTTCTGGAGCGCTCCGCCGGCATCAACAACGTTATCTGCTGCAGTGAGGCCCGGGAAGCTCTGCAGCTGCTGGCAGGGCGCCCGGCGGCCCTGATGCTGCTCGACCTGGTGATGCCGGCCATCTCCGGCGAGCAGGTTCTTGAAGAGGTGGTGCGTGATTATCCGCATATCCCGGTGATTGTGCTCACCGGCATGAACCAGGTGGAAGCCGCGGTACGCTGCATCAAGCTGGGCGCTTTCGACTACCTGGTGAAGACGGCCGAAGAAGAGCGCCTGGTGACGGTAGTACGCCATGCCTTGCGCATGGCCGAGCTGCAGCGGGAAAACACAGACATGCGTCGCCGGTTTCTGCAGGATGAGGTGGCTCACCCCGAGGCTTTTGCCGATCTGGTGACCGCCGACAAAAAGATGCGTTCGGTGTTTCAGTATCTCGAAGCGGTCGCGCCGTCCTCACAACCGGTACTGATCACCGGGGAAAGCGGAACGGGCAAGGAGCTGGTCGCCCGGGGACTGTACCGGCTGAGCCGTCCGCAGCAGCCCTGGGTCGCGGTCAATGTTGCAGGGCTGGATGACAACGTCTTCTCCGATACTCTTTTCGGCCACGAGCGCGGCGCTTTCACCGGGGCGGACCGCGCTCGTGCCGGTCTGGTGGAGGAAGCGCGCGGCGGCATCCTCTTCCTCGATGAAATCGGTGACCTCAGCTCTCCCTCACAGGTCAAACTGCTGCGGCTGCTGCAGGAGGGGGAATACTTTCCCCTGGGCAGCGACCGGCCCCGTCGGCTCAAGGCGAGGGTGGTCGTCTCGACCAACCGGGATCTGGAGCGCGCTCAGGCCGAGGGAGGATTTCGAAGAGATCTCTATTACCGCCTGCGCACGCATCATGTTCACATTCCTCCGCTGCGGGAACGTCCCGGTGATATTCCTCTGCTGCTCGAGCATTTTCTTTCCGAAGCGGCGCGTGAGCTTGACAAGCGCAAGCCTACCGCCCCTCCCGAGCTTTCAGTCCTGCTGGCCAACTATGACTTTCCCGGCAATGTCAGGCAACTCAGGGCGATGGTGTACGATGCGGTCAGCATACATCAGGCACGCAAGCTGTCGATGGATGTTTTCCGCCGCGCGATGGGCACACTCAATGGCTCTGAGCAGCCTCCGGCGGATGCAAAGGGCGGCGGACAGCTTGGTTTTCCTGAAATTCTCCCCACCCTAAATCAAGCAATCTCCCAATTGATCGATGAAGCTCTGGCGCGCACCGGCGGGAATCAAACCATTGCCGCCGACCTGCTGGGCATATCCCGACCGGCTTTGAACAAGCGTCTTTCCCGTCGCAGGACGAATGACGAACCACTGCAGCAAAGCCGGAAAGGGTGTGACAAAGGTTAACAGCGATACCTTGTGGCACCTTCTGCTCAAGTTCTTTAAATAACATAAGAAAATCCTCTTTTGTCGAACCCTCCGTTTCTTGTGGTTACACCCTTTCGGATTTTGCGTCTCCCGCCTAAGGTTCTGAAAAAAAACATAAAACCCATTTTCCCTCAGATGGAACGCCTCTTGCTCAATGACAAACAGATTTGGCGGCGAAATGTGCCGGCACATACTAAAGGGGGAAGAAGTTTGAGCGACGCCAGGGTTCTGATGCTCGACTGGTGTAGCGATGCCTGTCGGGAAACGGTTTTTTTGCTGCGACTGCGGGGTTGTCAGGTGACAGTTGTGCGTGACGCCCATGAAATGCTCAATTGGTTTTTCAGTCAAATGAGCAGCGGCACGCCATTCGATGCCCTGGTCGTCAATCGCTTTCACAGAATTGAAGAGGTGGAGGAGATTTTTCGAATGCTCAAAACGCGTGAAGTCCACGCGCCAGTGCTGCTGGTTGAGCGGGAAGATCTGCCCCGGGATTTCGATGTCGAGCGATGGGGATGCAGAATCTGCCATTCCCGCGATCTTGTTGATTCACTGACCGATTTTCTGCAGCAGGACCCTGTTCTGCAGTAATCCGGAATTTAACGATTCGGAAACAGAGGAAGGACGTAAATATAATGGAGTGCTTGATCTCTCAAGTCATGGATCTTGAACTTGATCCTGTTGCCCTGCTGTGGCATGAGCAGAAACCCGCTGGAGCTTATCAGCTTCCCGAGGGCAAGCTTGGCTGCATCATGGAGCTGGTTACACGTGCAGCGCACGGTGAGACGACGACCTGCGACCAGAAGACGACAGGCTGCCTCAGCGCCGGTCTCGGGCTTGGTCTTGAGTCGCGTCTGAAGAAGTTCCCCGGAGGCCCCGAATGCTACTGCTACTATCTGTCTATCGGCAACAAGCGCTGGGAGCGCGGTCTTCAGGTGGGAGAGCTGGTGCGCATGAGCCTGGGGGAGGAATACTTCTCCGACTTTATGGAAGGGCGGCGCTATTTCCGCACGCCGGAGCTGGCGCGGAAGTTTCTTGCGACCCTGCCGACCACTGAAATTCCAGGCAATTACGTCACTTTCATGCCCCTTAAAAGGGTCGATCCCCGCGAGGGCGCACCGCAATCGGTGATTTTTCTGGTCAATCCAAACCAGCTGGCGGCGCTGATTACTCTGGTAGGTTACAGCCGTACCAGTTTCGACAACATCCTTTTTCCGCAGGCGGCCAGCTGCCAGGCGGTCGGGATTTTCCCCTACCGCGAGGCTCTGGTCATCAAGCCGCGGGCCGTGGTCGGGCTTGCCGATATCCATGCCCGTTCCCAGGCCCAGTGTCTGCTCGGCAGCGACAAGATGAGCTTTACCATTCCCTTCTCCATGCTGCCGGAGCTGGAGCAAAACGTCTGGGGAAGCTTTCTGGAAGGACAGACCTGGAAGGACCTGTCCAGCAGCGACAGCAAGGAGAGCATTTCTCACGTTGTTTAAAATCAGTTCATTCTAAACGCGTCCATTTCTCTTCCGTTTTCCGGCAGAGAATGGACCTTCCATGCAGTTGGCCCGGGCGAAAAGTCCCGGGCTTTTTTTTGGATGAGAGCCGGCAGAATCAGATATCTGTTTTTATGTTGAAAAAAAAATTAGTTCTTGCTAAGATCCCGATGGTTCGTTTTTCGGTTATGAGCAATTTCACAAACGGGTTTTTAACCTGTCCAACAAGGTGACTCTGTCGAATGGCCTCTGCTTTACACCAAAAATTTGCTGGAACCTGTCATGGGGATCGGTTCCAGCGTGCCCTGCCTGCTTTGCTGACACGCATGGACGACGGGGTTTTCCTGGTCGGCGAGGGGGGCGCTCTGATCGACTTCAATCCCCAGGCCTGCGCGATGCTGGGGTACAGTGGCAAGGAACTCGCGAATCTGAAGTGGTCTGATCTGCTGGCCTATTCCTGCGATCCCGGCGGCTGTCAGGCGCTTCAGGGCGGCCTTGAAATGAAGCCGCCTGTTCATGAGTGTGTCCTGCGGCGTTGTGATGGCCAGACCCTTCCTGTGGAGATCAACGCGGGGCGCCTGGACGATGAGTCTGAAGAATTGCTGTTTTACCTGGTGCGCGATATCTCCGCACGCAAAGACGCCGAGAATCGCCTGCGGCGCAGTGAACAGCGCTTTCGCTCCTTTTTCAAGAATGCAGCGGCCGGCATGGCGATTCTCAACCCCCATGGGGATTTTCTGGAAGCCAACGACGCTTTCTGTGCCTTCATCGGTTATGAGCCTCACGAATTGAAACAGATGAATGTCGAGCAGATTACCTCTGGCGACAACCTTGAGGAAACTCGCCGTTATTACCGGCAGGTCCGTCAAGGACGGACCATCTGTTTCAATTACGAAAAAGAGTATCGGCGCAAGGATGGGACCCATGTCTATGGACGGGTCTCCGTGGCCTGGGTGCATGATGATTCGGATCACGCCCAATACGGCATCGGGCTGGTGCAGGATATTACCGATCACAGGGCGGCCCAGAGAGACATCGAGCGCCTGGTCAATTTCGATCAGTTGACGGGGTTGCCCAACCGCAGACATTTCCAGGAGACGCTGGCTCAGGACTTAGGCCGCTTCGAAGAAAGCGGCGACACGCTTGGAATTCTGTTCCTGGATCTCGATCATTTCAAACGGGTCAACGATACCATGGGGCACGGCGTAGGCGATCAGCTGCTGCGGCTTGCCGGAAGCCGTCTGGTGGAATTGACCGGCCCCTCCGACCTCGTGGCCCGTTTGGGAGGGGATGAATTTGCGGTGGTGTTGCGGGAGATTAATGAGGTCGAGGATGTGGCCGCCCTTGCGGAGAAGGTGCGCCAGGGATTTGAAACTCCTTTCAACTGTGACGGGGAGGAATGCTTGATCAGCGTCAGCGTAGGGGTTGCGGTCGTTCCCAATGATGGGCAGGAGGTGGAGGCTTTGCTTAAAAATGCCGAAATCGCCATGTACGATGCCAAGGAGTCAGGGCGCAACCTGCATCGCTTTTATTCCAGCGATATCCACGCTCGGGCAGCTTATCGGCAGTTGCTTGACGGGCATCTCGCTCACGCCCTGGAGAAGAATGAGTTTACTCTGCACTACCAGCCGCAATTCAATCTGAGCACAGGAAAACTGGTCGGAATGGAGGCACTGCTGCGTTGGAACAATCCGTTGCTGGGGCCAATTGCGCCTGATCGGTTCATTTACCTGGCGGAAGAAAGCGGGTTGATTTTAAAAATCGGAGATTGGGTGTTGCGGACCGCCTGCCGCCGGGCGCGTTTGTGGCAGGAACTGGGGTTCACCGGCCTGCGAATGGCCGTCAACGTGTCGGGAAGACAGTTTCGTGAAGTGGATTTCGCACAGAGAGTCGCACGGATTCTTGAAGAGTGCGGACTCGAACCGAGCTCCCTGGAAATCGAACTGACGGAAAGCTGCATCATGGACAACCCGGACCGGGTGCGCCGCATACTGCTGCAACTCAAAGAGATGGGTGTTCACCTGGCCGTGGATGATTTCGGCACCGGCTATTCCTCCTTGAGCTACCTGAAAGGCTTTCCATTCAGCCGGGTCAAGATTGACCGCACGTTCGTGCATGATGTCGATACGGACCCGGATGATGCCGTCATCACGCAGACGATTATCGCCATGGCTCATACTCTCGGCATGGAGGTGCTCGCCGAAGGCGCCGAGACCGAGGCCCATATCCGTCTGCTACGTGAATACGGTTGCGACGAGGTTCAGGGTTACCATTACGGGCGGCCTCTTCCGGAAGACGAGTTCACTGAGTTGCTGCGCCGGCAGCCCGATTATTGCGCCTCTTCGGCTTGACCTCTCGCTTCCGGCCTGCGCCACCCTGTTTCGCCCCGCCATCTCAAGCCCTCAAGCCGGGCTCGGTCCCTGCGCTTCGACGTACTCTGTGAGTTCGTCTGTAGGGCAACTTCCTGTGCCAGGCCTGATCTGACGGACATTTGCCGGTTTTGCGACAAAGCTTCATGAATAACCCGGGCAAGCCGAACACTTGCCGCGCTTTCCCCGGCCCCAACAACACACTTTTATCGCGTGATAGCCAGGGAAGCGCCCGGCCTGGAGTCGGATCTTCCTATTACGGCGGTCGGGTGCGGATACGTGGACTGACTTTTTGAAATTGGTCAGGAGGGGGACAAAGACGAAAAATAGAGGGTAAAAATAGAGGGTAACGAAAAAAGGTCACGGCGTGAGTGCCGTGACCTTTTGATTTTTTGGTTGCGGGGGCAGGATTCGAACCTGCGACCTTCGGGTTATGAGCCCGACGAGCTACCGTACTGCTCCACCCCGCGACAGGAACCGGAACTATATAACGGCATGGATGGCATGTCAACAGCAGATTTGGGGAAAATTCTCCAGAGTCGATCTCCTCTTCTTCATTGTACCCGGAGACGGATAGTGGTAGAAAGCGGCTGGATGGATTTTTATCCGACGGAGGCGCTGTGAACGGACTTAAAATCAAAGTGGAAGCGGCTTTGCAGCAGCGTGATCGCGGCGCGCTGCTCATCGATACTCGTACCCCGGGGGAGTTTGACGAGGCCACTATCCCTGGCGCGGTCAATGTGCCGCTGTTCAGCAACGAGGAGCGCGCCAGGGTTGGAACGGTTTATCATCGCGAGGGGGCGGCGGCCGCGCGCCTGTTGTCGGTGGATCTGGTGGCGCCGCGCATTCCAGCACTGGTGCGCGAGGTGATGCAGTATTGCGGTGACGACCGGTCGTCGGTCATTGTTTTCTGCTGGCGCGGCGGCGAGCGCAGCCGGGCGGTGGCGACTTTTCTGCGATTGGCCGGGATCTCTGCGCGTCAGCTTGAAGGGGGTCATAAGGCATTTCGTGCCCACGTCCGGCAATTCTTTGAGCGACGGCAGTGGGGAAGGTTGCTGGTCTTGCGCGGCCTTACCGGAGTGGGCAAAACCCGCTTTCTTCTGAAACTGCGGGATCGCGGCCATCCGGTTATCGATTTGGAGGGGTTGGCCAATCACCGCGGCAGTGCTTTCGGGGCACTGGGGTGTGCCCCGCAGCCGAGCCAGAAGATGTTCGAAGCCCTTTTGTGGGACGAGTTGCGCCATGTTGGTCTTCAGGGGTACGCCCTGGCCGAGGGGGAAAGCCGCCACATCGGCAAATGCCGTCTTCCTGCCGAGGTTTATGCCTCCCTGCAGGAGGAAACATCCCTGTGGCTGCACGCCTCCGCCGGGGTGCGGGTCAAGCGCCTGCTGGAAGATTATCCGGCCGTCGAGCAGTGCCGGGATCAGTTCCGCGGACCCATCCAGGCTTTGCGACGACGGCTTGGTGGGGAGCGCGTGGAGCGCCTTCTGACGCTGCTTGATGATGGTGACTGGGAAAATCTGGCCAGCGATCTGATGCGCTATTATTACGACCCTCTTTACCGCCATACCCTGCCGCAGCGGCGCATTGAAATCGAGGTGGAGGATGAAGAGGCCGCACTCCCGGCCGTTGAAAAAGCCATTCAAGAAGTGCTTGGGGAACCACGCCGCACGGGGGCCTGATCCTGTCGCGAACTGGTTCCTCTCCGTCAGGGGTGCAGATTCCCGAACGCTTCCAGATCGTCCAGCAGAATCCCCCCGAAATTGGGGTAGACCTGGAGGTGGCGCTGCCAGCTCTCCAGTCTTTCCAGTAAATAGCCGGTTTTTTCGATGTCTCCGCCGTTCTTCTGTATGCCGGCATTCAGGGAAGGAATGACGCGGAACTGCGCCCGAGGATAGATGGCGAGAAAGGGTTCGATCCCTCGCACACTGTCCCTGCTGAGATCTTCAAGGCGCAACGCTATAAAATCAATGGCGCTTTCTTCAAGTCGTCCCCCCAGTTCCCCCTGGTCGAGCTGGTATGGTCTGAGGACCATGCCTACCGGCCAGGGGGAGCGCACCGTCACGCCGACAGACAGGTTCACCAAAGCATCGATCAGGGGGAGATCCTCCTGTCCAGGCGGCGTCAGAACCCGGTCGATTTCGAGCAGTACAACGGCGAAGGGAAGATCTTCCAGCGCGGTGATCAGTTCCAGAATCCGCCCGCGTTCCGGTGCCAGGAACAGGACGGGGTCGTTGATGACAAGTCCCGTTGCGACACCATTGTCTGCAAGCTCCAGAATCAGCCCGTGAAGACTGCGGCGAAGCGCAGCGTCCTCTTCAAGCCTTTTCAACTTGCCGGGCGGCAATTCAACCAGAATGCTGTCAAAGGGAAGACTTTGACTGATGCGCCGCGCCCAGGCCGATGTGGCGACCGGGTTCCAGACCGGCAGCCAACTGCTGTCGCGCACGATGACGCCCAAATCGCGGTAGCGTCTAACGGCCGCGGCCGGCTCCGGCGGGGACGTTTTGGTCCGAAAGATAAGCGGCGGAAGCGGCGATTCCTGCCCGGACCCGCTTTTCGGAACGGAGATGTAAGGTAGATCTGAACCTGCATCCATCTCGTCGTTGGAAAGGGCCCCAGCGGCCTTTGTCAGACCGCCGGGCAGGACCAGCGAAACAGCAATCAACAGGTACATAAATCGCGCGCGCATGTGCAGAAGCCTGCCTGAGGTTGGCGGATGTCTTCATCGGGGTGCCCCATGACTGAAGAAATCTGATCTTATCAGGAAGTCGCCGAATGGACAAAAAGGTTTTTTACCGTTTTTTTCTTTTGAGCAGGAGCCTAAGTGCCAATGCTCCTGCATGTTTTGAAAAATGGGGTAAAATGTAGAGACAGATTCCGCGCCTCTGGATGGGTAAAGGGGTGCCACTCTGACAGACAGGATTTGCATGTCGCAAAAAACGGTCTATCCGGCAGACAAAAACCGGCGGCAGCCGGCGGCTCAAAGCACTGATGGCGCCGAAGGGGAGTCAGGTCTGCATGAGCGTGTTCGTGCTCTAGAGGCTGAACTGGAATGGCTGGAGCGGGAACACCAGCGTCATCTCCAAATTGAGAGGCACCTGGAGAGCCTGGTAACCGAGATGCATCATCAGCGCGAGGAATTGCTGGCGCGCAATCAGGAACTGACCCGCTCCCGGGAAACCCACGCCCACATCACCCGTGCCTACCAGGTGCAGGCATCATGCAATCATGCTCTGTTGCAGGCCGGCAGTGAAACGGCGCTTCTCACCGAGGTCTGTCGCCTGATGGTCGAGCAGGGACGTTTTCGCCTGGCGTGGGTTGGGCTGGTGGAGGACGACGAAGCATGCAGCATCCAGCCCGCGGCCTTTTTCGGCAAGGAGGCGCTTTTTCTCACAAATTACCCCATGTCCTATGCCGACAACTCCTATGGCCAGGGGCCGAGCGGTCGCGCGGTGCGGGAGCGCAGGCCAGTTGTCTGCCAGGATATCGCCAGTAGCCCGATCTTTTCGCGCCTGCGCGCAGAGGCCCTGGCCGAAGGACTTCTTTCGTGTATCTCACTGCCGTTGATTGTCGATGAGCGCTGCCTGGGGGTGCTGGGGATTTATGCAGATGAGCGCAGAGTATTCGATGCCGAAGAGGTGGAGCTGCTGGTGGAATTGGCTCAGCAATTGGCTTTCGGGCTTGAGGCTCTGCGTGCGCGAACCGAGCGCAGTGAAGCCTTGGAGCAGATCCGCAGGCTGGCGTATTTCGACCCGCTCACCGAGTTGCCCAATCGGCGCATGTTTCTCGAACGGCTTGAACAGGCCATTGCCCAGAGTGAGCGCGAATCCCAGCAGCTGGCCCTGCTGTTTCTCGATCTCGATCGCTTCAAGGATGTCAACGACACCCTCGGGCATGAAGGGGGCGATGCCCTGCTGGCTGCGGTCGGCCGCAGGTTGCGCGGTTGCGTGCGGCAGGCCGATACGGTAGCGCGCCTGGGAG
>OBLN01000642.1_pt1 | contig 12462 bp, 10 predicted proteins | sample 1519301 | NCBI WGS metagenome assembly OBLN01 (sample SAMEA2452533, study PRJEB22499) | sediment metagenome | reverse complement strand
CGCCGCGTGCTCTGGCCATTTTGGAATATTTGTTGGAATGGCGGGAAAAAGAAGCGCAGCGTCGCGATTGCCCCGCCTATAAAGTGGTGGGCAACAAACAGTTGCTCAGTGTCGCGCGCAATAGGCCCGCCTCGTTGGAGGCATTGAAAAAATTGGAAGAATTTCCGGCACGGTTGGCGGACCGTTACGGGCGTGCCGTTCTTAAGCAGGTTGAGCTGGGACAAGCGGTGGAGAAGGACCGGTTACCCCACTTCCCGCGCCGGGAGCGCCGGGTGCGTGACGTTGCCGCGGAAGAGCGCTTTAACCGATTGAAAAGCTGGCGCACCAACAAGGCCGGGCAGCTGGCTATGGATGCGGGGATTGTCATCAACAATGCGCTCCTCGAAATGATTGCCCGGATTCAACCCGGCGACGAACAGGCTCTGTCTCACATTGACGGACTCAAAAACTGGCAATGCAAAGTTCTCGGTCCTGAGCTGATCAGCGTCTTAAAAGCCTGAGCCGGTCCCCCGGATTTTTCACCAAGACGGTTACGAGGATACAGCACGCGCGGGAGAATGCTCGCAGGCAAAAGCGCGGTTTGCCGAAAAGGTTTTTCAAGGGCAACGTAGCCGATATGGTACGGGGCTGACTTACCACCGGTTGCTGGTGAGAGTGTCGGGTCAATACGTTGACGTGACCAGCTCGTCGATCAGTTCCAGGCTGTCATGCAAACTGTCCATGTCGAGGCGCCCGAAGTCGATGGTTGGGCATTGCTTTTGATAGCTGGCCAGATCGCCTTCATTTTGCAGCAGATTGTGGCTCAGGCAGACGATTTCAACATGGATCTGTGATTCTTTGGATTTTTCCGGAGCACTGTAGTTTTTGATGCAGTCGTGGAGTTTCGGTGGCAGGTTCCAGCGCCGCGACAACAGGGCGCCTGAATTTTGATGGAAATCCTGAACAAGTTTCGGCAATTGCGTTTCGGGAATGGCGCTGTCCGGAAGAATCTGCAGTAAGAGAATCTTGCCGATATTGTGGAGCAATCCACAGGTATAAGCTTCCTCGACATCCTCCCCCAGCTGCGCCGCGATCTGCTCGGCCAGGCAGGCACAGCTCAAAGCGTGCTGCAACATCAGTGAAACCGTGTCCGGTTGTTTGGGCGGATGCGCATTGGCGGCCTGGGCCAGGACAATGCCCACCAGTCGTTCATGCGGATAGAGCTCCATGGCCTGTTTAACCGTCAGGCATTGTTTTGGCGGGTGGGCCACCGACGAATTGACGACCCGCAACAGATTGATGGTCAGGACTTGGTCTTTATGAACCAAATCCAGAATATGTTCGGTACTCTTCTCGTCTTCAGCCCAGCATTTTTCAAGTTTGGAGGCGGTGGTAGCCAACAGGGGCAGGGTGAAGTCGTCGGCAACGATGGTTCGCGCCAGATCGCGCAGGATGTCGTCCGCGCTGGCGGATGCATCGGCTTGACTGCCGCTTTGCAAAATGCGTTTTAGCGCATCGGCTTCGCTGATCTGGATCGGGCCTTCCAGGGCCTGTTTGGGAAGTAGATTGGTGAATTCATAATTACCGACGGTCCAGTTCATGATATCGGCCAGGGCCTGGTTGGCCAGATCGGACAGCGCCCTTTGCAGTTTGTCCTTATCGAAGATATTCTTTTGCAGCAGGCTGCGGGTAAATGCCACGCCGTTGCGTTTACTGTCCTTAAGCAGGAACCCGGCCCAGGAACGGGTGAGATCGCCACGTTGGATCAGGTATTCGCCAACCCGTTCGCCGGGCTTGTTTGAGGTGATATAGATCAACTGCCCTTTGTTGAAGTACAATTTTTTATTGATCCCCGCCTGGGTCAGGTTCAACGTACCGGTTTTCTGCTGTACGGAGCACTGGCGGAGAATTTCGGGCAGAGAGGTTGTACTGAGGCTGCCGCTGAGCGCACTCATGATGACGTCTCCTTTTCATCGATTCTCGTATTTATATTACATTTGGCTTATTTATTAACTGTTGCGTTTTGTAACATTGTCAATGTCGCTTGTCAGCCGTTAAACCTCTCTTTCTTGCCGTTTTATGCAATAAGGTTAGCATATGGATACCATCGCGCTATTTTTTATCGTTTTTTCAGCCTTAATGCATGCGTTGTGGAACCTGCAGGTCAAGCAGAGTGGTGACAAGACCGTGTTTATCTGGTGGATGTTCGTCGCTTCCGGTTTTTTGATGAACCTGGTAATGGTTTTTCTTCCGCAATCGTTTCCGGTACCCCATGCGACGACCTGGTTGTGGGCGGCGGTCGGTGCCGTCTGTTTTGTGCTGTATCATCTGTTTAACGGCATTGCCTATCGGCAGGGCGATTTGTCTCTGACCTATCCGCTGGCACAGACGTCCATGATCTATGTTCCGTTGTGGGGGGTCTTTTTCCTCCATGAACAGCTCACCGTCGGCGGCGTTATCGGTGTGCTGTGTGTCGTTGCCGGAGCCTATTGCGTGCAGTTGCCGGATTTTTCACTACGATCGATTCTGCGACCGTTGCGTAATTTAGCCAATCCGTCCGTTCGCGCGGCTTTAGCGGCTGGATTTATCTATTCGATCGGATCCATTGCCGACAAAAGCGGCGTCATGGATTACTCGCCCTTTTATTTTACCTACATTTTGGTCATGATGATGGTGCTGATCATGTCACTCAATCTGTGCCGGAGCCGTTATCGTGGACGCATTTTGCCGGAATGGCATCAGCACAAACGACTCATTTTATCTTCGGGCCCGGTTATGCTCGGATCGTTTCTTACGTTTCGTTATGGATTGAGTCTGGCTCCGGTCAGTTATGCGGTTCCAGTGCGCCAGGTCAATGTGCTGTTTGGCGTGCTGATCGGTGTGCTGTTTCTCAGGGAGTCGTGTGGTCGCATGCGCGTGGCCGCCGCCTGCCTGATTTTGCTCGGGGTCCTCAATATTCATCTTGGAGGTTAAAGGTGAAAAATCTGGCGAATTTTTTGTTTGAAGTGGGGATGCTCAAGCGAACTCCACGCAGTGGTTTTCAATTTCTCGGTTCCGGTGCGCAATCGGTGGCTGAACACTCCTTTCGGACGGCGATGATCGGCTACACGCTGGCGCAATTGTCCGAGGGGGTGGATTGTGGCCGGGTGGTGATGTTGTGCCTGTTTCACGATGTGCCCGAAGCACGGATCGGCGACCTGAATTACGTCAATAAAAAATACGTCCAGGCCGATGAACAAAAGGCGATTGATGATCTGGCCGCTACCCTGCCGTTTGGGGAGCAATACCGTCACACCCTCGGTGAGTTTGTGGACAGGGAGACACCGGAAGCGCGTCTGGCTCACGATGCCGATCAACTGGAGATGATCCTGGCGCTCAAGGAATACAAGGATCTTGGTAACCGTTATGCCGACGAATGGTACCCCTTTTCCATGCGTCGCTTGCAGACCGAGGTAGCGCGCCAACTCGCCGAGGCCATCTGGACTACGGATTCGAGTCGCTGGTGGTTTGATGACAACAGTGATTGGTGGGTGCATGGAAAAAGTGCAAAGGGAGTTGACGATAGCGGGCAGAAGTGTTAGGAAGTGTGGGTTTTTTTGACGACGAACGGTTGCCGTAGCTGTTGCAGCCGATAAGGAGAGCAGGTCATGCTGGATATCAGGTTTATCCGTGAAAATCTCGAACAGGTTGAACAACGTCTGGCCACGCGTGGCTCGGAAATCCGTCTCGATGCGTTTCGTCAGCTCGACACACAGCGACGAGAGCTGCTTGGCGAAGTGGAAAATCTCAAGGCGGAAAAGAACCGGGTGTCGGCGCTGATCGGTCGGACCAAGGATAAGAGCCAGGTGCAGGGCGAGATCGCCCGCATGAAAGAGGTCTCGTCCCAAATCAAACAGATGGATGACGATTTGCGCGATATTTCAGACAAGCTGTCGGCCATTCTGATGACCATCCCCAATCTGCCGCATGAGTCCACGCCGGTCGGCACCAGTGAAGACGATAATGTCGAGATCCGTCGCTGGGGAACGCCGCGTGAATTCAGCTTTGAAGCCAAGGCCCATTGGGACATCGGCGAAGACCTGGATATCCTCGATTTCGAGCGAGCCGGAAAGCTCACAGGTGCCCGATTTGCCTTGTATAAAGGCGCTGGAGCGCGTCTTGAAAGAGCATTGATCAACTTCATGCTCGACCTGCATACCGAGCAGCACAAATATGTTGAAATGCTTCCGCCCTTTATGGTAAACAGAGACTCCATGACGGGGACGGGGCAACTGCCCAAGTTTGAGGAAGACCTGTTCCACGTTGAAGGGCCGGATTATTTTCTGATCCCCACTGCGGAAGTTCCTGTAACCAATATTCATCGTGATGAAATTTTAGGTGCAGAACAGCTGCCATTGTGTTATACCGCGTACACTCCTTGCTTCCGCAAGGAAGCCGGAGCACATGGTCGCGATACCCGTGGGTTGATCCGCCAGCATCAGTTCAACAAGGTTGAGCTGGTCAAGTTCGTTGCACCGGAGAATTCGGATGCTGAACTTGAGAAATTGCTGGCCAACGCCGAAAAGGTGCTCCAGCTCCTGGAATTGCCTTATCGGGTGGTTGATTTATGTACCGGCGATATCGGTTTCTCCGCAGCGCGTACCTTCGATATTGAAGTGTGGCTGCCCGGACAGTCGGTGTACCGCGAGATTTCATCATGTTCGAATTTCCGTGACTTCCAGGCCCGTCGCGCCGCGATCCGTTATCGCCGTGAAGAGGGAGCCAAGCCGGAATTCATTCATACGCTCAACGGTTCAGGACTGGCCGTAGGCCGGACTTTGCTGGCGATCCTTGAGAACTACCAGCAGGAAGACGGCAGCGTGATTGTTCCCGAGGTATTGCGCCCCTACATGGGGGGCCTGGAACGGATCACCGGAAAGTAACATAAGCACGGAGGAGTGGCCGAGTGGCTTAAGGCGGCGGTCTTGAAAACCGTTGTACGAAAGTACCGTGGGTTCAAATCCTACCTCCTCCGCCATTCCATAAAGACTCTGCTCGTAGGATTTGAAGCGGAGCGAACGCCGACTTAATGTCGGAAAAGCGGACAGGATGTCCGCGGCAGAGAGCGCAGGTGAGCCGACGCAGGAGCCAACGTGATGTTGGCGACGAAGTGGGCAAATCCTACCTCCTCCGCCATTCCATAAAGACTCTGCTCGTAGGATTTGAAGCGGAGCGAACAAGATAAGCAGTACGGAGAGGTGGCCGAGTCGGCTGAAGGCGCTCGCCTGCTAAGCGAGTGTACGGGGAAACCTGTACCGAGGGTTCGAATCCCTCCCTCTCCGCCATTTATTAAAAGCAAACTTCGTTGGGATTCGAAGCGGAGTGAGCGCCGACTTAATGTCGGAAGAGCGGACAGGATGTCTGCGGCAGCGAGTGTAGGTGAGCCGACGCAGGAGCCAACGTGATGTTGGCGACGAAGTGGGCGAATCCCTCCCTCTGTGCCATTTATTTTCAGTAAAGCAAAAAAGAGTGTTGACAACCTCGCTCAAATGCGAGATAACCATCACCCGTTGCGCCAGTAGCTCAGCTGGATAGAGCGTCTGACTACGGATCAGAAGGTCGAGTGTTCGAATCATTCCTGGCGCGCCATTTAAAACAAAGGGTTACGGCTTTTTAGGCTGTAACCCTTTTCTGTTTTTATTCTCTATGTAGCCATCATGTAGAAGACTACACGGGTCTACACCAAAGAAGGGGGATGCTGGTATTACCCCACCAGAAACATTGATCAAATTTCTAGCCAGTTTTATCCGCATAAGACTCTTACCCACAATCGATAATTAAATTTCTGGCAGGTAAAGCGTTCTTTAGCTATGTTGGGATTTATCTGTTCTAACGATGGTTTGGGGGTGGTTTTGCAAAAAGATTTATGGACCCGTGTATTGCCTTTTGTGCTGTATATGGCGTTTATCGGTGTCGAAGATGGGATGCGTTTTCTGATGCGCCCGACTTCTGACCTTTCACAATCGAGCTTTCTCTATCTTTATCCCATAAAAGTGGGGTTGGTTGCTGGTGTCTTGGTGATTTGTTGGTCCCACTACCGCGAGATGCGGTTTTCCGATCTGTTCCACTGGCGGCAGACTCTGTTGAGCCTTGCTGTTGGTGGCGGCATTTTCTGGTTGTGGATCCATATGACCTGGGACTTCGCGACATTGGGGCAACCGCAAGGATTTAATCCAAACCTTGTTCCCGAAGGTTTTCCGCGCGCTATGATGATTGCCGCGCGCCTTTTCGGGGCCGTGTTGGTGGTGCCGGTGATGGAAGAGCTTTTCTGGCGCTCGTTTTTGATCCGCTATGTGATTGACGGAAATTTTATGCAGGTTGCCGTTGGGCGTTTCAGCGGCTTTTCTTTTCTTGCAACAACCGTTTTGTTTGGCCTGGAGCATCACCTCTTTCTTGCCGGTATGGTTGCAGGAGCGCTGTTTAACGTGCTTCTGTATCGAACCCGCAGCATTGCCCAGTGTATTCTCAGTCATGCCGTTGCGAATTTGGCCTTGGGCCTTTACGTGCTGCAATCACAACAATGGCAATTCTGGTAGATGGTGCGTGGCATAGCGGTCTATTCATTTCAGTGAAAATTTTGACGCCGTTCTTTCCCCGAATAACGCCGAACAGCGGAATCCGGCTGCCGGATGGGGTCCTGTCCAACAATCGCCCAGCCGTTTGAACGCAAAAACTTGCGTATTTCTCCTGACACCAGTTTGTCGTCGAGCATCGCCGGCTTGATGTAGTCATATTTTCCGCCGTAGTACTGCACATATATCATCATGTAAAACTCCTTTAGGAATTAACAAATGCTAAAATTTGCGTTATAGATAATAGGTGCGTAAAATTAAAAGGCAATAAATAAGACTAGCAAAAGTTATGCCTTGAAAATGCGCAAAATCTGCCCTGGCTGAATCTTTCTAACTTAGTGCTATTATAAGAATTATGCGCTGTCTTTTGATGCCATGGTGAGATAATGATGTCTTGGGTGTTAGGAAACTCGACTTTTTTTGTCGGAATTTTTGACGGTTTGCCTGGCTTGTTTATTTTGCCCATTTTTCATTTAAAACAAACCGATTGGTGCTAACCCTGTCGGTATTAACACCTTTGCCGCAAAAAGAGAGTTTATGATCGATTATCATTGTCACATTCTTCCCGCCCTCGATGATGGTTGCCATACCGTGGAAGAGTCCGTCGCCATGGCGCGCCGGCTGGTGGCGGCAGGGGTTTCTCGTGTCTACTGCACGCCACACTGCATTAGCGGGTTGTATGATTTTTCCGCTGAGCAGGTCCGGGCCGCGGTAGCGGCCTTGCAGCAGGTTTTTGATGTTGAGGGGATTCCGCTTTTGCTGGAAACAGGTATGGAATATTATCTCGATGATTTTTTCCCGGATCGCCTGGAACAGCCAATGACGCTGGGAAAAACCAATTTGTTATTGTTCGAACTCCCCTCTTCGGCGGATGCCCGCATGCTGCCCGAAGCCGCCAGAGCGATAAAAAAACGAGGCTTGACGCCGCTGCTGGCGCACCCGGAACGTTATTTTGCCGGAGCCAGGCAGCAACAGGGCGTGGCGGATTTTGTTCACAGCTGTTTGAATCGTTTATCGCCCCGTCATGAATCCCTGAATCCATTGCCTTGCGCTTTGTTGGAGGCGATGAACCTGGGGTGCTTACTGCAGGCGGATCTCGGCAGTTTCAATGGCGTTTACGGCCTCAATGTCAGACGGCTGGCCAGTTTGTTTCAAGAGTGGGGCGTCTATTCCTGCGTGGGCAGCGATGGACATCGCCCCAGACAACTGGAAAAAATCCTGACGAATAATCTTTGGTTGAGCGGGCAGTCTCTTGAAACACGCGACATTGTGACGTGCGGTACGGGAGTGGATGCCGCGGGATTGAAAGGAGTGTTTTGACTCGGGAAAGAGTCAAACGCTTTTTATAAGGTTTTTCAGAGTGGTTGCGGAATTGTCGTCGGGTTCTTTCTCTGGTCGGGGTGAATGGTCAAAGTTTTTAAAATATTAACCAGGGGGGCGTTCTCAATCAGCGTTCATGGCAGTATTTTTGGCCTTTTTCGCGTCAGCAGCGTGACATGTCGTTGCTATAGAATGGGAATGACTCTGGCGTCTCCATGGGACTTGTTGACACGAAAAATCCCTCTAAATAGTCCTCATTTTTTTCATTGAGAACACCACCTAACGTGTTTGGCACGATTTACTACTTTATTGCCTTAAAAAAGGATGAAGCACATGGTCACAATCGAGGAGATTCGTTCGGGAGAAAAAAAAATCGCTGTTGTCGGACTGGGATATGTCGGCCTGCCTCTGGCCGTGGCTTTCGGCAGGTACTGTGATGTGATCGGTTTTGATATTGACGCAAAAAAAGTTGAAGAGCTTAAACAAGGCCATGATGCCACGGGAGAAGTGAGTGCAAAGGATCTGGCGGCAACGAAAATCGCCTACACCGCCGATGCGGCACAATTAAGCCGGGCCTCGTTTGTTATTGTTACGGTACCGACACCGATTGATGTGAATAAGAACCCGGATCTCGGCCCAGTGCGTTCCGCAACGATCACCACGGGGAAATTTTTGCAGCCCGGATCAATTGTTGTTTATGAATCGACGGTTTATCCCGGGGTGACGGAAGATCTTTGTGTGCCGTTGTTGGAAGAACATTCCGGCTTGCAGTGTGGTCCGGACTTTACCGTGGGCTATTCTCCGGAGCGGATTAATCCTGGGGATAAAGTCCATACGGTGGATAAGATTATCAAGGTGGTCTCCGGTCAGGACGCGGAGACGCTGGACACCGTGGCCGGTGTCTACGAGATGATTATCAGCGCCGGAGTCCATCGCGCCAGTTCGATCCAGGTCGCGGAAGCCGCTAAAGTCATTGAAAATACTCAACGTGACCTCAACATCGCGCTGATGAATGAACTGTCGATTATTTTTGGCAAATTGAACATTCCGACACGGGATGTTTTAGCCGCTGCGGGGACGAAGTGGAATTTTCTGCCGTTTACACCGGGACTGGTCGGCGGCCATTGTATCGGCGTCGATCCCTATTACCTGACGCATAAAGCGGAAGAGATCGGTTACACTCCTCAGGTGATTCTCGCCGGACGCCGGATCAATGACGGCATGGGGAAATATGTTGCTGAAAACACCGTGAAGAAAATGATTCGCGCCGGTAAGACGATTAAAGGGGCTCGTGTGTTGGTGTTGGGGCTGACGTTCAAGGAAAATGTTCCCGATATTCGCAATACCCGGGTGATTGATGTGGTGCGCGAGCTTGAAGATTATGAAATGGATGTGATTGTCAATGATCCCGTAGCCGACCCCCATGAGACTTTGAACGAATACGGCATTGAACTGACGTCGCTGGAGAAAGTCGGCCCGGTCGATGCGATCGTCTGGGCGGTGGCCCATGAAATTTATAAAACCATCTCCTTTCAGGAACTGAAAAAGATGTGCAGCAACGGCAACAGCCAGGCGGTGTTGATCGATGTCAAGGGGTGTATTGAACCGCAGCAGGCTGAACAACAAGGCTTTATCTACTGGTCACTTTAACCGGTTGAACCGGGTGGCTTCGTCGTCACGAGGGTGTTTTTGGTTATGGATTATGAAGCGTTAAAAGCTGAACTCAAACAGAATCCACAAGTGTGGTTTATCACCGGTTGCGCCGGCTTTATCGGGTCCAACCTGCTTGAGGCGCTGTTGAAGCTTGATCAGCGGGTGGTCGGTCTGGATAACTTCTCGACGGGCTATGCGCACAACCTGGATGAAGTGAAGCGGCTCGTTGCAACCGCGCAATGGCAACGATTTACTTTTGTCGAAGGGGACATCCGCGACTTGTCCGTTTGTCGGCGGCTGTGCTCCGGCGTTGATTACGTGCTTCATCAGGCCGCTTTGGGCTCGGTGCCGCGTTCCCTCAATGATCCGGTTGCCACTAATCAGAGTAACGTTGACGGTTTTCTCAATATGATTCTGGCGTCGCATCAGGCGGAAGTTAAGAGCTTTACCTATGCGTCTTCCAGCGCCGTGTATGGTGACCACAGTGCCTTGCCCAAGGTGGAGAATGTTATTGGCGCGCCTCTTTCCCCCTATGCCGTGACAAAGTATGTCAATGAAGTTTATGCCGGTGTTTTTGCCAAAGCTTACGGTTTCAATACGGTCGGGTTGCGTTATTTCAACGTGTTCGGGGCGCGTCAGGACCCCACCGGTTCCTATGCCGCGGTTATTCCAAAATGGGCTGCGGCCATGTTGCAGGATGAGCCGGTTTATATCAACGGTGATGGTGAAACCAGCCGGGATTTCTGTTTTATCGACAATGTGGTTCAGGCGAACCTGCTCGCCGCCCTTGCCGGGCCGGAAGCAAAAGCACAGGTGTACAATGTTGCTCTGGGGGACCGAATCACACTGAATGAGCTGTTTGCGGCGATGAAAGAGGCGCTGCGGTACTCCGGGATTAATTATGCTCATGAACCGGTTTATCGCGATTTTCGTGCCGGGGATATTCGTCATTCCCAAGCGGATGTAACGAAGGCTCAGCAGCTGCTGAACTACGTTCCCCAATATCGGGTGGGTGACGGGATCGAAAAAACCGTTGCCTGGTATGTCAAAAAAGCCACGTGTTAACAACAAGTAGGGTCTGCGGCGTGTTGACCCGTGACCGGCGACTCTCCTGAGCGCCCATGAGGGCTTGGCTGGTCTTTGACCTGGAAAGGGAGCACGACGGATGTTTACCCCCGACGAAATTATTCCCGTCTTTGCCGGAGGCGGTACGCGGCTGCCGGCCTATGTCGGCGTGTTACGTGCTTTGGAGCAGTTGCCGATTCGCATTGGTCGGATGGTGGGAACTTCCGGGGGAAGCGTGGTGGCCGCCTTGTACTGTGCCGGGCTCTCCGTCGATCATCTGCAGCAACTGGCGCTCAATGTTGATTTCGCCCAATTCCGCGGTTTTTCATTGCCCAGCTTGATTCGCCGGGGAGGATTGTCTTCCGGAGAGCGCTTTGAGCAGTGGATGGATGAACAACTGCAGGGGGCGACCTTTCGCGACTTGCCCATTGATCTCCATGTTGTGGCAACGGATGTCTTTTCGCAACAGCCGGTTGTGTTTGATCGCCGGACAACACCGGATTTTAAGGTCGCCACGGCCGTACGCTGCTCCATCGGCATTCCGCTCTTTTTTACCTATCGGCCCTTTGGCGAGAAACTCCTGGTCGACGGCAGCATCCTGGCTGAGGACGCCCTGCGTCAGGATTGGGGGGGCAATGGCATGCCGTTGATGTTCTTTCGTCTGCGTGCTTCCCAGGGCCATCGGGAAACCTTCCGCAATCGTTTTTTCCCGTTGCCGGAATATATCCTGATGCTGATCCGGACGTTTTTGACTTCGCTGTCTCGCGAGTACGTAGCCGATTTGTACTGGTCAAAGACCCTGCTGATTAAAACCGAGGAATTTTCTCCCCTGGAGTTCTCCCTGTCCCGTCCGGCCAAAGATCGACTGTACGAATTAGGCTATCAGACAACACTGGACTATCTTCCCCTTAAACTCGGGCGGCTGAAAGAGCAGAATCAAGACGCTCATGGCGGCACAGCGGAGGTACTGCAGTAGGGTTTCTGCCCTGGTGAGCTTTACTTTGGGGCTTTTCCCGCTATGGTGGTAAGACCATTAAACAAAATTTTTTTAATGGTTCTAAGCGAAAAAATTGGCGCAGTCATGAGACGTCTTTTGGTGATGGACAGCAGTTTATTTGAAAAAAAGGAAAACATGAAGCGTGTTGCTCTTTTTCTGGGGATTCTAAGCGTGGTTGCCGGTGTCTGTTGTGCCGTTGCCGGCGCAGATCCATTGACGGCGCAGCAAGTTGCTGAGCGCGTTTATCATCGCAATGTCGGACAGGACATGGAGATGAGCGGCACCATGGAGCTTGTCAGTGGGAGCGGTCATGTGCGGACACGCCAGATGACCACGCAGCGCAAAGATACGGCTAACGAGCGCAAGGTCATGATCCGTTTTCTGTCGCCCGCCGATATCAAAGGAACCGCCTTTCTGGTGATCGAAGCGTTGAAGGATCATACCACGCAACAACATCTTTATCTGCCGGCCCTCAAGCGAACACGTCGTATCGTTACGGCCCAGCAGGGCCGCAGTTTCGTGAACTCGGATTTTACCTATGAAGATATGCAACGCCATCCGCTGGAGGAATGGACCTATCGGCTGAATGAAACGCAAACCGTTGCCGGACGCAACTGTTATGAACTGGTCAGTACTCCGAAGCCCGACACCGAAACGCAGTACGGCAAGATTGTTTCCCTGATCGACAGGGAGACGTTTTTACCGCTGAAAACTATTTTCTGGAATAAAAAATCACAACCTTTCAAGACCTACACCGTCGAGGCGTTTAAGGTTGTTGACGGCATTGCCACCGAGATGGTCGTGGTGATGGAAGATCACGAAGAACAGCATAAAACG
>OBLN01000640.1_pt1 | contig 12493 bp, 9 predicted proteins | sample 1519301 | NCBI WGS metagenome assembly OBLN01 (sample SAMEA2452533, study PRJEB22499) | sediment metagenome | reverse complement strand
AATTCAAGGGAGTAACATGACAGATATTGAAACTATTTATAAAAAGCTCAGCCATGTCATAAGCAGGGAGGATTTCCTGCAGCGTACACAGGAAAAAGTAGAGAATATGGGAGGGCTTTGTGATGAGGCAATGGCTGCCATGCTGGTAGCTAATGAACTTGGATTCTCGGATGCTGGCAGAGACAGTATAAAAATAGAAAATATTACCCCCGAAAGCGGGCCTGTTAATTTTATTGCAAGGATTATTTCGATCTTCGAGACTAAAGAGTTCACAAGAAACGACGGAACCATAGGTAGGGTAGGAAACATAATTGTCGGAGACGAAACAGGGAAGGTAAGGTTAACCCTGTGGGACAACATGGCAGACCTGATTAAAACTGAAAAAGTAAAGGTAGGGCAGACCGTCCAGGTAAGCGGATTTGCAAAGCAGGGATATTCGGGAGTCGAAGTGAATATTGGCAACAATGGTGTCCTGGCAGAGAGTGAAGAAGAGATTGACGTGGTCTCAAGCAGTCAGAAAATAAAGGATATAAAAGACGGCATGGGAGACCTTAATCTTACCGGAAAGGTACTTGAAGTTTCCGAAGTCAGAACCTTCCAGCGTAAAGATGGCAACCGAAGTCAGAACCTTCCAGCGTAAAGACGGCAATACGGGAAGGGTAGGAAACCTGACGGTCGGAGATGAAACAGGCACACTTCGGGTAACACTCTGGGACGAAAAAACCGATTTTCTAAACCAGATTGAGTATGGGGATACCGTTGAGCTGATTAATGCTTACGCCAGAGAAAACGCCTTTACACAGAAAGTGGAACTGCAGATAGGGAACCGGAGCATAATCAGGAAAAGCGAAAGGAAAATTGAATACGAAGAAGAGTTCACCCCTATTGCGGACATAAAAGCCGATATGAATAATATTAATGTCTCTGGCAGGGTGCTTGATATGTCAGAAGTCCGGAATTTCGAGAAAAAAGACGGGTCTGCTGGCAGGGTAGGAAATATCCTTCTAGGAGATTCCACAGGCAAAATAAGACTGACTCTCTGGGATGAAAAGACCGATCTCCTTGACGAGATTGATTTTGACGAAAGTATTGAGGTCCTTAACGCATATTCCCGCGAAAACACCTTTAGCCAGCAGGTTGAGCTCAGCCTGGGAGCCAGAGGAATAATCCAGAGAAGCGAAAAAAAGGTTGAATACAGAGAGAAATTTACTGATATATCTGATATTATACCAGGAGAAAGTTATTCTGTACAGGGAAAGATTTCCGAGATAGGAGAGCTCAGGGAATTCGAACGAGAAGATGGAACAGAAAATGTGGTCGCAAACCTGCAACTTAAAGATGAAACCGGAAGCATCCGGCTCACTCTCTGGGGAGAACAGGCTTACGTAATAGAAGACCTTGATATCGATTCCGAAGTTCAGATTATTGACGCATATGCCAGGTATGGGCTGAATGAAGAAATAGAATTAAGTGTCGGAAACAGGAGTAGAGTGATTATTCTCTGATCATTTCCTGTTTTTATTTGTCTAATCATTAAATTATATTGCCTGTCAATCTTTCTTTTACTAATTTATTTCTTTCTTTAGTAATCTATTGTTTCTTTTAATTATCGCTACCCTAACCTGTTATTCTAATTTGTTCTTTCTCTGATCTGTTATTCTAATTTATTGCTCCTGATGATTCGCATTTCTTCTAACCTATTTTTTCCTGCTGTCTATTTTTTTGCCTTTTACTTTCTCTATTATTTTACATGAGATTTATACTGCTCTTAGTTTTTTTGTGTTTTTTTGTTGGATAAGCACGAAATTCTGTTTATTTTTTTATGTTATGTTCGGATCTAAATTTTATTGAATTTATCAGACGTTTAGTTTATTTTTCTCTGATTTTCAGGTTTTTATTCACCATTTAGTCTCATTATGGTTTCATTTTTGTTCTTTTCAAGAAATATGGGAAGTTTTATACTCGAATATATGCAAGCAAAAAAGTAGAAAAGTGAGTTCCAGTGGAAATATAGGGGTTTGAAAAATTTCCTGTGAGAAAAATCAATAGCATTCTAAATATAATTAAGGGTGTTTTACTCTTTTTAAGAGTTTTTTCAAAAGTATATTTATCTTCCGCTACTTCTCCCTAATATTCTTTCGGGATATTTCATTTTGAGCAAAAATCTCCAGTGGAAATTGAGGGGTTATGAAAAAATTCCTGCCGGACTTCCAGAAACCTCTCTCAAAGAGAAATGGACTGCCGGTCTTAAAAAAGAGATGCTTCGCTTCCCTCCAGTAAAATTACGATCTTTACAAAAAAGAAATGCCGTTATCATTATGTACCATTGACTCGTATATATTAAGTGTTATAAAAAGGTCTCAGAAGTGCGGGAAAGAGATTTAGAGGGAAAAATAGCCGGAAAAGATATTTGAACATAAATTTTATCGATACCGGCTTTTCAGGATTTCCTTCCAGAAATATCAAACAGGAGAAATTAAAGAAAATCTGGGAGATTTTCCACAGGAAATTAAAAACCTGAGAAAATTGAAAACCTGAAAAAATTTAAAAGAGAATTTACCGGTTTTAGGTGCTGAATAAGTAAAGGGGGAACTGCGATCAATGGTACAAGACCCTGAAAGGGAAACAGGTACTGATATTCACAACAGAGAAATTGAAAGAGAGGTCTCAGTTGCTGAAATTATGAATAAAGCAGTGATAACAATGGATATTAACTCAGACATTCCTGCCATCGCAAGAGAAATGGTAAACCGTGATGCAGGGAGCGTTATTATCACAGAAAATGAAAAGGCAACAGGGATCATAACTGAGAGAGACCTTGTAAAGAGTATCATTACCGGAGACAGAAAACCAAGTGAAGTGGATGCAAGCGAAATCCTCTCCACTCCTCTTCTGACGGTGGACCCTTCAACCAGTATAACTGAAGCTGCAAAGATTATGTTAAGGGCCAATGTTAAGAGACTGCCAGTCCTGGAAAACGGTACAATCATAGGGGTGATCTCAAATACGGATATCCTGATGATAACACCCGGTCTCAATACGGTTCTAAAAGACCTTATTGATATGAATCGGGAAGCTCTTCTCTCCATTCCGTCAATAGAAGAAGTTTCAGAATCAGAAGACTTCAGTACTGGAATATGCGAGTCATGTGATGTTTTTTCGTATGACCTCAGATTCGTGGACGGAAGATACTTATGTGGAAACTGCAGGCAGGAAGAAGGAGAAGACTACGAGTGAATTACAGTTATAAATTGGAATTACTGTGAATTACGGTCACGAATGGACCGCAATTACAATCAAAATACAAATACAATCGCAATATGAGCTTGATATCTTAAGCTGAGATTTTATGAGATCTGGATTTTAATTTTCTGTTTTAAAGAAAAATAAAGGAAGGTAAACAATGAATGTCAGCGAGATTATGTCAGAAGGGCCTGTAAGTGTCAAAGAGGGGGAATTCGTAACTCACGCCCGCCAACTGATGCGTGATCATTTCCTTCGAAGCGTTGTTGTTGTTGATGAGGGGAACAGGCTTGTGGGAATGCTAAATGACCAGGATATTATGAACGTTACATCCACGCGCTCAAATGTTACGGTAAGCGGATATGCGAGACAATCCCCGACAGTCACTCCGGATATGGATGTTGTGAAAGCTGCAAAGCTAATGGTGCAATCGAAACAGAACAGGGTTCCGGTTGTCAAATCAACAACAGACCGTACGGTCGTCGGAGTTCTCAGTGATGTTGATATTCTTAAAAACGTGGAGCTCCCCAAAAATGCTTCAAAAACAGTTGAAGCCATTATGACAAAAAAAGTCAAAACCTGCTCGCCCGATGAAAGGACCTCAAAGGTCTGGAATTATATGATAGAAACGGATTATACCGGTATCCCCGTAGTTTCAAAGAAAGGAGACCCTATCGGAATGATAACAAGAAGGGACATAATTAAGTCAGGCATTTTGAGAATGTCTATAGAGGACGAGAGGGCAACAAGACCAAACGAAAGTCCCAAAGTTGAGAGGATTATGTCCACTCCTGCTTATACACTTTCAGAGAATGACTCCATTAAAAATGCAATTGAAATGGTCGTCCAGCGAGATATAGGAAGGGTCACCGTGGTAAACGAGCAGGGCAAAATATCCGGAATCGCTGACAGGCAAGATCTCCTGGAAGCCATAGTTAAGGGATGGACTGAATAAATAACCTAGAATATAAAGAAGAAAATTAGATTCTCGCGCAAAAGGATTATAATGATTAAAGATTATAATTAATAAAGATTACAGATTGACAAAGAAGAGTAAGTGCTCAAAGAGTGAATGTCCAGAAAGATTCGAGAAAAAATTGCTTTAAGGCTTTGTTTGTTTCCAGCAATGAGCATGAGGCCTGAAATTTAAGTTTCAGCCTCAGAGAAAAGATCCTGAGAAAATCAGGTAGAGGAAAAACGGATAATAAAAAAAGCAATTAACGGCAACTCGATTCGGTGATCCTATTGAACAAAAATACGACATTCGTACCAGTCGAAAAAATGAATGTTCAGCCAAAACTGAGCAAATCAAGTAAAAAGGCACAGCAGAGAGACCCTCATATGGTCAGCAGCATGGGTACAATGAGAATTGGTCCCGATTTTAAATCCCGAATTTCAGAACATGAGGGAAAAATTCTTGCTCTGGCAACAAGGGATGTAGTAACACTCCCTCCCACAGCAACCATTATGGAAGCAATCAAGATCATGACTGAAAGGAGGTTCAGGCGTATCCCGATCACGGACGCAGGAACGGGGAGACTGGAAGGAGTAGTTACTTCTGTTGATGTCATCGATTTCCTGGGAGGCGGCAGCAGAAACCTCCTCGTTGAAAACCGCTTCAAAGGCAATCTTCTGGCTGCAATAAATGAAGAAGTACGCCAGATTATGGATACTGACGTTGTATATATCGATGACCAGGCAGATTTTAAAGAAGCGGTTACAACGATGCTTGAAAAGAGGACAGGAGGCCTGCCAATAGTGAACAATAATATGCAGGTCGTCGCAATCTTTACTGAAAGAAATGCCGTAGAACTGATGGGCGGGCTTGTAACAAATAAAACCGTTGATGAATATATGACAAAGAATGTCACAATGGTTACAACAGATACTCCCATAGGGCAGGCAGCAAAAATAATGGTGCAGAACAGATTCCGAAGGCTTCCTGTAGTAAAGGACGGAATCTTTGCGGGAATAGTCACCGCCTCCGATATTGTTCATTTCCTTGGAAGAGGAGATGCTTTTAGCAAACTCACAACAGGAAATATTCATGAGGCACTGGACCAGCCAGTAGGCTCTATTATTTCAAAAGAACTGATCTGGACCAGCCCTGGCACAGATATGGGAAAGGCTATGGAAATTATGCTCGAGAAAAAGATAGGTTCACTCCCGGTACTGGAAGAAGGAATACTACGCGGGATTATTACAGAGAGCGATTTCCTGCGAGGTTTTGACTTCTAACAGGAGTTAGACAGGTTCGGGATAAAAACCCTGCCAAGCCAGAAAAGACTCCACTAAACCGGAAGTCTTTACTGAAGCCGAAAAACTTCTGTTAACCTAACCGGAACTGATAAGCCAGAATTTACCCGGAAGCACCATAAAAAGAGATCCGGGTTCAACTTTATTAAAGGTTGAAAGGAGGTAAGCTTCTTAGCTGGACAGACCAGAATAAATTCTGATTCTGGGTTCGATATCCTGGAGCGTAGCTGGTCTTAAATGAAATCTCGAGCAGATTCCTGAAAACGACTCTCTTAATAAATGAATTTCTTGATATAATCTACCTTCAATTAACCAGCCTCCTATTACCCCGTCAGGGCTTTGCCCAGAATATGTGGCTTATGCGGTATATAACTTAACAGGATAGTAGATGCTGGTAAAGCATTCGATCTGGAGTAAAGTTTGCATCAAAAATCACAGGGATCACATTTGATTCAAAAACTATAATTGTTAATACTTATATATGTAAAAATGAAGGAGGTATTCAATGAATGTGGCGGACATCATGAGTTCACCTGTATATGTTATAAATGCAGATGAACCCGTGTCACATGCAAGAAATCTGATGTTAAGACACAGAATCAGTACATTGCTTGTCCTCAACGAGGGCAAAATGGTGGGAATCGTCACGAAATCAGACATCACCAACCGCCTGGCTCAGGCCGAACCTCTATGGAGGAGACGACCGATAGACCAGATTCCAATTAAGTTGCTGATGACAGAGTCCGTAATCACCATTTATCCCGAGGCCTCCATTTCCCAGGCAGTCGCCTTGATGCTTGAGAACGGGGTGCATAACATTCCGGTGGTAAAAAACGACGTTGTAGGTATTATAACCAGGACAGATATCGTGCGCTATGTTGCCGAACATGCGGATGAAATAGAAACAAAAATCCCCAGGCTGATGGTCGAGGATGTTGTTTCTGTCCACAGACACCACACAATCAATCATGTCATAGACGAAATGAACAAACATGAAATCGAGAGAGTCATCGTTAAAGATGATGCGGGAAAACCTGCCGGGATTATATCAAGGAGAAGCCTTGCATTAAATCTTTTAACAGACAATGAAGGCAAACTTTCAACAAAAAGTATCAAAATGACACGGAAGTCCTCCCCTGCAGGTCAAAAAACCTACAGGTACGTAAAGGAAGTACCCTTAATAGCGGAGGACATCATGGTTTCTCCAATAGTATCCATTGATATAAACGAGAAAATCAGCAGTGCTGCAAAGAAATTGATTGAAGAAGGGATAAATGCCCTGCCTGTCAGTGAAGGTGAAGATATAGTAGGAATACTGAGCAGGACAGACATTATGAAATCCGTTCTCTAAAAGCAATCCCGGAAAGTATACCTGAAAGGGTACTCCGAGAAGGTACCTGGAAGAAACGCCTGGAAGGTACTCTAAAAGGATATTCTGAAAAAAAGACTTTGTAATTGGATTTAGGATAAGCCAAAATTCGAGATTAAAAGGTATCTTGAGAGAAAAAGAGTAAATGCAGGTGAAATAGAAGCAAAATACCTTTAAAAAAATATTGAATAATTAACCAGGGAGTAATTAACCGAGAAAACCAGGATATCGATAGCAGCATATTGATCGGAAGTTATACGGCAAAAAGATGGAGGTATGCGGCAAAAAAGGGCTAGAAGAGGACAATTGAAAGCAAAAAAAGGATGCAAAATAAAAACTTGAAAAAAATGGATGTATTAAGGTCTGTAAAAACGGAAAAGTCTGTAAAAACAGAAATTGCGGAGAATAAAACTAATACTCTGGATACGCATGAGGTGAAATGCATGCAAGTTAAAGACATAATGGTACAACCACACAGAATTGATAAGTCAGACACTATATCTCACGCCCTTGATCTCATGGAAAAGAAAAATACAAAGCGCCTACTTGTAGTCCACGATAACCAGGTGCTCGGAGTGCTTACCATGAGGAGTCTGACAGAGCAGCTCGGAACTCGCAGAAAACAGAGCAAACCTGCATCCTCTTTGCATGTTGCAACAGCCGTATCCGACAATTTCGTAAAAGTTTTGCCAGATACCGATATCAGAGATGCCCTCACCCTGATGAAAAAGAAAGGAGGCGTTATCATTGTTACCGACAATGGAAACGCAATGGGCTGGATAACTCCACAGGAATTCATGAAAGCGAACCGTTTCACAGGCTTTGTCGGAGAAGTAATGGAAAAAGACCCGATAACTGTCAGCCCTTCAGACCGCGTCAGCCACGCCAGACGCCTTATCCTTGATAAGAATGTGGGAAGACTGCCTGTGACTGAAAATGGAAAGCTTGTAGGGATCGTTGCAGAAGACGATATCGCTTTTGCAATGCGCTCTTTCAGAGACCTTGTAGCTGATAACCAGCAGGACTCCAGAATTAAGAACCTGCTTGTCGGAGATATTATGACTCGCAGCGTGGTCAGTGTGCACACCAACACTCCTCTTTCGGATGCAGTTGGCAGTATGCTGGAACACGATGTCGGAGGTGTTCCTGTCCTCAACCTGGAAGAAGAACTGGTTGGATTCCTTGCACGCAGAAACGTTATAAACACAATTCAGGAATGATATAATCCAGGAATAACCGTAAGTAAACTTTAAGCCGTAAATAAACTTTAAAAAAAGAAGAAAGGAAAGGTCTGTCCTTAAGGGGCAAACCTTCCTGATCTTCTAATAAAGCCTGTTTTATCTGTAATAATATTTCCCGTATCCATTAAAAGTTCTCATTAATCCGTATTGTCCCGTAATTAACCTGTATTATCCCTTATTTTGATAATAATTCGCCTGCTGAAGGCTCTACTAAGATTGTTTCTTTCAGAGTGACCTTATTTAGAATAATCCGTCTCTTCAGAGTGGTCTGTCTCTTTAGAATGATCTGTCCCCTCCAAGCAGACCTTCCAGCACACCGCTGCCGCCAATGCCGGTCTGTTCGTCCCTGTTGCGGCCGTAAGCAGAAGCTGCAAAAATCCTGTCTGCAAGACGCGAGAAAGGCAGGCTCTGCATGTAAACTGTACCCGGACCAGTAAGGGTAGCAAGGACAACCCCTTCACCGCCAAAGAGGGCATTTTTAAAGTCTTTTGACCACGTTATATCATAAGTTACCGATTCTGTGAAAGCTGCAACACAGCCTGTGTCAACTTTGTAGGTTTCGCCCGGAGCCAGATCTTTTCTTACAACCGTGCCTCCGATATGGATAAAAGCCAGACCGTCACCTCTCAATCTCTGGAGAATAAAACCTTCACCACCGAAAAGCCCTGCTCCGAGCTTGCGAGTGAAAGCCACTTCTACTTCCACACCGCGGGCAGCGCAGAGAAAGGCATCTTTCTGACAGAGAATGCTGCCTCCGAACTTTGCAAGGTCAAGAGGAAGAATCTTACCCGGGTATGGAGCTGCAAAAGCTACATGCCCTTTTCCGGAACCTTTGTGAATAAAACTTGTAATAAAGAAGCTTTCACCTGTCAGGGCTCTTTTGAGACTTTTTTTCAAACCTCCCAGAAGCCCGCCGCCCTCATTTCCCATACTGGTCTGCATCTGGATTCCGGGTCCCATATATGTCATGGCTCCGGCTTCTGCCTGAACAGCCTCTCCAGGATCAAGCTCAATTTCAACGATTTGCATCTCGTTGCCAATAATCTCATAGTCGATATCGTCAGCCATTTTGTGCCTCCTGGCTTACATTAAAATTAAAATACAGAAGAAATTAGAAGCCACATATTTAAAAAGATTCTTGATAGACTGATTTCTCTTTATAAACCGGCGATCTCTTACGGATCAATCTGTCCAGAAACCCGTCAACGAATGATAACTTATTTCATGCCTGAACACAGATAAACAGGTATGAATAAAGGGGACAATGAGGAAATAAATCCTGACTTTGTTATGCGGCTGGCTGGCTTCCTGGGGTTTGACGAAGGGAGAATTCAACATCTTTTTGAAAAAAACTATCTTGCCAGGAACTGGGGAAAGCACGATTATCTGTTCCGCTTTGACAAAGAAATCTCCCGTATAGAAAGGGGAACAGTGTTTTATGAAAAAGACGAGTCATTTGAAGTTATTATGGGTTTTCCTAAAATCAGGAGAGCCATGGTACTGGACCCCACGCTTAGAAAGCATTTCAGCGGGCTTGAAAAGATAGCCGTTGAAGAAAAAATGAATGGGTATAATGTCAGGGTAGCTCAGGTTAATGGTGAGATCCTTGCAATCACCAGGAGCGGCTATATATGTCCTTACACGACCGAGAGAGCAAATGTAAAATTGAACCTGAAGTTCTTTGATGATTTTCCGGAACTTGTGCTCTACGGGGAAATGATAGGCCCTGACAATCCATATGTCCCAAAAGAAATATACGGCATTGAATCCGTGGAGTTTTACATCTTCGATATCCGCGAAAAAAATAGTGGTAACCCCCTTCCAATACAAAAAAAGCATGAAATTCTGGACGAATACGGCTTTTTACAGGTCAGATCTTTTGGAGAAATACCCCTGGAAACAGCCGCAGAAGAGATTGCAGAAATTGTCCGAAAACTCGGGGAAGAAGAACATGAAGGCGTAGTGATAAAAGACCCGGATATGGTTCTTGCCCCTCTGAAATATACATCATCCCAGAGCAACTGTTCGGATCTCAAGCACGCCTTCAAATTCTACAATGAAGCAGGCCGGGATTATATGCTCTCCAGAATCGTTAGAGAAGGTTTTCAGACAGTAGAATGGGATGAAAACGAAGCCGAGTTCAAAAAACGCTGTATGCAGCTTGGAGAAAGCATCCTGAGCCCGCTGAGAGAATCAATTCGGAGTATAAAAAACGGACAGAGACTCTATGAAGAAGCCAGAATAAGGGTAAAGGACCCGAAAACCGCCACAGAATTTGAAAATTATCTGAAAAGGCTTGGAATTGATGCAGTTTTTGAAGAACCGCAGTCAATAGGGGACGAGTATCTGATAAATATTAAAAAAATAAATAAGAGTACCAACGATAAGACTCAGGCAATCCTGGAAGGGGATCTCTGGTGAGAGTATTTCCTTTCCAGAAAATCTATTCCTGTTTATTCTATTGATTTTTTCTTAAAATTGTTTAAATCTTATCAGATGGACTTCTTTTCCTTGATCAATGTTTACTCTCTTAATTGGCTTTTTATCCATGACAACTTTTTAAATAACAGTGCGAAAAGAAATATATTGAAGTATATTAATACCAGTGGCAGATACAAAGCTAGCGAAAGCCATAATGTCAAAATAGGAAATTAAAGCGAATATTAAAGCGAATATTAAAGCGAATATTAAAGCGAATATTAAAGCGAATTATAATTTCAAAAAATTGCTATTTGAAATATTAAACATCAGGTCGTTAAATATAGGGTCATTAAACATCAGGGTCATTAAACATCAGGGTCATTAAACATCAGGACCCGATTAACGTTTAAATTCAATTAATTCGGTATCCAAAACAAACTTAGCTATCTGGAAAGACTTTCATTCATATTATTGATTCGTAAAATATTGACCCTGAAATATTAACCGAGAAAATTGATTCAGAAAAGGGGACTTACCATGGTAAATGTTGCAATTATAGGGACAGAAAAGAGCGGTAGAACCTCTCTTGCCGCAAACCTCGGGAGAAAAGGGACATCTTCCGATATAGCAATGTACAATAACGATAAGGAAAGCCGTAAAATGGTTTTTGTGGACGCTCACAGCTATCCGAAAACCCTTAAATCCCTCGTTACGGCACTGAATATTTCCGATCTTGCAGTCCTGTGTATCCCTCCCCAGGGTCTGGACGCACACACCGGGGAATGCATTATCGCCCTTGACCTTCTGGGCTTTAAACACGGGATCATCGCCCTGACGCGGTCGGACAGCACCCACATGCATGCAATTGATGAACTGAAGGCAAAATTAAAAGTAATCACTGCAGGGACTGCACTTCAGGACTGGGAAGCGATCTCTATCAATACAAACAAGAGTGCAAAGATTCCTTTTGAAGGCGTGGACGACCTCAAAGCCAGAATCAATGAGATGGCAGAGAAGATCGAAGCTGAACAGGCGGAACTTAACAGCCTCCCTGCAAGAATCTTTATAGACCACGCTTTCAATGTGACAGGCAAAGGATGTGTTGTTCTCGGAGTTGTCAAACAGGGCATATCAAAGGACAAGGATAAAACTAAAATTTTCCCTCTAGACAGAGATATTGAAATTCGTTCGATCCAGAGCCATGATGTGGATATCACCGAAGCCCCGACAGGCACAAGAGTTGGTATGCGCCTGAAAAATGTCCAGGCAAAAGACATAGAGAGAGGTTTCATCATTTCCGACAAGGAAATCGTAACAACCGATTATACTCTGGAATGTGTGATCTCAAAGTTTACGAAAAAAATAGAACCTGCAAGTGTCCTTCATCTTTTTGTCGGGCTTCAGTCTGAGCCTGTACGTGTTGAAAAGATTCTGGTAGATGGAAATGAAGTAAAAGAAGCAAAGCCGGGTACTGCCTGCGTACTGGAACTTTCAGGAAACAAAAAAGTTGCTTACAGCAAACAGGACCGTTTCCTGCTTGCAAATCTTGACCTGACTCAGCGTTTTGCAGGCTACGGCTTTTCAAGATGAGATAATTACAAAATGAGATAAAAAGGAGCCGGATCATAAGGATCTGAATAAGAACCTTGGATAAAATTATTAGAAAAGAATAACTGAAAACTGAAGAAGGAAAAGCATGGCTCAGGGAACAGATAAGATTCTTTACGGTAGGGTCTTTCACAGGAATATTTGCTGGCAGCGTTCTTACGAAAGAGTGGAAGGAGAAGAGATTGTAATGGCACTTTATGGCAGCCTCAGGGACGGTCTGCATAACAGCCGGCGCTTAAGCCTTCCAAACAGGTCGGAATATCTGGGAACGACGACAATTAAGGGTTATGCCCTTTACTCCCTGGGTCCTTATCCTGCTGTCTATCCGGCTCAAGACAGTTATGTGGTTGCAGAG
>OBLN01000639.1_pt1 | contig 12495 bp, 12 predicted proteins | sample 1519301 | NCBI WGS metagenome assembly OBLN01 (sample SAMEA2452533, study PRJEB22499) | sediment metagenome | reverse complement strand
TTCAGGAAAGTCAGCTTCTTATGTACCAGGGTATGATGAGATTCAGAAATGTGGAAGCCTTCCTTAAGCTTGTTGGTGATTATGAGACATCAGAGGGAGGAAGCCTTGAGGAGCTAATAGATTACATTGAAAAAAGGAGAACTGAGTCCGATGGAGATGGTATAGCTGATTCAGGAGGGGATTCCGTTAGCCTGATGTCCATCCACAAATCGAAGGGGCTCCAGTTCCCTGTGGTAATAATACCTGAAATGGGGAGAAGTGGAGCTTTTGACAGGGCCATATTCCAGTTTGACAAGGACATGGGCTTGGGCATAAAGAATGGTGATTCCAGCTATTATGACATGATCTACAAGGACACCAGAGAAAATCTGCAGGAGGAGGTCAAGAGACTCATATATGTTGCAATGACTAGGGCAGAGGAAAGGCTGATTCTTGGATACCAGGGGAAGAAATCCGGATTCAAGGCATTGGTGGATGAGTACCTTGAGGGTTCTGAAGTCAGGGTCGTATCTGATTTCCCCGTTCAGCCCCAGGAGCCTGTATTGGTAAGACCCTTGGTTGAGCCTGAGGAGGATGTGGAGGGTGTTGTACACCACCTGCTTGAATTTCATCAGCCTCCAGTTGCAGGTAGGGAAACCTACAGTATAAGTCAGTATCAGAAATTTGTTTCATGCCCAAGGGACTATTTTCTTACCTACAAGATGAGGCTGAGCCTTGGGGAGGAGAAGTCTTTGGAGAGACCTTCAGAGGGTGCTGTCATTGACGGAGCAACAAAGGGCCTTCTGGTCCATGAATTTTGCAGGTATTACCGGGAGGGCCAGGATAAGATGCAGGTGATGGAAGCGGCTGCGGACAACCTGGGAGTTGATCTTAATGAGGAAGTCATAGGTGAGCTGGAAGCACATATGGATAGCTTTGTAGAATACCTATCCAGTGAGTCTGTATATGAGACTGACATGGAGAAGGAGTTCTATGTAAGTCTTGGAAAGCATCTTGTTACCGGTTTTATTGACAGGCTGGAGCACCGTGGGGACGAGAAGAGGATTGTGGATATAAAGACCAACAGGCTTGCCAACAGGGAAGGGCTGATAAGGCTCTACAGGCCACAGCTGATATTTTACAGATGGGCTGCAGGAAAATTGCTTGGAAAGGACAATATCTCATCAGCGATCCTATTCCTGGAGGATGGGTCACTTGAGAATATAGCTGTATCCAAGGAAGAGGAGAAGCTTCTTATCAAGGACATGGAGAGAGTTTTTGATTACGTGGAGACCCACCATGAGCCTAATGATTACCCCCTTTCCGAAAATTGCAGGGAAGGCTGCAGGTTTAGGGCCTTCTGCCATAGGGAGGTTGAATGAAATGGAATTCATTGAAATGAGAGATGGTTATGAAATATGGTACAGGGAGGACCCTGTGGAAAACCCAAGGGGAATTGTTGTCATAACCCACGGCTTTGCCGAACATGCAGGCAGGTATGACCATGTAACAGCCTATCTTAACGGGTCGGGCTATCATGTGGTAAGATACGACCTGAGAGGACATGGCAGAAACAAGGAAAGGGGATATCTAGACAGGTTCGAATCCTATGTTGAGGACCTGGAGGACGTTGTGAGGGATCTGGGGGAAAGGTATCCAGAGATCCCGCTGGTAACCTTTGGACATAGCATGGGAGGACTTATTACAGCAATATTTGGAAGTGTTCACCCCGAAATGGTCAAGGCGCAGATTTTGTCAGGACCAGCCCTTGGTAAGCTCCCGTCGGCAGAAAAGCTGCAGCCGGCCGTAATGAAGGTCCTATCTGGAATAGCAGGTGGTATAATGCTAAAAAACCCGGTGGGTGAGGGGATTTGTGGGAACAGACAAGTATACATTGACTACATCAACGATCCCCTGGTGCTCCACAAAGCTTCCATAAGGCTCTATTACCAGTTTCTTTTCAGGGGAGTGGAGATTGTCAGGGAAGGTGAAAAGGATTACGGCTGCCCATGTCTGATTGTTCATGGAAAGGAGGACCCAATTGTTCCCATCCGTATAAGCAAAAGCTTCTACAGGGCGATCAAGTCGCAAAAAAAAGACCTCATAGAGTATGAGGGCCTTTACCATGAGATACTCAATGAGGACAAAAGGGATTTGGTTCTAAAGGATATCACAGATTGGCTGGATACCATCTAGGCAGGAATTCGGCTCAATCTGAATAGAATGACCAGCGCTATGAGGGATGAACCAACTCCAACACCGGTTGTGAGCTTAAGGCCGCCCAGATCGTAAAGAAGCGGGCCAATCAATGAAAACAATGTAACTGCTGCAGCATTTATGGTGTAGAAGAGGCTAAGGAAGGTCCCCCTTTTACCAGGTTGTATTTCCGATGAAAAGGCCTGGTATGATGTCCACCCTCCATCCAAGCCAAATGCAAAGGCGAAAGCCAGGATTACAATCAGGGTCACACTCTTTACATAGGGAAGTGGCAGCAGACCGAATATCATAATCGTAAAGGCGATTCTGGAAAAGGTCAGCTTGCCTATCCTGTCTGAAAAAAGTGTTGCTGCAAGGATTCCAAGTACTGTTCCTGCGGCAATTAGGGAGTAGCTTATTCCTATCTGACCCTGAGTAAGCGAGAATTCTGATGAAAGATAGATGCCTAGAAAGTTGAACATGTTCACGGGTGCTGTTATCACTAGGAAAAGTGAGACCAGCACCTTGACTGTTCTTGGGTGCCTAAGGAGGGCTATGAACTCCTTAAGGTTAAGCTGGCTTTCCTCCAGGATTTCAGTTTCAGGAAGCCTCCTTAGCATAATGAATGCAATCGCACCCAGAATGCTGACAGGGAGATAAATGCTTATCAGGTTACCGAAGTGGCTTGTCATGAATGCCGTGTAAAGGGGACTTCCAAGTAGTGCGATACCAAATGCCGTTCGCAATATCCCACTTGCCTTACCCCGGTTTCTGTAGTCGATGAACTCAGATACATAGGACATAAGGCTTCCGCTTAGGGAAAAGTAGCCAAGTCCGATCAGAATCCGTCCAAGTGCGAAGACCAGGGCAGAAGGGGCAAATCCACTGATTATGCTTCCGATAAAAAACAGTAGCAGGGAATATGAAATCAGTCTCTTGTTGCCGTATCTGTCAGCCCAAACCCCAAACATGGGGACCAGAATTCCCACAGCAGAGTAACCAAGGTTAAAAAGGATTACCTGACTGTCCCGGATGCCAAAATATTCCGCCAGATAGGGAGCCAGGGGACCGATAAAGTTCATTTCCATGGCAATGATAAATTGAATTATAAATGTTGTTGCATACATGAGTGTCAGGTTCATGGGCTCCTCCGTGGTTATATATTAATTAAAGCACAAAACTACAGGAAATCGTGTTATAATATTCGTGTGTCTAAGTATTAATCCCATTCATCATACCATAAAATCCAACTAAAATGAAGTAGAGGAGCTTTCTATGTTAAAGAAATTTATAGCCTATTACAAACCCCATAAAACCTTGTTCATTACCGATATGTTCTTTGCTTTTCTAATATCCGTATTCGACCTTGTTTTCCCAATGTTTACCAGAAACATGATCAATGTCATAATTCCGGATGGAAATATGGACCTCCTTGTAAGATGGACCGGCATAATGGTTTTGCTCTTCGTTCTGAGATACATAAGCCAGTACATTGTGGCATACTACGGTCACCTGCTTGGCGTCAGGATTGAGCATGACATGCGGAGGGATATTTTCACACATCTCCAGACCTTGCCCTTCAGCTATTATGACAACACAAAAACCGGTCATATAATGTCAAGGATCATTAACGACCTTATGGACATAACGGAGCTTGCGCACCATGGACCGGAGGATGTTTTCATTTCCACAATCATGCTCCTTGGCTCCTTTGTGATCCTGATGTTCATTGAGTGGAGACTTACCCTGATTATCTTTGCCTTCATCCCCTTGATGATCTGGTTTGCCATCAAGAAGAGGAAGAGGATGGAAGAGGCCTTCATGAAGGCCAGAAAGAAGATTGCAAGTGTCAATTCACAGATAGAGAACAGCATCAGTGGTGCAAGGGTGGCCAAATCCTTCACAAATGAAGAATATGAGATCATGAAGTTCAACGACAGGAATGCAAAGTTTGCAAGCGCAAGGGGGGAATCCTACAAGGTCATGGCTGAATTCGTATCCGGAGTGGGTATCATTTCAAGCGCCCTGAACCTTATTGTGATATCCCTGGGTGGATTTTTCGTCTACAGGAACATAATAGATCTTGGAGATCTTTTTGCATATACCCTATATGTAAATTTCTTTATGCAGCCCATCAAGAAGCTTACGGATTTCATGCAGCAGCTGCAAAACGGAATGACAGGATTTACAAGATTCCAGGAGGTCATGAGCATAGAGCCATCAATTGTTGACAAGGAGGATGCTATTGAGCTGGACTCTGTTGAAGGAAGGATTGACTTCAGGAATGTCACCTTCAGTTATGGAAATGACGATGAGAAGGTATTGTCAGGTATAAACCTGACCATTGACAAGGGCAAGACCGTTGCCCTGGTAGGCCCGTCAGGTGCTGGGAAGACAACCCTATGCCACCTGATACCAAGATTTTACGAAACCACATCAGGAGAGATTCTTTTGGATGGGGTCAATATCAAGGATGTCAGGCTCAAATCACTGAGAAGAAACATAGGACTGGTCCAGCAGGATGTATTTCTTTTTACCGGGACTATAAGGGAGAATATCCAATATGGGAATCCATCGGCAACGGAGGAGGATATAATTGAGGCTGCCAAGAATGCAAGCATCCACGATTTCATCGAATCTCTGCCAAGGGGCTACGACACCTATGTCGGTGAAAAGGGGGTAATGCTTTCAGGCGGGCAGAAGCAGAGAATTTCAATTGCCAGACTATTCCTGAAGAATCCTCCTGTTCTTATTCTGGATGAGGCGACCTCTGCACTGGATAATGAAACTGAACAGATGATACAAAACTCACTTGAAAGGCTGTCCATTGACCGGACGACCCTTGTAATAGCCCATAGACTATCCACCATAAAGAATGCCGACGAAATTCTTGTTATGACAGGTAATGGAATTGAGGAGAAGGGAAGTCATGAGGAACTTTTGGCCAGGGGAGGAATCTATGCAGAGTTATACAGGTCACAGTTCAGGGACCTGCAATAGTGTAATGCAATTGTAACCGCTTGTTAATTGAATTGTAACTACTGGCCTTTGAGGGTATAATAATATGTAAACAAAGACACTTTTCGGGAGAAAATGACAATGAAAATAAAGCCAGGTATAGTATTTCTCATATTGATGGTAATCACTGTTGGATTCCTGGTGATACCAGGAGTTATCGATCAATCAAAGTCGCAGGAAGACAATTTGCAGGATGTTGGGCAGGAGGTTATGAAGGAAGCAGCTGAAGATGAGGACCCCACAGTGATAGTGACTTATGTTGAGAAGGAGGATCCACAGGGCAGTAGAGAGGAAACTCCAGAAAGTCTGCCGGATGATTCAAATGAGATCGGGAAGGAAGCAGAGGAAAGCACTTCAGAGGATTCCAGTGACACTGATGACCTTCAGGAAAATGAAGAAGACCGTAAGGTGGCCTATCTGACCTTTGATGATGGTCCATCCAAGAAGATGACAAGGCAGATACTGCAGGTGCTTGATAGGTATGGAATAAAGGCAACATTTTTTGTGTTGGGTAAAATGGTGGACAAAAATCCTGATGTTATGAAGCTGACCTATGATGGTGGCCATGCCATAGGTAACCACACCTATACACACAATTACGACATAATATACAATAATACCGACAGCTTCCTTGAGGAGGTCTACAGGACAGAGGAGGCAATCCGGAATGCTGTAGGGAATCCCCCATTTAGGACAAGGCTTGTGAGGCTGCCAGGGGGATCTCATGCTGAATACAAGCAGCCCACGGTGAAGGTACTTGAAGATGAGGGCTTTCAGGTTCATGATTGGAATTCATTAAACGGTGATTCCGAAGTCGATGACCCATCAGCTGATTATCTTTACAACCGCTTCAAGGAGACCTACAGACAGCAGGATAGGCTAATCATACTTATGCATGATACAGATGAAAAGGCCACAACCCTGGAAGCCCTGCCTTCAATAATAGAGCACCTGCTCCTTGAGGGCTACAGCTTTGGAACACTGGAAGATTACAAATATTAGATTAAGGGGGATATTATGAGCAGAAAGGTCCTTGTAGTTGAAGATGAAGAATCCATAAGAAAGTTTATAAAGATCAATCTGGACAGGGCAGGCTATACGGTCCTGGAGGCACCCACTGGAGAGGAGGGCCTTGAGATTGCGGGGAAGGAGGCAATCGACATAGTTGTCCTTGATGTTATGCTGCCTGGGATTGACGGCTTTGAAGTGTGCAGGTCACTGAGAAAGGATTATCCCCATCTCGGCATAATCATGCTGACGGCCAAAAGCCAGGATATTGATAAGATCATGGGCTTGGAGTATGGAACCGATGACTACATGACCAAGCCATTCAACCCTACGGAGCTTGTTTTGAGAGTCAAGTCCCTTGAAAGAAGGCTGGAATCGGATGGGGGTGCCGAGGCATCAATGCTCGATTTTCCACCATTCAAAATTGATGTGTATTCCAGACTTTTCTTCAGGGATGGCAAGGAGATTGAACTGACCCCAACTGAATTCTCAATAGCAAAGCTGTTTATGGAGAATCCCGGGAAGGCCTTCAAGAGGGATGAGATACTCAATCACGTCTGGGGTGTGGATTTTGTAGGGGACTCAAAAATAGTGGATGTCAACATCAGAAGATTAAGGTCGAAGATAGAGGAGGACTCAAGTCAACCATACTACATTGAGACCGTATGGGGAGTCGGCTATAGATGGAGAGCCAAAAGTTAGGAGCTAGCAATGAGACGAAGCATTAAGTCAAGGCTTATCAAGAATTTCATGCTGATAATACTTGTGACTGTAATATTCCTGGAAATTCTACTTATTACAGGTATAAGAAACCATTATTATAAAAATGTAGAAGACATTCTGACAAGTCAGATCGAGTTTTCTACTACTTTTTATGCCCGTTATTTCTCGTCCGGGAACCTTGAGGGTATCCTGATTGAAGACACGGACATATTCTGGCAGCATACAGCCGCTCAGGTGCAGATTCTGGACCTTGAAGGAAACATCCTGATGGATTCCCTTGGGATAAACTTCACTGACAGGATAGAAACACCTGATATTCAACAGGCCCTTAATGAGGGTAGGGGAGTATGGTCAGGGAATGTTGAGTATGACGAGGAACCGGTTATGGCAGTAGCAATGCCCATTGAAAATGCCGGTGAAAGCATAGGTATCATAAGGTTTATTTCCAGCATGGAGGAGACAAATAAAATTATAAGTCAGATTTCCCAGGTCCTGATCCTTATTGGTCTCTTGGTTGTGACAATTTCAGGATTCTTGAGCCTGTTTTTGGCAAACTCAATTGTAAAGCCCCTGAAGGAGGTTACCGACGTGGCTGAGAAAATGGCGGATGGCCAATTCAAGGTCAGAAGCCAGGTCAAGGTTAACGATGAAATCGGAAGGCTTTCACACACCTTGAATTACATGGCAGAGGAAATCACCAGGAAGGAGAATATGAAGAATGACTTCATTTCCTCCATTTCCCACGAGTTGAGAACACCACTCACGTCCATAAAGGGTTGGGCAATAACACTGAAGGACTCAGATGACCTTGACAATGACCTGCTGATGGATGGACTGAACATAATCGAAGGGGAGAGTGACCGGCTTACGGGAATGGTTGAGGAGCTACTTGATTTTTCAAGATTCACATCTGGACGGATTTCCCTGGTTAAGGAAATGATCGATATCAAGGACACCTTGAAGACTGTTGTATACCAGATGATGCCCAGGGCCATCAACAACAACATTGATTTCAAGGTGGATATCCATGATGAGATCGCTCCGATTCTGGGTGATGAAAACAGGATAAAACAGGTTCTGATAAATCTGTTGGATAATGCCTTCAAGTTCACAGGTGAAGGTGAGGTTAGCCTCAGTGCCTACGAGGAGGAGGAATATCTCATAATCAAAATCAGGGATAATGGCCCTGGCATACCTGAGAACGAGCTTCCATATGTGAAGGATAAGTTCTACAAGGGTCAGAACAGCAGGTCCCACAGTGGGATAGGCCTTTCCATCTGCGATGAGATCATTGGTCTTCATGGTGGAACATTCAAGATAGAATCACAGGTGGGAGAAGGTACTGTGGCAACAGTAGGCATCCCCAGGGAGGTGACGGCATGAGAAAGCTTTTGGTAATAGTTATGATAGCATTGTCATTCCTAATGACTTCCTGCGCTGTAATCGAAGGGGAAACCAAGGAGAGAATCGTCGCTCCTGACAACAATATTTCCCCAATAACCGGCAAATGGGAGGTTGCAGAGCTTGTCTACAACCTTGGTTCAGTGAACAGCCAGGATACGGACCCTCATTTGGGGGAGGTAGGCCTCTTCCACAAGGACGGGGTTGTCCTGGGGGAGAACTATACATCCACTCCTTCATTCAAGATCAAGAAGGTTCGAACAAGGGACTATCTTATTTCAAAATTCAAGCTAAATCCGGCATCCCTTGGTATCGAGGAAGATTATATAAAGGTGATAACAATAATTAACGAGGATCAGTACTTTACCGAATTTATTGAGGTTGATGAGGAAACCCTCCTTGTCTATTTGGATGAAAGCTTTTACAGGCTTGAAAGACAGCTGGAGGAAGTCAGCCTTGAGGAGGTTGAAAGGTACATCAACGTTGAGAAGAATGTACAGAGGAATCTTGGAGAGACAATTGATGAGAGCCTAAGTACGGGTCTCCTCCTTGGAGTGAGGACTCAGGGCTTTGATGATGAATATCAGATACCGACATGGGAATACAGAACCTATTGGATAAATATGCAGAACAGGAATCTGGAGGGACTTTATGAGCTGGACAGAATCCTGCTGCCCCGTAAGAATGGCTTCTGGTTCATAGACCAGGAGAGGACTTTTGAGAATGGGATAATTTCAGATGAGATAGAGGCAAGTCCTTTATTCACACCAGATGACAATTCTGAGCTCATGGAGGCCATGGTGTTTGACAACAGGGAAAGGTCTCTGATTGAGGAAAGACCGGTTCCCTCAATACTCAGGAACATACTTTTTGTTGGTAATGACTACATCTCAGTTGAAAACATCGAGTTGGACAGGGATGATCGAAGGTCTCTCCAAATCTATGCAATTGACAATCTTTCCGAAAAGAAGCCCATCAAGCTTTCAGATCTGGTGGGTGAATCAGGAAGGGACCTCTTCCTTGAAGGAGTAAGAAGTGTCATTGCAGTTGATGAGAACATCATGATAAACGAGGAGAATGTTGGACTTGTTAGAAGTAATGGATATTGGACCTTGAAGGGAAGAATCAACTACAAGGAAAATGAGAAGGAGCTTTACAGGGATTTCAATATCAAGGCAATACCACCCAAGGAGATGGTGAGCTATGATGAGCTTGCAATTCCCTGGGATGCCGTAAAGCTTACTGTACCTGATGTTGAGGATGTATTTTCATCTCCCAACAATGAATTTATGGTTGTAATAACCACTTCCCATATTGTAATATATTCCTTGGAGGAGTATGATATAGATAATACACCTGTAGCCAGGATAAGGCTGCCCAACGATTCAGCTGTCATAATGTCGGAATGGGCTGTGGGAAGATACCCAGGCATATGGCAAAATGAAATGATAAGACAAGGTGCTGTTGAGATAGAAAGGTAGCTTTCTATGACATAATAAACGAAGGGAATGATTTTATGGGGACGTTGATTAGCCTGCTATCAAAGGTTAAGGATATATTAGGTGAGCTTGGTGGCTACTACGATGACTCAAGAATGATTATCTATGTAACTCTGGCAGTCATTGGCATTACCCTGCTTACACATCTGATTTTCAGGAAGGTCAGGATAATGAAATACTTGCCTGGGCTAATAGTTCTCGGTTTGGGGCTTTTCAACATCTATAGCGTAAAGGACAACCTTACTGCGGATGAGAGTCTGGTAAACTTATTGCTCTTTATCATAGGAACTGTGGCTGGTCTGGTGGGGATGCTGTTTGCACTGATTATTGGAATATACTCAAAGCCGGTCAAGAGGAAAAGAAGGAAAACAAGTACAGACAAGAAAGAAAAGACTGAAGAAAAGTCCAAGAGCTAGAAAAAACCCTGAATCATATGATTCAGGGTTAATAAATGTCCTCTTTTGTGAAATGTACTGTAGATATGCCCGTCGCTCCTGATTCCAGGGATTTTATCACAGCTTCCCTTGTGTCGAGAAAACCGCTTGAAATTAGGGGTGTTTTGGTTTCCTCAATTATTTTAACCATAAGATGAGACAAGACTCCTGGGAGCACAATGGCGCAATGGGGTCTCATCTCCCTTATCTTTTCTATGGTGTAATTGAGTTTATATTCATTGTAGACTGAAAATCGCCCAAGGGTGAAGATTCCCATTTCCTTGCTCTGTTCCATAAGTGCTGGCTTCGATGTTATTATCCCGTCTATTTCAATGTTCTTGGATATGAATTCAAGTCCCCAGGAATCCTTGGAGTAGCCTTCTATTGCGTCTATGTATATGTATATGTTCTTGGACTTGCTGTGGGCTTTTTTGCACAGCTGCCTTAAATTGAAGATATTTCCCGTCATCATGAATATGTTTTGGCAAATGGATTCAAGGGCAAGGTCAAACTCTTCAAGGGTATTCACCTCGGCTATTATTGGATACTCGATCAAGCTATTAAAGAACCGGTTCATCTGTAGCCTCCTGAATCAATTTAATCTTATTCTCCCGGGAAAGTGATTTTATCCATATCTCCCTTTTCATTGCCGAGCTTTTGTCAGGATGCTCCTCGGAATACACTATGCTGACAGGAAGCCTTGACCTTGTATATTTTGAGGCTTTTCCCTGGTTGTGCTTTTTCAATCGCCTTTCCAGGCTGTCGGTGTAGCCTGTATAAAGGCTGTTGTCACTGCATTTGAGGATATAGATATAAAACAAGCTAGTCATCCCTTCCATCTATTCTGTCCAGCACCCTTTTGATTGTCTCATAGGAGTGGCCTTTTCTCTGCAGGAATCCTCCAATTCTCCTGAATCTTTTTTCAGTCCTGTCATGAAGGATTGAAGAGTATTTGGATCTGACAAGGTCCACAAGGTCTTGGAGCTCCTCCTGGTATTCCTCTTCCAGTGCCAGATCGATTGATTCCTTGGAAATCCCCTTTTGTGCAAGCTCATTCCTGATCCTGTAGGGGCCAAAGTTCTTGTAGGAGGTCTTGTCCCTGACATATGCCCTGGCAAAGGCCAGGTCATCAACATAGCCCGCTTCCTTAAGGAGTTCCATGACATTTTCCACCGTATTCATACTGAACTCCTTCTTGACAAGATAATCCTCAAGCTCCTTTTGGGTTCGCTGCCTATAGCTTAGATACTGGTATGCTTTTGACTTGGCACTTTGAAGCTCATCCTTTGACCTGATCCTCTCAAGGAGACTTTCGTCAACCTCAAGGCCTTTTTTCAAGCCAAGCTCTTCCTTGGTTGAGTAGAACAGCCCAAAGGCAAATTGATTATCTATGAATATGTTTACCCTTTCCGGGTCCTTCTGTGAAGTTATGTTTGTAATTATCATGACATTTTCCTTCGTGTAAGTCTAATCTTTCTTGATGAGTATATAAAGGCCTAAAATTATCAGTAGGGCAGGCCATAGCCTCATCACCTGTCGGACAGTATGGGAGAACCATGGGAACACAATGTTTCCAAGAAGCACAGCTCCCAGAATCACCAGGCCAATTCCCACAACGGTTCTGCTGTTGTCCTTCCTTTCAACTCCCTTGCCATCATCCTCATGAATGTAGCCATCATCCTCAGGTATTACCAGACCGCATATTAGGTATGCCAGTGCAAAGGTGCCAAAAGAAGTCAATGCCAATATGAACCAGACCAGTCTTATTATTGTGGAGTCAATGTTAAGGTATTCGCCAAGACCTCCGCATACACCGAAAATGTATTTGTCAGACCTTGACCTTCGAAGCTTTTTCATCCTATTCCCTCCCATTCTATTTCTCATTTTGATAATATCAGATTTCAGGGATTATTTAAATAGGAAGCTTAAAATAATCAAATTTACATGGGTTTTAATTCCCTTGCAAACCGGTTTGTGGTAACATGATTAAGAGGTGATATTAATGTTTGACTTGCTTTCAATAGTCCTGAAATATGTCTTTGTTTTTATAATTTACCTATTTATTTTCACCATAATCAGAATGATATACCTGGATATAAGAAGTGTGGATTATGGGAATCTGGAATCAGGTGCATATTTGAAGCTGCTGAATAGAATCGATTCCCTCCCGTATAACCTCAGCGACAGCTATCCAGTTGAGGGAGAACTGACCTTGGGAAGACAAAAGGACAATATAA
>OBLN01000636.1_pt1 | contig 12531 bp, 10 predicted proteins | sample 1519301 | NCBI WGS metagenome assembly OBLN01 (sample SAMEA2452533, study PRJEB22499) | sediment metagenome | reverse complement strand
CTCTTCCCCTCAGAGTTATCTCTCCGGTCATTGCTACACGGCAGTTAACATCAAGTCCCGAAAGGGCAGACATAAGCGCAGTGGTCATTGTAATCCCTGCGGATGGTCCGTCCTTCGGCACTGCGCCTTCCGGCACATGAAGGTGTATGTCGTTATCTTTGAACATATAAGCGGGTATTCCGAACTTATCCGCCCTGCTCTTCACCACAGACAGGGCAGTTCTGGCTGACTCGCTCATCACTTCGCCTAGCTTGCCTGTGAGCTCAAGCTTCCCGCCGCCGGGGAAGACAGACACCTCTATCTGAAGTATATCGCCCCCGTAAGGTGTCCACGCAAGTCCGGTGGCAATTCCCTTGTCCCTGTCTTCACGCAGCTGTTCATGGTGGAATCTCTTCTTGCCGAGCATTTTTTCAATCTCTGCGGCATCTATCTTAACTGTCTTTCTTTTCTTATTCTGAACAAGTATCCTCGCCGCCTTGCGGATGGAAGATGCTATCTCCCTCTCAAGGGTACGAACCCCCGCCTCACGGGTGTAGCTTCTGATAATCTCCGTAACTGCGGAATCGGCTATCTTCACCTGCCCTGCATCGAGGTTGTGTTCCTCAAGCTGTTTGGGAACAAGAAAGTTTTTTGCTATGCTGAACTTTTCTTTCTCTGTGTAGCCTGCAAGACCGATTATCTCCATCCTGTCCAGAAGAGGAGCAGGAATGCTTTCAACACTGTTTGCCGTTGTGATAAACAGCACTTTTGAAAGATCAAATTCGACCTCCATATAGTGATCCATAAAGGTGGAGTTCTGTTCAGGATCAAGTGTCTCAAGAAGAGCGCTTGACGGATCGCCCCTGTAGTCAGAGCCAAGCTTATCTATCTCATCCAGCAGAAACACAGGGTTCATACTGCCGGATTTCTTAATTGACTGAATTATCTTTCCGGGCAAAGCGCCGACATAGGTTCTTCTATGCCCCCTTATCTCTGCCTCGTCTCTCATTCCGCCAAGGCTCATACGGACAAATTTTCTGCCCATTGATTCTGCTATGGATCTTGCGAGAGATGTTTTACCTACTCCGGGAGGTCCGGCAAAGCATATAATTGGTCCTTTCAGTTTTTTAGAGAGCGAACGCACCGCAAGGTATTCAAGGATGCGCTCCTTGGGTTTTTCCAGACCGAAATGATCACGGTTGAGGATGTCTTCTGCTCTGGTAATATCGAGATTGTCTTCTGTGGTTTTGCCCCAGGGCATGCTGATCAGCCAGTCGAGATAGTTTCTGGAAACAGTTGTTTCTGAACTCATAGCGGGCATACTGCGGAACTTTTTCAGCTCCTTCATAGCCTTTTCACGCACTTCGTCAGGCATGTCAGAATCTTTTATCTTCGCCTCAAGCTCATCCGCCTCGGCTTTGGGATCTTCATCACGCCCAAGTTCTTTGTTTATTGCCTTTATCTGCTCACCCAGATAATATTCTCTCTGAGCTTTTGCCATCTGGGTTTTGACTTTTTTCTTTATTTTTTCATCAATGCGTATAAGCTCAATCTCAGTAAAAAGGGCTTCCATAACCCTTTCCACACGCTCAGAAAGGCTGTTTATCTCAAGAATTTCCTGATGAGTCTCGTTTTTGACATGCACACTTCCGGCTATCATCCACGTAAGGCTCTCAAGATCTTGCATATTTTTAATGCTCTCACGGACACCGGGGTCAACCTTGCCCGAAAGCTCCGCATATTCGTTAAACGCCTTCTGGAGCCCTGCTGTCATGGCTCCGGTGTTTTCATATTCCTCTTTCTCGATTATGGGGCGAACTTCAGCATAAAGACATTCGGGCTCATCAAAGAACTTTTCGACTTTTCCTCTTGTGAGCCCTTCAACGAGTATCTTAATGGAGCCGTCAGGCAGTTTAAGAACCTGAAGCACCTTTGCAATTGTACCTATTTCGTTAAGGTCTTCCCACACGGGTTCATTTATTGAAAGATCTTTCTGGAGTGTAAAGAATATGCGTCTGTCAGTAGATTCGGCTATATCAACTGCCTCGACCGATTTTTTCCTGCCGAGGAAGACGGGGGTAATCATACCGGGGTATATAACCATATCCCTCAGAGGGATAAGGGCGTATTGCTCACTTATGCTCACTTATTACACCTGTATGGAGGATTAAAAAGAAAAAAGAGACGGCTTAAGCCGTCTCCTTCTGATTTTCATAGATGATTATCGGTTTTGCTTTGCCAGTGATGACATCTTCATTAATTACACATTCCTTCACGTTTTTAAGGGAGGGAACTTCATACATAATATCCATCATGGCTTCCTCAAGAATAGAGCGCAGACCTCTTGCCCCTGTTTTTCTGGTAAGAGCCTGTTTCGCAACAGCTTTAAGAGCAGAGTTGGTGAACTCAAGCTTAACACCGTCAAACTCGAACATCTCTTTATACTGACGGATAAGGGAGTTTTTAGGTTCCACGAGTATGCGGATAAGAGCGTCTTCGTTGAGGTCTTCAAGTGCCGCAGTAACAGGGAGCCTGCCTATGAACTCAGGTATAAGACCATACTTGCCGAGGTCTTCGGGGCGTACGTTCTTGAGAAGTTCATAGCGTTTCATCTCCCTTGTTTCATCAATTTTGGAGCTGAAACCGAGTGTTTTCTCTCCCATTCTCCTTTTCACTATGTCCTCGATGCCTTCAAAAGCACCGCCGCATATGAAGAGAATGTTTGATGTATCCACCTGAATATATTCCTGATTCGGGTGTTTGCGCCCGCCCTGAGGCGGAACGTTTGCGGTTGTACCTTCGATAATTTTAAGCAGCGCCTGCTGAACGCCCTCACCGCTTACGTCTCTTGTTATTGAAGGACTGTCCGTCTTTTTGGAGATTTTGTCTATCTCATCGATGAAGATAATACCCTTCTGGGCACGCTCAACATCATAGTCAGCATTCTGAAGAAGCTTAAGGACAACATTTTCCACATCTTCACCCACATAGCCCGCTTCCGTGAGAGTGGTGGCGTCTGCTATGGCGAAGGGGACATTCAGTATCTTCGCGAGGGTTCTGGCAAGCAGGGTTTTACCTGTCCCTGTGGGACCAAGGAGAAGGATGTTGCTTTTCTCAAGCTCAACATCTGTCTTGCTGCCGTGGAGAATACGTTTGTAGTGGTTGTGAACAGCAACGCTGAGAACTTTTTTAGCCTGAAGCTGACCGATTACATAGTCATCCAGTTTTTTGCTGAGTTCTCTGGGAGTAAGCAGGTTCAGGTCTTTTGCACCCTGTTCCTCGAAGCTGTCCTCGCTTAAAATTTCATTGCATAGTTCTATACATTCATTGCAGATGTAAACTTCAGGACCTGCAATGAGTTTTTTGACCTCTTCCTGGCTTTTACCGCAGAAAGAGCAGTTGAGTGTTTCTTTATTTTTTTTCATAAAAGTACGCTCCCGTAAAAGGCGTCTTCCGCAGGCATCGCTACACACGGAAAGAGGCACGGTTTGTAACAGCCGTGCCGCATTTTGATCAAAATACCTGCCTGCGGGCAAATTTCAACCTTATATTTTATATAAGACTAAAATCAGCCCCTTTTCACAATAACATCGTCAATGAGACCATATTCTTTAGCCTCATCACTGCTCATGAAAAAGTCACGGTCGGAGTCCTTCTCAAGTTCCTGTATGCTTTTACCGGAACGCTCGGAGAGGATTTCGTTAAGAAGCTTCTTCATGCGTCCCACTTCGCGGGCGTGAATTTCAATATCCGTTGCCTGTCCCTGAAAGCCGCCGAGGGGCTGGTGAATCATAATCCTTGCGTTGGGAACGGCAAATCTTTTGCCTTTTGCTCCGCATGCGAGGAGTACAGCACCCATGCTTGCCGCCTGTCCCAGACATATGGTGGATACAGCAGGCTTTATATAGTTCATGGTATCCATAATCGCAAGTCCGCTGGTAATTACACCGCCGGGGCTGTTGATATAGAGGAATATGTCCTTCTCAGGGTCTTCAGCCTCAAGGAAGAGAAGCTGGGCGATGATAAGGTTTGCCACATTATCGTCAATAGGCGTACCGAGAAAGACAATTCTGTCTTTCAGGAGTCTTGAGTATATGTCGTAAGAGCGTTCCCCTCTGCCTGTCTGTTCAATGACAAAGGGGACATAAGCGTTTGTTTCCTTCATAATTATTCTCCGGAGGCAGGCTCTTCGGCTTTCTCCTGTTCAGCTTTAAGTCTTGCCTCAACTTCTTCTTTTGTTACTTCTTTAATTGTAACATTATTTTTGCCGGCAAGGAAGGCTGTAACTTTATCAGTGTTTATGGAATTTCTAAGAGAATTCATGCCGTTATGTTTTTCAACTTCCGCCTTGTATTCCTCAGCAGTCATTTTGCTCATCTTGGCATATTTTTCGATTGTTTTTTCAACATCCTCATCTGTCACAGTGAGTTCAAATTTTTCAGTAATGTGGTTGATGATAAGAGCGCCTTTAACCTGTTTTTCGGCTGTTGCCGTGTGCTGTTCGGCTATTTTTTCTTTAGTGATGCCGAAACGTGCAGGGTCCATTCCGTAGGACATATACTGCTGAAGAGTCTGGTCTGCAAGCCTGAAAGCCTGTTCCCTAACCATTGCAGCAGGAACATCAAAGGAGTTTTCCTCGATGATTTTTTCTATAATGTCATTGAGGAGTTTGTCATCCGCCTGACGCTCTGAGCTTTCCTCAAGTTCAGTTTTAATTGTTTCTTTGAGATCAGCGAAGCTCTCGAATTTTTCATCAACATCCTTAGCGAATTCATCATCAAGTTCGGGAAGAACCTTTGCCTTGATTTCTTTCATAGTGATGCCGAAAGTAACAGGCTGACCTGCAAGGCTGGGCTCATGGTACTGTTCGGGGAAAGTAACTTCGATGTCTTTCTGTTCGCCGGTTTTCATGCCCACAACCTGAGCCTCAAATCCGGGGATAAATGCGCCGGAGCCTATTTCAAGGGAGTAGTTCTGCGCCGTGGCAGAGGGGATAACCTCGCCGTCTTTACGCCCTTCAAAGTCGATAACGGTCATATCGCCTTCCTGAACTGCTCTGTCTTCAACAGGCTCATAGCTTACCTGATTTTTTCTGATGTTTTCGATAACCTGCTCAACATCATCTTCTTTAACGATGATTTTCTCCTTAACGAAGTCGAAGCCTTCAAGCTTTGTAACATCTATTGTGGGGAAAACATCTACGAATGCTTTATATGAGATGGGCTCACCGTCTTCAAACTTAACATCTTTGATTTCGGGAGCGCCGAGCGCTTTGATATCTTCTTTCTGGATTGCTTCAAAAACAGATTCGTTTATGAGTTTTTCAAGAGCCTGAACTCTGATTGCGTGTCCGTGTTCTTTGAGGATTTTGTCTTTGGGAGCCTTGCCCTGTCTGAAGCCTGCAACCTTGGCTTTCTGAGCAACCTTTTTATATTCGGATTCAAAAACCTGATCGAATTTTTCCACAGCAAGCTCTACAGAAAGCTCCTTCTGGGACTTTTCAGCGTCTTTTACTTCAACTTTCATTGACTTCTCCTTAGATAAACGGATGGGATATCTTTTATATTTAATTTTAAGCTTTTATATAAAATGACAAAACAAAGCCTAAGGGGTTCCCCCGGCTTTGTAAGAATCCAAAAAAAATTGTCTGTGAGCTATACGGACTACTGCTGCGCTGAGATTTGAAAAGCGTGGGAAAAGCGGGTGACCGGGCTCGAACCGGCGACCTCAACCTTGGCAAGGTTGCGCTCTACCAACTGAGCTACACCCGCTTACAAAATCTATATTCGGCTTGATTCAGACACAAGTGCGAGTGGAGGGACTTGAACCCCCACGCCAAAGGCACTTGATCCTAAGTCAAGCGCGTCTACCATTCCGCCACACTCGCAAGGGCGAATAAGGGTGAGTGACGGGGATCGAACCCGCGACAACAGGAATCACAATCCTGTACTCTACCAACTGAGCTACACCCACCATATTATCCGTTCTTACTCAACGCGCTCAGGAGGACTCGAACCTCCAACCTACGGATTAGAAGTCCGTTGCTCTATCCTGTTGAGCTATGAGCGCTCTGTTACAGGAAACAAGCTTTTATCAAAACGATGGAGAAAAGTCAACATTTTTTAAAGGGATCAGAAAATTAATCGGAATATTAATATGAGCGCACTGCTTCGGCGGCAACATTTCCCTTGCCTAGCAGGCTAAAAAGCAATACCTTGCAATGAATGCGCCTCCGGGCTGAAAAGGGGCGCAAAATTCCAAGAATATACTATGGGTATATAAAAATATTTTTACGAGGTCAAAATTGCTACTGGACGGCACACCTATATATATAGGAACAAGCGGATACAAACATGACGACTGGGTCGGAACACTTTATCCCCAGCATCTTAAAAACGAGCAGTTCCTCGACTATTACGCAAACAGCTTCGGGCTGAATTTTGTTGAGATAACATACCCTTTTTATGCAATACCCACAGTTGAGACAACAGAAAGAATAGCAGAAAACGGCGGAGACAGTCTCCACTACTCCGTGCGTCTGTTTAAGGATTTCCTTAAGGAAAGGCTGGACAGAGCCAAGGTACGTGAGTTTAAAGAAGGCATAAAGCCTCTTCTTGATACAGGCAGAGTAAAATGCTGGCTTGCTGATTTTCACCATACATTCAAGCCGTCCAAAGAAAATCTTGAAAGGATACTCCGGCTCAGAGACAGCTTTTCGGAACTTCCTTTCTTCGCTGAACTCCCAAGGGGATGGCACAGAGAAAAACAGATAGACGACCTGAGAAACAATGCCATAGGTCTGGTTGTGGCTGACATGCCCCGCAACTCCAACCTTCCTCCCTTTATTCCCTGCGCACCGAACCAGAGGGCTTATTTCAGACTGTACGGCAGAAACAAGAAATGGGTTCTGCCTGCAAAAAAAGTTCTGGACTACAGCTATGTAAAACCGGAGCTTCAGGAAATAAAAGACGGCATATCCACAGTTACGGCAGTATCCAAAGAGGTGTTCGTGTCCTTCTGCAACGTTGCAAAGGCGCAGGGGGCATTCAATGCAAAATATTTTGCCAGAATGGCGGAAGAAAGCGATGAGTCTCTTTGACAGATACAAAGAGACCTTTCCCCTCTCCGCAGCGGAATACGCAAAAGCCAGTGAGCTTTTCCCCGGAGGAGTCTGCCACGACATAAGAAGATTTGATCCCTTCCCCTTTGTAACAGACAGTGCGGAGGGAGCATACCTCCAGACAATAGACGGAGTAACGCTCCTTGACCTATGGTGCGGTCACTACGGCAATATACTGGGGCACGCAAGCCCTGAAACAGCCGCTGCACTCCGTGAAGCAGCGGAAAACGGCACCCACACCGGCACACTGAACGAACAACAGATAAAACTTGCATCACTTATAAAAAGCGCAGTTCCGGAAATGGAACTCATGCGTTTCTGCACCTCCGGCACCGAAGCCACAATGTACGCCGTACGCACGGCAAAGGCATACACCGGACGGGAACTTGTGGTCAAGATCGAAGGAGGATGGCACGGCGCCAACTCCGAACTTTCATATGACATAAAGCCCCCTTTCAACAGACTTACCGGAAAGGGAGGAACTATCTCTCTCCCATTTAACAATATGGAAGCAACCGCAGACGTCCTTGAAAAAATAGGCGACAATGCAGCCGCAGTAATAATTGAGCCGGTAATCGGAGCAGGCGGCGGAATACCTGCTAAGAAAGAATACCTTCAGCTTCTCCGTGATTTCTGCGACCGTACCGGAACTGTACTGATTTTTGATGAAGTCATAACGGGCTTCCGCTTCCGTTTCGGCAGCATTTCCCCGCTCATAGGCGTTACTCCTGATATGTTTACCATGGGAAAAATAATCGGCGGCGGACTTGCAATCGGCGCATACGGCGGAAAAAAAGAGATAATGCAGACAATAACCGAGAAAAAAATCGTTGTGGGCGGCGGCACATTCTCCGCATCTCCCGTAACAATGAACGCAGGTTTCAACACCCTTTCAACACTTAAAAATGCTGACTACGAAACGCTCAATGCCCAAGGAAACACCATCAGAGAGAGACTGAAAAAGTCTGTAGCCAGATACACCCATAAAGCCTGCGTGACCGGCTTCGGCTCATTTTTCTTTGTACACTTTCTTAATGAAGTTCCGCAGGAAGTCACCTGCCGTCCGTCCAGACTTCTTCCTGTGATGGATGCAGAAACTGACAGGCTCTTCAAAATTGCCATGATACTTAACGGCGTCTTCACTATGCATTCAGGCGGCGCACTGAGTTTTTCACACCTGCAAACTGCGGGAGTGTCCGATATAATAATCAAAGCATACGAAGACTCTCTGGAGGCCGTTTTCAATGAAGGAAGGAAAGCTCTTCCGTAAAAAAGCCGCCGCAATCGGTTATGACCCTGCCAAGGACAAAGCGCCCCGTCTTCTCGCCAAGGGTGCAGGTATCGTAGCGGAAAAAATCATTGAAAAGGCAAAAGAGCATGATATCCAGATAAAAGAAGACAAAGACCTTGTGGAAGTTCTGGCAACGCTGGATATCCATGAAGAAATCCCTGAAAACATGTATAAAACCGTTGCACAGCTCCTCGCCGAAATCTACCGAATAAATTCCAGACTCTGAGCCATCCTGTCTTTTCACACTCTTTTAACCGTCTTTCTCTCTATTTATAACTTATTATATAACTGATTTATAATCTAAAAGCATACTGAAACGGTTCATATCTGTTATTCATTTTTAATAAACTTATTTCATAATACGACAACAAATATCAAAAACGTATCAACCCTCTGAACGCCTGTTTTCAACATTAATTTTTTAGAACATTATTTATATTATAATTTACACCAGTTTTGTTAATTTTAAATTAATAATAAATTATGTTAAAATATTTAACAAAAATAATAGTAACTTATGGTAATTTTATTTATAAAGAACATAGTTATAAATATACAATATGTACGTACAGCCCTTTATACGGCTGAAATTTGCTATTGCGCTGTGTTTTCATATACTATATACACAGAAAAAATAATAATTCATTGTTCATAACTTATTAAATCGGTCGGATTTAATGTCTTAATTATAGAATGGAGGTTCACTATGGCAAAACAGGAATTGACCAAGCAGATCTCACCCGCTGATGCGGTGAGCAAAAAAGTAAGCGAGGCTGCTACCTTCGCCGAAACAGTAATCAAGGACACCACTGCAAATCCCGCTCCTCTCGGACTCATGGGATTCGGACTCACCACAATCCTTCTCAACCTTCACAACATCGGACTCTTCGGATTGGGAAGCATGATTCTTTCTATGGGTATTTTCTACGGCGGTATAGCTCAGATAATTGCCGGAATCATGGAATGGAAAAAGAAAAACACTTTCGGCACTGTTGCCTTCACATCATATGGTTTTTTCTGGATAACACTTGTAGGGCTCATAGTTTTCCCCAAGTTCGGCTTTGCTGAAGCTCCGGATGCAACTGCTATGGCAGCTTTCCTTTTCTTCTGGGGATTCTTCACCCTTATCCTCTTCCTCGGAACTTTTAAAATGAACTACGCAATGATCGCCATTTTCGGCTCACTCACTGTTCTTTTCTTTCTCCTCGCTGTAGGCGATATGACAGGAAACCCCACTATTAAAACCATTGCCGGATATGAAGGCATAGTCTGCGGCGCTCTTGCTGTTTACACAGGCGCAGCACAGATCCTTAACGAAATATACGGACGTGAAGTTCTTCCCCTGGGAGCCTTCGAGTAATATTATGGACTACACCAGACTGGAAACCGGACCCCTTGATTTCGCCGGATGGACTGTGAATATTCGCCTTGGAAAAGGCACGGTCACAGATCTGCATGGCAATAATGTCGCAGGGTTCAGCGTTACCGGTGATGGCGGAATCATCCTTGAGCATGGTTCCGCAAAATATGCGGATATGGCATTAATTGCACTGCGCTCCTTTGTCAGGGAGCGCGCCATATCAGCACTGGTTCAGGCAGAAACAGCCATCAAAGACAACACAGCAAACCCCGCCCCCCTCGGACTCATGGGATTCGGACTCACAACAATTCTGCTGAATCTCCACAACATCGGTCTTTTCGGACTGGGCAGCATGATAATCGCCATGGGACTCTTCTACGGCGGTGCAGCGCAGATCATTGCCGGAATGATGGAGTGGAAAAAGAAAAATACCTTCGGTACAGTTGCATTCATTTCTTACGGATTCTTCTGGATAACACTGGTGGGAATACTCACATTCCCTAAATTCGGGCTTGGAGAAGCGCCGGATGCAAACGCTCTTTCATCCTTCCTGTTCTTCTGGGGATTTTTTACGCTTATACTTTTTATAGGAACATTCCGGATAAGCCGTGCGCTTACCGTTGTGTTTTTTCTCCTTACCCTTCTGTTCTTTATGCTCGGAGCAGCAGATATGCTGGAGAGTGCAGCGCTTAAAACGGCAGCAGGCTTTGTAGGAGTAATCTGCGGGCTATCTGCTGTTTACACCGGAGCGGCACAGATACTGAGCGAAATATATGGAAAAAATATTCTTCCTATCGGAGAGTTTAAATAGAAAAATTAATGAATCTTTTAAGGGGATCTCTGTCTTGTTTCTATACAATGAAGACATAATCTTCCGTGTTACCCCTTACACGAAAAAAGCCGCCCTGCGCCGGGCGGCTTTTTGCATTTTATATGTAATCGCTTACTTTTTTAAGAATCACTTCCGGCTTTTTTGCCTTAGTCAGGTATTCATCAGCGTAGAGTGAGGAAAAGTTTCTTTTATACTGCTCATAGGCAGTCAGAAGGAACACTGGAAGTTTCTCGTTTGCTTCCTTTACCTCTTTGAGTATATCCAGCCCGCTTTTTCCGGGCATGTTTACATCCAACAAAACCAAATCAGGCAGCCCCGCACTGAGAGCAATAAGCGCCTGTTCACCGTCCATCGCAACCTGGACCTCATATCCGTTACTTTCAAGCAGTTCGCTGTAGTATTGAATAATACCCTTGTCGTCATCCACAAGCAGTATTTTTTTAGTCATCTAATCCTCCGGTTTTCGGCAGAATAAGGGAAAAAACCGCACCTGAACTGTCATTTGAGACGGTTATCTCTCCGCCGTGAGCTGTCATAATTTTTTTGGAGAGTGATAGCCCAAGCCCGGTGCCGTCCTGTTTACTGGAGTGGAAAGGTTCAAAAATCTTCTCCATCTCACCGTCAGGGACACCGCCCCCCGTATCTTTTATATAAAGTATAATCGTTTCCGAACTTTCTTCAGCACTTATTTTTAAGTCGCCGCCGCTCGGCATTACCTGAATAGCATTTATGATAACATTTATCAACACCTGAATAAACCTGTTCCTGTCAGCGTAGACTGTTATTTCAGGAGATATATACTTGCTCACATGTATCATACCGATACTTATATTCTCTGAAAGCAGTTTCAGAGTTTCATTAACCAGCTTATCAACATTAACTTTTTCTATCTTAAGATCAACATTTTTCGAGTAATCCAGAATTTCTGTCACAAGGTCTTCCAGCCTCGCCACCTCAGACTGAATCATTGCAATATAATTATCCATGCGGGGATCCGCACCGAATCCGGCAAGCCTTTTTGCAAAACCGCCTATGGCAACCAGAGGGTTTTTCAGCTCATGCGCCACAGTTGCCGCAAGCATCCCCATTTTAACCAGATCCTTTGAGACGTAATCTACTTTTTCAAAGTCTTCCTCATATGTTTTAAGGCGTATAAGCTCGCCGCGCATATTTGCATTGCTGATGGCTATTGAGCATAAATTGGCGTAAAACTGGAGTATCGACTCTGCCTTGCCTGAATATCCCCCTCCTGTGGCGACCACAACTCCCACAGCATTACCGTCCATCCCGATCAGCGGGCAGGCATATGCTTCACCCTTGAGGCAGTCACGCATGCTTTTCCAGTCGTCTATTTCATCAAGGTCAAGCATTTTACATCTGCCGAAATACATCGCATCCGACAGCGGGCTTTTTTTGCTGAACCTTATCTTTCTGCTGCGGAAACGAGCAACTTTTCCTTTTTTGCTCTCATCTCTGCTGGCATAAACAAGCCCTCTGAGCTCAAGGAGAATCTCATTAAGCAGAAAGATACCCGCACAGTCAAAAGACGGCGTGTCAACAATCATCCTTGCAAGCTCATTCAGGACATTATCTATGCCCTCCCCGCTTACTATACTGCCTAAAATATTCGATCTTTTGGCGCATTCGGCGGGTAAAAGGTCTTTGATACTCCGGCAGTACAGGCTGACAGCATCCGCAATGACTCCTTTTGCCTTCTCTGCCTTGCAGTTTCCTTTGTAAAAAAGGGAGCAGGAACAGTTTTCTCCTTTAACTTCAATAGTATGGTCTCCTGAAGCTGCACTGCCTTTTATGGCAATGGTTTTAGTGTCAAAAGTAATTGTGCAGGAAACAATACTGATACCGAGAGAGTTCTCAAGCAGACGGATAAAGTTCACATCCGGAGTCATAAAGCACGACCTGAATCATAATAGAGAATTTAATTGAAAAGG
>OBLN01000635.1_pt1 | contig 12541 bp, 12 predicted proteins | sample 1519301 | NCBI WGS metagenome assembly OBLN01 (sample SAMEA2452533, study PRJEB22499) | sediment metagenome | reverse complement strand
AAAATCTTTGATTTTGGGGCACCCAAGGTGAAGCCTTAATGAACGAGTATGAGTTATAAAATATATTTTTCGTATTATAGCTAAAGGTGCCATAAAGTATAATTTCGACATGAAGATATATGATGTTTTAATACTCGGAGCAGGTGCCAGCGGACTTATGTGCGCCTCAAATTTGGACAAAAAACTAAGCGTTGCAATTGTAGATGGCAACAGTAAAATAGCCCAAAAGATAAAAATCTCAGGCGGTGGAAAATGCAATATTACAAATACCCAGTTAAGCAGAGATAATTACGACGGCGAAAAAGAGTTTATATTTAATGTCTTTGAGACCTTTTCAAGAGATGACCTGCTTGAATATCTGAATAAGAACGATCTTGAGCCTGTGGTGAGAAAAAAGCGCTACTACTTCTGTAGAGACTCATCTGACGAGATAATAAATATCTTTAAAAAACATACAAAAAATGTGGATCTTTTTTTAAACAGTGAGATCTTATGGGTAAAAAAAGAGGGTGATATTTTTGAAGTAAAAACTCTCAAAGAGCTCTATAGAGCTAAAAAAGTGGTCGTGGCAACTGGCGGCAAAAGCTACAAAAATCTCGGTGCAAGTGATATCGGTCTTGAAATCGCAAAGAGTTTTAATATAAAAGTAAAAGAGTTTACTCCCGCACTTGTAGGACTTACCGTTCAAAAAGAGCAGTTTTGGATGAAAGAGCTAAGCGGGCTTAGCTGTTATGCTAATATAAAAGTTGATGGCAAAATCCTAAAAGAGGAGCTTCTTTTTGCTCACAAAGGCATAAGCGGCCCCGTAGTTCTCTCAGCATCGCTCTACTGGCAAAAGGGAAATATTTCGATTGATTTTCTTCCCGATAATAATATTTTAGAGCTTATCAAAGGAAGCAAAAAACAGCTAAGTTCGGTTATTCCGCTTCCAAAAAGACTCTCAAAAGCACTTTTGGCAGCTCTTGATATAGAAGATGTCGAGTGTAAAAAGGTCACAAATGAGACAAAAGAGAAGTTAGCGAGAATTCACGATTATGAGTTCGCACCTGCGGGAAATTTCGGTTTTTCCAAAGCTGAAGTGTGCCGCGGCGGGGTTTTGACTAGTGAGTTAAATCCATATACGATGGAAGCTTTGGATCTGAAAAATCTATATTTTATAGGCGAAGTTGTTGATGTAACTGGTGAGCTTGGCGGATACAATTTTCAATGGGCATTTAGCAGCGGATATGTATGTGCAAAAGGGATAAATGAAAGTTAGACGTGGTGCTCACAACTGGACTCGAACCAGTGACTTTTACCTTGTCGAGGTAACACTCTACCAACTGAGTTATGCGAGCAAGAGCGAAATTTTACCAAAAAATTCTTAAAGTAAATTTTCTCTAAGTAACCTATTGGAAAAGTTATTAAAAAATAGAATTGATGCTCGATATTTACTTTTAATTTATGTTTATTAAGTGTATAATTCCACCCATAATTAAAAAGTACCATAAGGCAAGTTATGAACTTAACCGAGTTAGAAGAGATAGGCTTAAAAAGTGTTGGTAAAATTTATCATAATCTAAGTTATGATGAACTAATTCGACATGAGATTGAAAATGATGAGTGTGTTGTAACAAAGAAAGGTGCAACAGCTGTAGATACCGGTATTTTTACGGGTCGCAGCCCAAAAGATAAATATTTTGTAGATCGTTATCCGTCAAATCAGTACATCGCTTGGGGCGATGTAAATCAAAAGATCAGCGAAGAGATATTTAATGAACTTTTGGATCTCTCAAGAGAGCAGCTCTCCGGCAAAGATCTCTACGTAACTGATGTTTTCAGCGGAGCTAGCGAGGCTTCAAAAAAATCAATACGTTTTGTGACAGAGATAGCGTGGCAGTCTCACTTTGTTAAAAATATGTTTATCCGCCCTAATGAGGAAGAGCTAGAGAACTTCAAGCCTGAGTTTACGGTACTAAACGCTTGCAAGGCCGTCAACGATAAATGGATGGAGCATGGACTAAACTCTGAGGTTTTTGTACTTTTTGACATTGAGAACAACCTGGCGATAATCGGCGGTACATGGTACGGCGGCGAGTTGAAAAAGGGAATCTTCTCTATGATGAACTACTGGCTGCCTCTAGAGGGCAAACTCTCAATGCACTGCTCTGCAAATGTAGGAGAACGCGGAGATACTGCACTCTTCTTCGGACTCAGCGGTACAGGAAAAACTACTCTCTCAACAGATCCACATAGAAGACTTATCGGTGATGATGAGCATGGATGGGATGATAACGGAGTATTTAACTTTGAGGGAGGCTGTTACGCCAAGGTCATAAATCTTGACGGTAAGAGCGAGCCTGAGATATATAACGCCATTAGGCCCGGTGCTCTGCTTGAAAACGTCGTTCTTTACGATGACGGTGAGGTCGATTACGAAGACTCAAGCAAGACAGAGAACACCAGAGTCTCTTACCCGATAGAGCATATAGACAACCACGAACCATCTTTGGGCGCAAGCCATCCAGAAAATATAATCTTCTTAACAGCGGACGCTTTTGGCGTTCTTCCTCCGGTCTCAAAACTTACACGCGAACAGGCTATGTACTATTTCTTAAGCGGATATACTGCGAAAGTTGCAGGAACAGAGCGCGGTATTACTGAGCCTGTAGCAACATTTAGTGCATGTTTCGGAGAGGCATTCTTGCCTCTTCATCCAACGGTGTATGCCAAGCTCTTGGGCGAGAAGATAGATAAACACGGCGTGAACGTATACCTTGTAAACACAGGCTGGACAGGCGGTGCTTACGGTGTAGGGCATAGAATGAGCATTAAAGATACCCGTGCTTGTATAAATGCGATACTAGATGGAAGCATCAAAAGCAGTGAATTTGATGTGACAAAAACTTTCGGTCTTCATGTTCCAAAGACTCTTGGAGATATAAATCCTGAGATTCTCAACCCTCGTAATGCATGGGCTGACAAAGAGGAGTTTGACAAAACTAGAGATACGTTAGCTGAGATGTTTATAGAGAACTTTAAAAAGTATCAGAGCGAAGATAGCGAGTTTGACTACTCTGCGGCAGGACCAAAGATAGAGAAATAATTCTCTATCTTACTTTCTTTTTCGTAGCTTTTGTCATATAGAGCCACAAAGCTCCTCCAAAAACAACCAAGATAATAGGTGCGATCCAAGGCTTTTGGCTTATTGTTTCGGCTATATTCATCAAGAAACTTCCAGAATAGTAACTTCCCAGACCAAAAACGAGAGCCCAGACTCCTGCACTTAAAATATTAAGAGCGGCAAACTTTTTAAAGTCATATTTTGTAAGACCTATCGCTATAGGGATTAGTGTCTTGATCCCATAAACAAACTTTTGAAAAAGTATTATCCATGAGCCGTTTTTCTTCATCATTATATGTGCAAGTGCAAGTTTTCTTCTGTGTTTGCGAAGACCGTCCATCATCATTGTCTTTTGGTATCTTGCCATATAAAAGAGTAAAAAGTCTCCAAGCGCGTTAGCAACAAAAGCGATAAGAATAGATGCCGTCAAGTCCATTTTTCCCATAAAAGAGAGGACTCCTGCCGCAATGATTGCTACAAACCCTCCGCCAAGAGAGTAGAGAAAAAGTCCTATATATCCGTAGGTAGCAAGATTGCTAAATGTATCTTCCATTATTTTTAGTCCTATAATTTTTTAATTTTTGCTATTTCATCGCGAAGTCGTGCAGCCTCTTCAAAGTTTAGCTCACGAGCCGCTTCTTTCATCTTTAAGGAGAGCTCTTTTATCATCGCTTTTCTCTCTGCAGGAGGAATTTTATCCATTTTTTTATGCTTTTGGTAAATGCCGCCGTAATCTTCTACTTTGAGATTTTCATCAAGTTTGCGGATGGTAGTCGTCGGTGTGATATTATGCTCTTTGTTGTACCTCTCCTGCATCTCTCTTCTTGCGTTTGTAATGTCTATGGCTTTTTGCATGGAGCCGGTTATCTTGTTCGCATACAGAATAACTCTGCCGTTTGCATTTCTTGCTCCGCGCCCGATCGTCTGTATAAGTGATGTCTCACTCCTTAAAAATCCCTCTTTGTCGGCGTCTAAGATAGCCACTAGGCTAACTTCTGGAAGGTCTAGTCCTTCACGCAGTAGGTTTATGCCTATTAGCACATCAAACTCGCCTTGTCTAAGAGAGCGGATTATCTGATTTCTCTCTATGGTATCGATATCCGAGTGCATATACTCGACTTTTATTCCAAGATCGGCGAGATACTTTGTAAGTGCTTCTGCCATCTTTTTTGTAAGAACTGTTATTAGAACACGTTCATTTTTCTGTATGACTTTTTTTATCTCATCGTGTATATCTTCCACCTGATTTGTAGAGGGTTTTACCTCTAAAACAGGGTCGAGAAGTCCGGTGGGACGGATGATCTGTTTTGCAATTGTGCTTGAGAGTTCAAGCTCGTAGATAGATGGCGTAGCAGAGACAAAAAGGTAGTGAGGAGCCTTGTGTATGTACTCATCAAGCATCAGAGGCCTGTTGTCAAGTGCGCTTGGCAGACGAAAACCGTACTCGACGAGAACCTCTTTTCTTGCTCTGTCCCCTGCGTACATTCCACGGTATTGCGGGAGTGAAACATGTGATTCATCGACAATGACCAGATACTCTTTATGGTGAAGTTCAAAGTAGTCAAGCAGAGTGTAGGGCGCTTCTCCCGGCTTTTTGTTTGTGAGCAGTCTTGAGTAGTTCTCTATCCCTTTGCACATTCCCGTGGTTTGAAGCATCTCAAGGTCAAACTCTACCCTCTGTTTCAGGCGCTGATATTCGACAAGTTTGCCCTCTTTAGCAAAATAAGCAAGCCTCTCATCAAGCTCCTCTTCTATGCGTTTTATTGCCACTGCCATCTTCTCTTGGCTTACGCTGAACTGTGAAGTAGCGTAGATAGTAAACTGTTTATGCTCTTCAAGCTTTTTGTTATCTATGACATCAAAGGTGTAGATGGCTTCTATCTCGTCGCCGAAAAACTCTATACGGATCGCTTCCTGCTCAAAGTAGGGTGGGTAAACATCAAGTGTCTCACCGTTGACGCGTATATGTCCGCTGTCGAAGTATGTATCGTTACGTGCGTAGCCCATCTCTACAAGTCTGTAGAGAAGCTTTTTTTGTGCTATCTCATCTCCAACGGCGATAGACTGCACCATGTTTTCATACTCCTCTGGGTCTCCCAAACCGTAGTTAGCAGATACGGATGCCACGACTATAACGTCATCATAGCTAAGAAGATTTGCGGTCGAGGAGAGGCGAAGACGCTCTAATTCATCGTTGATGGCACTGTCTTTTTCTATGAATAGGTCTTGACGCGGAATGTACGCCTCAGGCTGATAATAGTCGTAGTAGCTGACAAAATACTCCACATGGTTGTTTGGGAAAAATTGTCTAAACTCAGAGTATAGCTGAGCCGCAAGAGTTTTGTTGTGCGTCATGATGATGGTCGGCATCTGCACTTTTTCTATGACGCTTGCCATCGTGTAGGTCTTGCCGCTTCCCGTAACGCCCTCAAGGGCCTGGTAACGATTTCCTTTTAGGATAGAATCACTTAGGGTTTCAATGGCTTTTGGCTGGTCGCCAGCCGGAGAATAATCTGAATAAACTTTAAATTTTGACATATGAAATTATAGCGGATTTGGGGTTATCTCAAACTCTCGAGGTTATTTAGTTGACAATAGCGTTGTGCCACTGAACCAGAGTCAGTCTGTACCCCTCTTCTACGGGCAGTACCTCATGGCTGTATATCGGGTTGCTTGGAAAAACTATCATATCTCCCGCCTCCGGATATAGTTTTACCTGATTGTTGTCTGCATCAAAGAGATAGTTAAAGATAAGTTCGCCGCCGCTAAAACTGTAATCTTCGCTGCTGTGCGTTTTATGGGAGGTGGTAAAGAGAACGGTGGTAATCTTGCGTTGAGGCGCTACCTGAACAAAGCCCACAGTTCTGCCATCCTCATCGACAAGCTCGTTTGAGTCATCCGCATGTTTTATGTAAAAAGAGCCCTTTGTATATTCGAGCGCCTGAAGAGTAGTGGATGTCGTAAGGGCTACGCTGAAGAAGCGCTCAATTTGGGGCTGATATATTTTGAAGTTCTCTTCATAGAGTCCCTGATGCAGTTCGGAAAGTTTGTGTATAAGAGTTTTTCGGATGCTCTCATCGACGCTTGGATCAACGACGCTGCTTAAAACTCTTGTCTTTACCTTTGCTTTTTCACCTTCAGAGGTGTTGTAGGCGTACTCAGAGATCTCATGACAGATCGTTTTTGAGAAGAAGTTCTTAATAATAAGATACGGATAGTCATAGTATGGATTTGCCAAGAGCCGTGTTCCAAGTTTTAGCTCTGCGATGAAGTCGTCGCAAAATATATGGTTGCTTATCTGGTGCATTTGGCTACTTTGCAAACCTATGTGTATAAGAGGTTCTTTTGTGTAATTTTATAGTTGTAGAATTGTATCTGAGATAGAGTAAATTGCGATCAAGAATATTTCAAAATAATTAAAAAAATCTTAAAACAACCAGGTAATTAAAAAGTGATAAGAAACATAAAAGTTAAATCGGATAAAATTTCTCTGATTTAAAAAACTAGAGGGTAACGCTCTCTTACCAAAGGATACACGATGAAAAACATCATTTTATTAATCGCATTGACACTAGGTGCTCTTCAAGCTGACAACGTAGTTCACTACGACACAAAAGAGGCTCAAACTCCCATTAGTAAGCCTAACCACCCAAGCTCAGATATTTATTAATCTAAATATCTAAAATTTTATTTCTCCTTCTAAAATAGGTCTTTTGACCTGTTTTAGTGACACGCTTCAAAACTGACTAAACTCTTCTCTTCATAAAATAGATACCCAAAAAAGTTATAACCGATAAACAGACCATTAGTACCAAAACGCTGTTAGTTCCAGATAGCCCGTCTGAAAAAGGCAGTCCGCTCGTATTCATCCCAAAAAAGCCTACAACCAGATTTAGAGGCAAGAATATTGCAGATATGATAGTAAGCGCGAATATAGAGCGGTTTATCCTCTCGTTTGTCTGAGTTGTGTAAAACTTGTAGATATAGTCAAGTTTTGAGAGCTGCAGCGAAGCAGAGCGCAATGTTCTCTCAAGATGTTCGTGGAGGTCTAAATAGTGGTTCAGCGGAAAATCATCATACTTTTCATAGTACTCGATCGCTCTGTCCATGGTAGAGGATGCATGTATAAGTATCCTCTCTATCCGCACGATATTGCGCTTAAGCTTTAGCCATCTGTTCATAAATGAGTCCGTCGCTTTGTTCAAGTAAAGACTCTCCTCCATATCCCCTATAAGGTCACGGTAACCGTCAAAAGCTTTTAAAAGTTCATCGATCATACCGTCTAGAATCTCATAAGGGGCCTCAAAACGGCTTCCAAGCGGCTTAAGCTCTTGTGTCTCCCTCATGTATAGGTAGCTGTTTTGAGGTGTTATGATAAAGCCGGTAGAGGTAACCTTCATCTCATCCAAAAGAACAGGAAGTCTAAGGATCAACATCTCATAACCATCATTTTCATCAAAGATTGAGGGGTGCGTCTCGTTTCGAAGGTCTTCTATATGAAGGTTATCTAGCAGATCATGAATATTATCCATTATTTTCCTTTTCTCTTCTAAGGTACGTACAGGCTCTTTAAAACTTTTATCATGCTCTCGACCGCAGTTTTTGTGGTAGTCTCATGCACCGTGTGGTAGCCGATCGTTGGTATCTGCAAAGTTGTGCCCTGAATTTCCCCTTTTGTAGCATGAATAAGCCTTCCAAGCTCTGTGGTTCCAAGAGAGCCTACAGTTCCGTTCTTAGCCATTTTTGCTTTAAGGTAGCTGTCTTTAAAGCTGTACCTGATCTTGTTTTTCATAGCTATCTGTTTTATTTTGCTCTTCAGAGGTGATCTAAATACGGCATTTGAGTCTCTGTTTCGCATAACTATATCTATATTTCTTATCTCATCAAGAGTAGGGTAGGGACTTGTATCAAGGACAAGCAGCTCATCTGTCTTTATATCAAAACGCCTAAACCACTCCAGTAAAAATCTCCAGCTTCTTCCAGCCTCCTCAGAAGCGGTAAAAAAGGCTGTTCCTTGATACCCGATAGCATACATATAGATAATTATGGCTATGCTTATGACATTATCTAACTGTGCCGAGATAAGGTCGTCTTTTATCTCCAGCTTGTCGGTAAAAGCTATTGGTGTTCCGGGAAAAAGGTAGTCAAAACCCTCTATCTTAAAGATAATGTTTTTTCTTCTTTGGCATAAAAAAGCGTCTTTTATGGAGCCAAGCCCCAAGTATGTTCCCGACCACGGCTCATATGCCTGAACTTTTTCATCGACAAATCTTGCCGTAAAGTTGTTAAGCAGCTGCTCCGAGCTTGAATCACCGGTCAAGTCCGCCTTGTTCTTTGCAATAAATGCGGCATACTGAAATTCGTTATGTCCGGTGCAGATTAGACCGTGTCTGTCGGCGTGTGCCGAGATGTAGCCGCTCTGCGGGTCGCTTCCTTTTGCGATGAGCACACCGTCGTAATACTCGACCTTTACGCCCAGCTCTTCGAGCTCTCTTTTTATAAACATAAAGAAGGGGTGTTCCTCCCCGACAACGCTCGGTATGCGTATAAGTTGCTTTAATATATCGTAAAATAGTTCCATGATTACTCTATTATATCCTCGTTGTTGAGTTCAAAAAATTCACTTAGCTCCGTTACATTTTCATTGAAATACTCTATCTTGTTCTCGGCCACTTCAAGGTTTCTAAGCTTTGCTATGTGAAAGATGGCATCACCCTCCTGTACAAGCGGTATCTCCGATTTGCCAATAATAACGCCGTCATACGGCGCTCTTAGCTCAAAGCTGTTATCTCCAAGCGGTTCATCTATAAATGCTATGATCTCATCTTTTCGCACCGTGTCCCCAAGGGCTTTTATGGTTCTAAGCATCCCACTCTCGCTTGAGCGTATCCACTGGCTGTTTCTTGTTATGATCGGATTTTTCATTTTTCTTTTTTTTGCCGCTTTTGGCAGCATGCCGTTCTCTCTAAGTACGCTGATTATGCCGTGAACTCCTATCCTTATGGATGTCTCATCAAACCTCAGAGCCTCGCCCGCTTCATAAAGAAGTATGGGGATTCCCTCCTCCTGCGCAACTGCCCTGAGCGAGCCGTCTCGAAGTTCAGAGTGCAGAACTACGGGAGCGCCGAATACTTTTGCCAAAGAAAAGGCGTACTCGTTGTCTATGTTCGTTCTAACTTGTGGAAGATTTGATTTGTGTATAGAGGCGGTGTGAAGGTCTATTCCCAGATCGCACTTTTTTACGACTTCGTCAAAAAATATTTTTGCGACCCTGCTTGCCAAAGAGCCCTTTAAGCTCCCGGGAAAACTTCTGTTTAAATCTCTTCTGTCTGGAAGATATCTTGATAGCGTCATAATTCCGTAAACATTGACGATCGGAACCAGCAAGATGGTACCTTTTATCTTTTTTAAAATGCCGAGCTTTCTAAGCCGTCTTATTATCTCTATGCCGTTTAGCTCATCTCCGTGAATCGCCGCGCTAATAAAGATGACAGGACCATCTTTTTTGCCTCTTATGACGTGTATGGGAAGCTGAGTCGGAGTGTTGTAGAGTTTTGGCAGCTCAATATTTACAGTGAGGTTTGCACCTTTTGGTATCTCCTGCGAACCTAGAAAAAATTTTGCACTAGGCATCTATTAAGCTCCGATACTGTCTTTTTTTAGTTTTCTTTTTTTTGAGCTTGCCCCATTTTTCGGAGTCACGTTTTTCTCAATATAGTCCATTATCTTTCCTGCGATATCTATCTGCGTGGATTTTTCAATTCCCTCTAATCCGGGAGAAGAGTTGACCTCCATTACAAGCGGACCTCTTGATGATGGGATCATGTCGACTCCGCAGACTCCAAGACCCATCGCTTTTGCTGCTGCAAGTGCTGTCGCTTTCTCTTTTCTTGAGAGTTTGTGTGCCGTCGCGCTCCCTCCCTGATGCAGGTTTGAACGAAAATCACCCTCGGCACCCTGCCTCTTCATTGCGCCCACGACCTTGCCGCCGACAACTAAAACCCTGATGTCTGCTCCGCCTGCCTCTTCGATATACTCTTGAACAAGAAGGTTTACGTCCATACCGTAAAAAGCGTCCAGAACCGATTTTGCCGCCTTTTCGCTATCTACCAAAACGACTCCCACCCCTTGTGTGCCCTCTAGTATCTTTAGTATGAGCGGTGCTCCTCCGCTTAGTTCTATAACATCTTTGGCATTTGATTTGTTTGATGCAAAAACTGTCTTTGGCATATCTACGCCGTTTTTTGAGAGGATCTGAAGGCTTCTGAGTTTGTCTCTGCTTCTTGCAAGAGCAAGGTTTCCGGAGGTCGAAAAAGCGGACATCATCTCAAAGTGTCTTACCATTGCAGTTCCGTAAAAAGTTCTGCTCGCTCCGATCCTTGGAATAATAGCATCTGGTGCAGGAAGCTCTTTGCCTTGATAGTTCACTTTCAGCTCGCCCTTTGCTATCTCGATACTGCATTTTAAGTAGTCGATGACCCTTACTTCCCATCCTTTTGCCTGTGCCGCCTCAACTAATCTTTTTGTAGAGTAGAGCTCTTTGTTTCTTGATAATATATAGACTCTCATATTTTTTCCTGATTTATATTTTTTTTGTTAGATACTCTTTTGAAACATCAACTAAAAATTTGTTTGCCAAAAATTTTTTGCCGATCAACATAGGGTATTTCATATCCGAACGGTTGGTAAGAGATATAACGGTTTTGTATGTCTTGCCGAAAAATTCGACATTTACTTTTATGGATGGCCTGTGTTGAAGTTCCCCGTTAGAACTGCGCACCTTTTTCATTGCATACAGAGGAACCGCCATCTTTTTGTCATTGTATGCGGGATGTACTTCATCAAGCAGTCTAAAGTGCACAATACCGTCTTCATCTACTGATATATCATCGCAGTGAAGGGCATTTGAATCGGCGCCGGTGTCGATCTTCGCATCAAGATCATAAAGATCAAGATCAGGAATCGATATAAGCTCTTTTGTACCGACAATCTTTTTTTCTTTCATTAAATCAATCCGATGTTTTAAGAAGATTATAGCATATTAAAGAGCAGAACAATAAGAAAAAAATAGGGCTGCTTAAAGTTACTTTTAGCAAAAAAAAACTCATTTGAGAGTATAATTTTGTATAAAATAAAAATTTAGTTATGGGTAGTAGTGGCTTTATGCTAAAAGAGATTAAGCCCTTGGTGGGGTATGAACTGTATTTGTTAAGAGGGCAAATATGACTTTTAAAGATTTAGAGTTTATGTTAGAGTTAAACGGTGTAATGAGAAAAGATATAGATTACATCTTGGACTTTAGCAGAAAAAACGGCATAGATGTAGAGCAGATCGATGATGAGCTCAACAAAATGGGGTATGAGAGAATAATCGAAAATGAGCTTGAGAGTTCATGGGACGATGAAGATGACGAGTATGAGCATGTAGAAAAATTCTCACACAGAAACAAATATTCAGACGATTATGAATAAGAAAATATTTCGGCAGCTTGTAAAAAGCTACCGATAAACAGATGTTTAGTCCCTGCTTTTAGTTTTTGGCTCAAAGAGGGTTCCGAGTGTATGCTTATCTTCTAAAAGAAAAGATTTTGCGGCACTCAGATCAAATCCGTTGCACAGAAGCATTCTTTTCCCGCGCTTTATTAAAAAATCGGCAGCTTTTAGTTTTGTCACTATTCCGCCTGTAGCAAATTCGTTATTTGCAGTTGAGGTGTCTGTTAGAGCCTCTTTTGGAAGTTCATTTACTGTTTTATAGAGCTTTGCATCCTTGAACTCTTGAGGATTTTTATCGTAATAGCCGTTAATATCGCTAAGTATTACCAATAGGTCGGCTTCTACGGCATAAGCTACGTTTGCGGAGAGCTGGTCGTTGTCTCCAAAAAGCTGTTCGGGAGTAGATGTAATATCGTTCTCGTTTACTATAGGTAAAATATCGTTCTCCAGATGCGCATCTATGATCTCTTGAAACATTTTGGTACGCTTTCTTGAGTCAAAATCATCTTCTGTAAGCAGTATCTGCGCCGTTGTAATATCATAAATATCAAATTTCTTTTTGTATGCGGTCATTAAAATAGGCTGTCCCGCTGCTGCCAGTGCTTTTTTGCCGATCTGTTTTCTTTTGTCAAGTTTTAAAATAGAATATCCCGCAGCGACTGCTCCAGATGTTACCAATATAACGTCATACTTCTTTTTAAGCATCACAATAAGTGTAACCAGGTTTAACATACGCTCCTTCGCAATATGATTATTCTCCGTCAGGACGGCAGTACCGACTTTAATAACAACTCTTTTCATTAATTTTCCTTTGTTTTTCGCAGCTCACTTGGTGGTAAGTGAGCTTTTGGCCCCTATTGTAACAAGTTAAAGGTTTAGTTTTTATTAGAGAAAAAAAACTAAATCAAAGGGCAATAAAAAGTTAATCTACTACACTAAATTATGA
>OBLN01000632.1_pt1 | contig 12585 bp, 14 predicted proteins | sample 1519301 | NCBI WGS metagenome assembly OBLN01 (sample SAMEA2452533, study PRJEB22499) | sediment metagenome | reverse complement strand
AGACATTTTCTGAAGCTGTCTCTGTCCGGATAGCCTCCGACTATGTAAAATCCTCTCATATCACACCTCTGGCAAGGATAGCTTCCATGTCCTTGTCGCCCCTGCCGGACAGGTTCACAAGCACCTTTTTGCCTTTGAATTTTTCTTTGTTCTCCATGACGTATGCGACAGCGTGGCTGGATTCCAGAGCGGGGATTATGCCCTCTTTTCTGGTGAGCGTCTTGAAAGCGTTGAGCGCCTCGTCGTCACGCACATAGCCGTAGTGAACACGTCCTGAGTCGTTGAGCATGCTGTGCGCCGGTCCTATGCCGGGATAATCGAGTCCCGCGGAGATAGAGTGTACGTCGTCCACCTGATACTGTGGTGTCTGCACGAGATAAGAAAAAGCCCCGTGGAGTATCCCCGGTTTGCCCATGCCTATTGTTCTGGCGTGCTCGCCCTGTTTGTCTGATATTCCTCCGGCCTCTACGCCGAATATCTCTACGTCCTTATTGTCCAGAAAGCCCTGAAAAATGCCGATAGCATTGCTTCCGCCGCCAACGCAGGCAACCACGCAGTCCGGAGTGAAACCGAGGTCCTTGCACTGAATTTTAGCCTCTTTGCCTATGACAGATTGGAAGTATGCCACCATTTCGGGGAACGGATAAGGGCCGACTATGCTTCCGATAATGTAATGAGTTGTCTCAACTGACGCTACCCACTCTCTGAGAGCGGCGTTTGTTGCGTCTTTCAGTGTGCGCTGGCCGTCCTGAACACGAACCACCTCAGCGCCCAGAAGCTGCATGCGTTTTACGTTCGGCTCCTGACGTCTGGCGTCCACCTCACCCATGAAAACGGTACATTCCATACCGAACAGAGCCGCCGCTGTGGCTGTGGCCACGCCGTGCTGTCCTGCGCCTGTTTCGGCTATGACACGTTTTTTGCCCATATATTTTGTTACGAGGGCCTGACCGAGAGTGTTGTTGACCTTGTGCGCTCCAGTGTGCATAAGATCCTCACGCTTGAGATACAGCTCGCATCCCAGCTCTCTTGACATATTCTCCGCCTTATAAACAGGTGTGGGTCTGCCTGCATAGGATGTAAGCAGCTCATTAAGTTCTTCGTTGAACTTCTTGTCATATTTGAGTTTATTGTACCACATCTCCAGTTCGTCCAGAGCGGGTATCAAAGTCTCCGGCACAAACTGGCCGCCGTACTGACCATAGAACATCTTATCGTTTTTCATAACTCTTGGCCTCTTTTATAAATCTTTCTATTTTATCCAAATCTTTTTTTCCGTCTGTTTCAACGCCGCTGGAAACGTCCACCCCGAAAGGCTTATAAGTCATGACGATCTCCGCCACGTTGTCGGGGTTAAGCCCTCCGGCCAGTATCAACCTGTCTTTGTAGCCGTCGACCCATGCCGGATACTGCGCTCTCTCGCCGCTTCCTCTGCTCTTGTCATAGAGGAAGTATCTGAAAACTCCTGCAGGCTCTGTGTGTCCGCTGAGTATGCAGTTATCTGACGTGTTGGCGTCCTCAGCCTGCACATAGTCGCAGAAACCGTAATCAGCGCACTCATTTGATGTCACGCCAACGGCGGCGGTCAGTATCCTTCCCTTTACGGCAGATACTATCTTTTCAGCCTCATCCGGCGATATGTATCTTTTGCTGTTTTTGTGCGCCACAAAACCTATGCAGTCGCCGCCCAGCCGTATGACTGCCTCAGCAGTCTGTAAGTCTTTTATCCCGCATATCTTTACGAACATGCAAGTCCCTGTTTCATATCATTGAAAACAGCCTCAGGGTTGTCTGAGGACATGAGGCTCGACCCGACGAGAAAAGCGGACGCTCCGGCTTTTTTCATCATGACGATGTCTTCCTTGGTGCTCATTCCGCTCTCGGCCACTCTGAAATGTGTGTCGCCGAGACCTGTTATAATGCCTGCGGCCTTCACCTTGTCTATCTCAAGGGTTTTCAGGTTGCGGGCGTTCACTCCTACTATCAGAGGATTCACATCCCTTACAACCTCATATTCCACAGCCTCGTGTATCTCGGTGAGTACGGCGAGTCCTTTTTCTGTGGCATAGCGAAACAGTCTGGCATAATCATCGGCTTTAAGAGCTGTCGCCATTAGGAGCACAGCGTCGGCGCCGTAAAGATACGCAAGGTCTATCTGGATCTCAGATATAATGAAATCCTTGCACATCACCGGAATATTTACGTTTTTGGCCACGTCTCTGAGAAACTCGAAACTGCCTTTGAAAAACTCATTATCTGTGAGCACGCTCACCGCTCCGGCCCCAAACCGCTCATATCTTTTGGCAGTCTCCACAGGGTCTGCGCCTGTGTTTATGTCACCCAGTGACGGGGAAGCCTTTTTCACCTCGCAGATGAAAGGCTTTACGCTGAGTGAGGCTTTGAAATCCAGCACAGGCTTTGCCCTTTTAATATCAGGCAGAGTCAGCGTTTTTATCTCTTCTCTTTTGTGAGCAAGTATCTTATCAAGTACAGACATAACTAACCTTTAAGACTTTCAAGTTTTTCGAGCACTTTTCCGCTCTGGATGACTTCAAGCACCCTTCCGTAGCCGTCTTTTATGCTGTCCGCCTGCTCAAATACTGACAGGGCGAGTCCGGCGTTAAGAGCGACAAGTTTGGAATAGTTGCCTCCGTCAGGAGATATGGCGGCTGTGAAAAATTTTACAGCATCGTCTGTGGTTTTCACAACAGGCATCTGAAAAGGTGTGAAAAATTCAGCCGGATTCAGATAATGTTTGATTATCTTTCCGCCGGAAACCTCGTGTATCTCTGTGGGGGCGAAGGAAGAAATTTCGTCGTATCCGTCCATTGAGGAATAGACGGCCACCTTGTCACGTCCTAGAAGAAGAAGGCTCTCTGCGAGTATCGCCAGCTTGTCACGGAAAGGCATACCGACTATCTGGCCGCCTATGTTGGCTGGGTTTGCCAGAGGTCCGAGGTAGTTGAAAAGTGTGGGGACACGCAGTTTTTTGCGCACTGCTCCGGCGTATTTAAGCGCGGGGTGATACATTGGAGCGAAAAGAAAAGCAAAGTTGTGCTGTTTGAAATAGGCTTTCATGGCCTCTTTGTCGCTGTTCACCGGAACTCCGCACATTTCATACATGTCCGCTGAACCGACAACGCCGCTCACGGCCCTGTTGCCGTGTTTAACAACGGGAAGACCCATAGTGGCCAGAATCACGGCCACAGCTGAGGATACGTTCATTGTTGATTTGCCGCTGCCGCCTGTTCCGCAGGTGTCATACACCGGCATATCTGTCTCGAACGGTATCTTCATGTCGTTCATGGCTCTGGCGGCTCCGGCTATCTCTTCAGTGCTTTCGCCTCTGAGTCTCATGGACATAAGTATCGCGGCTATCTCCGCCTCTTCCAGCTTGCCTTCCATCATTTCGATGAAAACGCTGTAGGTCTCTTCGAAAGTCAGGCTTTCGCCCATTCCTGTTTTTCTGATGATGTCTCCGCTCATTTTGTTACTCCGCATATTTTCATAAAATTTTTAGCTATATTGTCGCCGTGGGTGCTCAGTATTGATTCAGGGTGAAACTGAACGCCGTACAGCATATTTTTGTCGTCTTCCATTGCCATGCACTCGCCGTCGGATTTTGCCACGGCTATTTTAAGCTCGTCCGCAACGTCGGCCACCAGAGAGTGATAACGTATAGCTGAGAAGCTCTCCGGCATTCCGGCGAAAATCTTTGACGGCTTGGTTATCATGATGTCGTCCGCTTTGCCGTGCATAACTGTCTTTGCCTTACGCACTTTGTATCCCAGATGATAGGCCATTGTCTGCATACCGAGGCACACGCCCATCATGGGTATCTTTCCTGTGTACATGTCCAGATATTTCAGCGTTGTGCCTGAGTTCTCGGGACTTGAAGGTCCGGGGGAAAGGATTATCCCATTATAGCCGTCAGCGGGCTTGAACTCTGTGTTGCGCACCACGTCTATCTGCGCGCCAGCCAGCCTGAAAAGCGCGAACAGGTTATATGAAAAAGAGTCGTAATTATCTACAAGTAAAAACATTATCTTCCCTCCAGCTCTGCTATGCTTCTGTATGCGGCAAAAAGCGCGCCCAGCTTGTTCTCAACCTCTTTGAACTCGTTTTCCGGCTTGGAGTCGAAAACTATGCCGCCACCGGCTCTGAGTGTTGTCTGTTTAGGTGTTACGTATGCGCTTCTTATCGTGATACAACAGTCCATGTTGCCGCTGTAGCCGAAGTAGCCCACGCATCCGGCATAGAAGCCTCGTTCTGATTTTTCATACTGGTCTATCAGCTCCATAGCCCTCACCTTTGGAGCGCCGGAGACTGTTCCGGCCGGAAAGCTCTTCATAAAGAGTTCCAGCGGGCTTCTGTCATCCTCCAGCACGCCCTCCACCTCGCTCACTATGTGGATCACGTGGCTGTATACCTCCGGTATGAAGCTGTCCACAACATGGACACTCTCAGGCTTACAGCAGGTGTAAAGGTCGTTTCTGGCAAGATCCAGAAGCATAAGGTGTTCAGCACATTCCTTTTTATCGTTAAGCAGAGCCTTTTTGGTGGCTTCCACATTCTCTGTGATCGGATAAGTGCCTGCGATAGGCTTCAGAGTGGCTACTCTGTTTCTGATTTTAAGGTGTATCTCCGGAGAAGCGCCGAGGAGCACATTCTCGCCAAATTTCAGATAGAACATATAGGGCGAAGGGTTGATGTTGCGGAGCGCTCTGTAAAGGCTGAGTGGATTGATGCGGCCTTCCAGTCTGTAGGCGTTGGAGACCACCACCTGAATAGCCTCGCCGTTTGTTATCTCCTCTTTCACCTGCTCAACGCATTTGATGTATTCCTCTTTCTCCATGTCACGAACGAGCTTACATTCATCGTCTGAGTCGTAGTTGTCAAAGTTAAGCCTGTAAAGGTCTGTGCTCATCTTTTTTGTTCTGGCTACAGCCTTGTCGTATGCCTCTTCGCCGTGCTCTGTTTGCACGCTGACTGCGGCGTACATTTTTGAGAGGTGGTTATCGAAGACATAGAACTCGTCTATTTCCATGAAACCGAGCAGACGGTTCTTGTCACTACATTTAACAGGCTTCTTGAGGATATTCATGTAATTTATTGATTCATATGAAAAATAACCTGCGTAGCCGCCGGAGAAGTCTCCGAATTTGCCGTCGTTATAGCCTTTTTCGCTGTAAAACTGCTGTCCCATGTAGTCCATAGGATTCATTGAAAAAGTCTTTTTCTTGCCGCCTGTCACTTCTGTTACTGTGTTGGCCTCGAATGTGACCACACGTCTGGGGTTGTTACCGAAAAATGAGAAGCGGGAGAAGGTCTTGTCCAGATTCGCGCTTTCGAGCAGGAAAAGGTACTTTTCGTTGGAAAAGTTGCGAAGAAGGGCGATCGGCGTGAAGGTGTCGCCCATTATCTCGCGATAAATGGTAACCCTGTCATACTCGCCGGAAAGCCTCATAAAGGTCTCTTTGTCCGGATAGATGCTCTTGTTCATTTATGTGCTCCTTATATCTTAATGATAATTCTTGTTTTTATTCTTTTCTCTCCCCCTTTTCTTAAAAGGGGGATCAAGGGGGATTTATTTACCCTCCTTTTAAAAAGGAGGGAGAAAAACACTTATTTTTAAGCAAAAAAAAGGGCCGTGTTGTTTTAACACGGCCCTCTACAGGCATAAAAAAAGCCGTGCGGTTTTCACCGCACGGCTGTTATACACAATCTCATGGCGAAAACCTGTCCTATATAACAGATGTACGCCACCACCAATTTTTAACAGTTGTAATTACGTTATTAGTATTCATGGAGCTATACTGCACCATAAGCATTTAGAAGTCAACACTTTTCTTTCTGACTTCTGAGCCAGAGAGTCCCGCACCCGCCCAGCTCCTCTTTTCGCCACTGGTTCGACCGTCTGACACTAAGCCCTTTCGACCTCAGATAATCATATATTCCGTCGAACTTTTCCTTAGACGGACTTTTATACGGCGACCTGTCCACAGGGTTCATTACCAGCAGATGAGTGACCGCCTGAGGATATTTGGCGACTCTGGATACGTATGCGTCAAGCTCTTCCTGCCCGTCGTTTATCCCTTCTGTCAGAAGATAGTTGAACCCTACCCTCTTTCTGGCTCTCACGGACATCCTGCCCCATACCTCGTCAATATCGGCGAAGATCTCGTCAAGAGTCCTGCTCTTAGGCACAAGCTTTTTATGCGTTTCTTCCCTGCCGGAGTGGACGGAAATCATCACTCCGTTGCTGAGCATCATCAGAAGTTCTTTAAGCAGTTCACTCCCGCCTGTGGTGGTAACGGACACAGGTCTCTCTGATGATTCTATGAACCGCTTTACGTTAACGAAATTATCAAGAGGCTCGCCTATGCCGGATATTGTTATACGGGCGGAATCAGCGGTCTCCGCCTGTTTCACAAGCTCTTCGTATGTGAGACTGCGCACCAGCCCCTTGCGTCCGGAGGCACAGAAAGGACAGCCGATACGGCATCCGGCCTGAGACGATATGCAGAGCGTGTCGTATGGATAATAGACGGTTTCGACTATCAATCCGTCAGCAAGAGTTACTCCGGTGACTCTGTTCATGTCATCCTCCGTATAGGGAGTTATGATACATCAGTTTTTTTGAGGATTAAAGGGTTGATTGACCTGCGACCGGACGGTGTATAAGGAGGTTGTAAGAAAACATGTTGTTGCCCGTCCGGTACAGGACAATGTATTTTTTGACTATAGGGTTATGTTTGATTTAAAATATTAATACCTGATATTAGTAAATATGTCAAGACTAAAATTGTCCTATTATGTTAAAAATTTTTGACCAGCCCACGTTATGTGATACAATGTATAAAACTTATGGAGTAAAATGATGAAAAAGCTTATTGCCGCCTTCTGTATCTTTCTGTCATTCACCGCTTTTGCCGAATTTTATTTTGAAAAGGAGGCCTCCGGCACTCCGGAGCTGATACAGAAAGGGCCGCAAAAAGAATGGTGTCCAGTCTGCGGGATGAATCTCACTAACTTTTATAAGACAAGCCACGCCGTCATCCTTAAAAACGGCACAAAAAAACAATACTGTTCAATAAGATGCCTCGCATACGACTGGCCCAACATCGAAGGCCAGATAAAAGCCATACTCGTCGTCGACGCTAAGACCGAAAAACTTATAAACGCCAGAAAAGCGGTATACCTGATAGGCAGCAAAGCCGAAGGCACAATGACAAAGATAAGCAAAATCGCCTTTGCGTCTGAAAAAGACGCGAAAGAGTTCCAGAAAGAGCTTGGCGGCAACCTCGGCACATTCGCCGACGCTTTCAAACTGGCAAAAAACTCACTGAAATCCGACTCTGCCATGTCCGCCGCTAAAAAAGAGAAGATGATGTATCCTATGGGCGAAAAAGTTTACAAGACCAAATGCGCTCCGGTAAACTCCGAAAACTTTGAACAGATAAACGCGCTAAAAGCGTATATTCAGGATAACGGCATCTGCGGAAAGATAAACGAGTCACAGCTTCAGGCTGTGGCGCTCTATCTCTGGGAAGTGGCTTCCAACAACGGGATCAACGCATATATCAGCGTGCCGGAAGATGCCAGATGCCCTGTTTGCGCAATGTTCGTGGCAAAATATCCTAAATGGGCGGCTCAAATGGATTTCACACAAAACGGCGCAAAACATACAGTCTATTTCGACGGCGTTAAAGATATGATGAAATTTTACTTCAAACCTGCCAAATGGGGCAAATATTACGATATAAAACCCGTACAGATGCTGGTCAGCGACTATTACAGCAGAAAAGTCGTCAACGCTAAAGACGCTTTTTATGTGACAGGCTCAGACGTGCTCGGACCTATGGGCGAAGAACTTATCCCTTTCTTTTCCGAAGAGAACGCCAAGACATTTATGAAAGACCACAACGGCAGAAAACTTCTCCGATTTGACGAAATAACAGGTAAGACACTCAGAAAATGAAAAAAAGCGGAATATATATCATCCTGCTTATGACGTCCTTTTTTATCACCGCGGCGGAGCTTGCGTATTTAAGCGTAGTATCTGCGCCTGATATTGCGGCGAAGAACGCATACGTCTCCGCTGTTAAGGATAACTCCTTCTCTTTTTTCAGAGAGGACGTCTTTTTCGCCAGCGACCCGCATATAATGGCCGACGGTAAACAAAGATGAAGATGTTCGAGCTTTCTCTCTGCTTTGTGCGTGAGCGATATGGAAAATATCTGTTCATATTTATTATCTTCACACTGCTCGTCGCCATGTGCGCTTCCGTGTTCTTTATCACAGGCTCTCTCAGACAGGAGGCGGCCTATACCGTCGACTCACTGCCGGACATAACAGTAACCAAAATGACAGCAGGACGACCGCAGTTCATCAAACGCTCGGCCGCTGACAGCCTGCTCGAGATCGCCGGCGTAAGCAGCGCAACACCGAGGGTATGGGGCGACTACAGATACGACTATCTGAACACAAATCTTAGAATAATCGGCGTAGACCCTTTCGCCGTCGAAACGGCAAAAGACATACAGAAAGCGGCTGACAAATATTCAGACACTCTTCTGTCCGGCGGTTCAATGATAACCGGAAAAAAACTCGCCGACACTTTATACGCAATATATAACCACAAACAGTTCAGCTTTCAGACGCCGGAGGGCGATTACGTTACTCTGAACGTCGCCGGAACTTTCAAATCGCAGACCAGTCTTATGTCCGCCTCAGCCGTTCTCACAGACAACGACTCGGCGGCAAAGATCCTAGGCATAGACGACAGGCTGGCCACAGACATAGCCGTCTATACGCCAAATCCGGACGAGACGGACACTATCGCAGAAAAGATTAAACAGCTGATGCCTGACGTTCAGGTGACCACCAGAAAAAGCGTGAAAGCCTATTATCAGAACCTTTACGACTTTAAAACAGGAACTTTTCTGCTGATATTCTCCGTGGCGCTTCTGACGTTCATCATGATAGCGGCGGACAGATTCAGCGGAACAGGCGGACAGGAGAAAAGAGAGATAGCCGTGTTAAAGGCGCTTGGCTACACAGTGCCGGACATTCTGCGGCTGAAAATTTACGAAGCTTTTTCCGTGGCCCTGCTGGCCTTTGTCACTGGGATAATGGCCGCTCTGTTTTACGTATATTTTCTGCACGCCCCTCTTCTGAGCGGTCTTTTCACAGGCTACGCGTATCTGAGGCCTGAGCTTGACCTCCCTTTCAGGTTCAGCGTTTACGAGATAACCCTGCTTTTTCTGACCACAGTCCCAGTGTACACTGCGGCCGTGGTCATCCCAGCCTGGAAAAGCGCTGTGGCGGACGCCGGAGAGAGCCTCAGATGATAATATTTGACAAAGTGACCAAAACCTACGGCAGTTTCTCGCCAGTATCAGGCTTTTCTGCCGAAATAAACGAGGGTGAAACGATAATACTCAGCGGCGCCAGCGGAAGCGGCAAAAGCACCCTTCTGGCCCTCACGGCGGCGCTTATCCGCCCGACATCCGGCGACGTTATAGTAGACGGACGACACATCGCCAAATTGCCGGAAAACTTCGCCTCGCTATACCGACGGGACAACATAGGCATAATATTCCAGAACTACAATCTTCTTCCGGCTCTGACCGTTATAGAGAACGTATGCGTCCCTCTTCTGCCGGAAAAAATCAAATATAAAGACCTGCACAAAAAAGCCATGAATATACTGGAAAGGCTGGACATGGCCGACAAAGCCGACATGCAGGTGACGAAGCTCTCAGGCGGCGAACAGCAGAGAACAGCCATAGCGAGAGCGCTGATCAACGACCCTAAGATAATTCTGGCGGATGAACCGACGGCAAACCTTGATCATAAACTGACAAACGATCTGGCCGGAATATTCATAGAACTTGCCACAGGCGGCCGCACAATGATTATCGCCTCGCACGATAAAGATCTCGCCGCCGCAATGCAGAACGCGCGGGTCATCAGCCTATGAGCTTCCTGATTCCGGAGGTATTCGTCATCCTCGCCGCCGACCTGATATTGCTGGTGTTTCTGACCTTTGCTGTCGTTCTGGCTATCGGGATAGCGAGGCACTGGAACCTGAGCGACACGTCCGAAAGACAGTACAGGCTGGAAAAAAGAAGCGTGCTGGTCAGTGTGCTGGTAAAATATGCCCTCGCCGTGAAGATACCTATGTTTCTGCTGTTCATATATTCTCTGGATAAGCTGGCGAACCTTCTGCCGGGGGCAATGTGCGCCGCAGGAACTCTCAACGCCACACCATACGCGAAATATCTGCTCTATCTGACAGTCTTCAATATCTATCTGTCCGCCTGCTGGCTGGTGCTGGACAGATGCGACGGCAAATCAGAGATAATGCCTTATACTAGGCTGAAAAATCTGTTTATTCCCGTTATTTATGTATTTTTCTGCGCCGAACTGGCCTTATTTATACTTAATTTTGCGTCTATCGACCCGCAGACGCCTGTCTCATGCTGTACCGCTATATTCTCATCCGACACGTCGCCGCTCATGACCCTTAGCGGACGTAATTCTGCAATCATTTTCTGCGCCAACTTCGTCCTTATGATTGCCGCCTATTTTTTCAGGCGTTATTTTTTATATGGACTGCTTAATACTGCCTTCATCTTCACGTCCGTTCTGTCGCTGATACTTTTCACAGGGACATACGTTTATGAGCTTCCGACACACCTCTGCCCATTCTGTCTGCTCCAGAGCGGCTATCATTACGTCGGCTATCTTTTTTACGTCCTGCTCTTCATCGGAACTTTCTGCGGCCTGTCTTCTCTCATGATGCGGGCGGTTTCCGGTCTACATGACAAAAAAATGTTAAATCTCAGCGTCATATTCAACTCATTTTATTTCTTATTATCAGTATATTATCCTCTATCATACTACATCAGAAACCACACGTGGCTTTAAAATAAACAAATATTAAATTATTTGCCATTGACATATTCTTAAAACGGACAATTTTACTCTTATAAAAAAACAAAGTGAGGTTCATCATGAAAAATAAAGTTTATATAGTTTTCCATAGCTTTTACGGTCACGTTTACCAAATGGCAAAAGCAGTAGCAGAAGGCGCGGCAAAAGTGCCGGATACAGAAGTTAAGCTTTTCAGAGTACCGGAAACCGTAAGCGACGAAGTTCTCAAAGCTCACGGCGCATTCGACGCCCAGAAAGCCTTCGCCGAAGTTCCCGTTATCAAACCGGAAGAGCTGGCCGAAGCAGACGCAATCATTTTTGGTACACCCACAAGGTTCGGCAACATGAGCGCCCAGATGCGTAACTTCCTCGATATGACAGGCGGTCTGTGGGCCAAAGGCGCTCTGATCGGCAAAGTAGGCAGTGTTTTTATATCAACAGGCACACAGCACGGCGGACAGGAAACAACTATAACAAGTTTCCATAACACATTGTTCCACCACGGCATGGTGGTCGTCGGAGTGCCTTACAGCTGTCAGAATCTTGTGAATATGAACGAGATAACAGGCGGTACCCCCTACGGAGCGTCAACTCTGGCAGGCGGCGACGGAAGCAGGATGCCCTCTGAGAACGAGCTTGAGATAGCAAGATTTCAGGGCGAGCACGTGGCAAAAATTTCGGCTAAACTTAAATGACATATCAAGGCGGCTTTCGGGCCGCCTTTTCTTTTTTAGAACAGGCCTGTGTAGTAGGCGAACTGAACCAGTGACGCTGAATTTGTTATATTCAGCTTCTGAAGCATTTTGTTACGGTGAGTATCGACCGTGTTCTTGCTAATGCAGAGTTCATCGGCTATCTCTTTGCTTGTCTTACCCGCGGCTATCAGCTTCAATATCTCACATTCTCTGGCAGTGAGCGCAGAGATATTGCTAAAAGAGCATGAAGCTCCGCCTTTGAGTATCTCATCAAATCCGGCTCTAATGGTTTCGATGTCGTCCTCAGCAAAAATAAAATTTTTCACACCGTATCTGCTTTCATAATATGAAAGATACTTATTGTTGATAGTAGTGACCAAAATGACGTTATCGGCCGGAACCGCTGATGTGATCTCCCCTACGACATCCACACCGTTATTTCGTGAATAGATGTCGGCAATTAAAAAGTCAGGTGTATTTGTCTTTACCTTCTTTTTAAGAGCGTCCAGATCATCGGTTGCATAATAATTCCCGCCGTTGCAGACATAATCAGTCAAGCACTTTCTCATAAAAGTGCTTTTACTATAAATAAAGATATACCCCATAAACGTACACCTGAAAATTAAACACAGTGAAACTTTACTTCTATTATCACTTCATGTAAATACTGGGAATTATGTATTTTACTGTAATCTCTACCTTTTTTATCCGCAATAGTCGGAAAAATGCGCCAACGTATTCACGTAAAGAATAATATGAAACAAGTCCGTGTCATTATTGAACAAATATATAAGCATGATAACTAAAAGAAATTTAGATTTTATATTGAACGAGAAAACTTATACTCTATGACATGAAAGATATATTTCACAATATTGAAAAATTGATAAAAATTACCGCACTAAATTTTAGTAAACTTATAGTATAACTGTTCTGCCAATTCCGGCGC
>OBLN01000630.1_pt1 | contig 12606 bp, 12 predicted proteins | sample 1519301 | NCBI WGS metagenome assembly OBLN01 (sample SAMEA2452533, study PRJEB22499) | sediment metagenome | reverse complement strand
TTAATTTTTCACCTATCATAAGAGTATGAAAGCTGAAGCGGCCCTTTTTAAGGAGATTATCACAGAAGAAAACACTCCGTTAAGATTCACAGCTTACGAAAAGAAGTTTTCTGCCGCTATCCATGAGGGCCGGCTGCAGATCTTTCTCCATTCCGGGAGAAAAGAAGAGCTCCAAACCGACATCATCCTTCCGGGAAAAGCTCTTTCCTCAGGAACGGAAATCGCTCTATCCCCTTCTCTTCCGGACAAACCTCTCTCTCTGGATCCTGCCCGGAGCATTTATGTCCTGGCAGGCACCACTGTCTCCTTCTTCATCCCTGTCCCCCTCTGGGCGACGTTGACTGTCAACGGACTTCCGGTCAAAGACATCGTTTTGAAAGAGTTTTCAAAGACCTGGATAGGAGAAGTAGGACAGAACGGGGATCTCGGGTATACCCTCCACCAGGAACCCATGAAAGACGACAATACACTACTCCCTGACGCTGCCTATATGGAAGTCATCATCGAAAACAGGTCCAGGCTCTCTTTTGACGTTAAAAGGCTTATTCTCTATGTCCCCTTTACGTCTCTTTACAAAAATGAGGCGGGATACCTCTTTACCGACAGACAGAAATTTACCGTCAGCCCCAGCAATAAACAGGATATCAAACTCATGAAGCCTGCTTCTTCCGGGATAGAGACCGTGGCCCGGCCCAGAAGAAAGGCCTCCAAAGACTATTTCACCCGGTTTGCCACTTTCCTGAAAAAAGTCACGGTCATGTCGTGAGGTGAACTATGTTTTCCGGATTTACCGATTTCATCAGATCCATCCTGACCCATCCGGCCCTGCCGGTCATCCTCAGGTCTTTAGCTGTCTTATTCGGAGGAATTCTTTTTCTTAAAGTCATCACTCATTTTATAGGAAAGCGAATGGGGAAGAAATACTCTCCCCAGGTCCAGATGCTGACACGCAAAGGTATTTTCTATGCCGGGGTCATCCTCCTTCTCTTCTACGTCCTTCAGCAGGCCGGCGTGAAGATGAGTGCCATCTTCGGTGCTGCCGGGATCGCCGGAATCGCCATCGGTTTCGCCGCCCAGACGAGCATCTCCAATATCATCAGCGGGATCTTCCTCGTTTCTGAAAAACCCTTTGCCATCGGTGATATCATCATCGTCGAAGGACAGCTGGGGATCGTGGAATCCATGGATCTGCTCTCCATCAAGTTGAAGACCTTCGACAACCTCTTTATCCGCATCCCCAATACCACCATCATCAACACCAATGTCACCAATATCACCCGCTACCCTCTCAGGCGCATGAATTTCGAGCTGAGTGTAGCCTATAAAGAAGACCTCTCCCGCGTGAAAGATGTCCTTCTGGATATCGCCGCCAAAAATCCCTACTGCCTCGACGACCCGGCTCCCTATTTTCTGATCAAAGACTTCGGGACCAGCGGAGTCGCTCTCCTGTTAGGGCTCTGGTTTGAAAAGAATGATTACACAGACCTGAAAAACAGCATCATGACAGAGATCCTGGCACGCTTCAAAAAAGAGTCCATCGAGATACCTTTCCCGCACATCTCAGTCTATACGGGAGAATCCACCAAACCCTTTCCCGTGGATATTCAGAAGAAGTGACCTTCTACTCCTGTCCCGACAGTTTCCGGGAAAGGCCTTGTAAGGAAGCCCGATATCCGTCCTGAGAGAGAGGACGGCCGGCGATCCCTTCCCTGACAGCCGCCATGGCGACAGCTGACGATTCTTCAATGAGCACACGGTGGTCAAAGGGGACGGGAATGATATAGTCCGGGCCGAATTCAAGGGGCCTCTTATAAAGCTTAGAAAGATAAGCAGGAACCTTCTCCCGCGCCAGCCCCGCCAGGGCTTGAGCTGCGGCGATCTTCATCCCCTCGGTGATCCCCCTGGCGGATACATCCAGAGCCCCTCTGAAGATATAGGGAAAGCCCAGGACATTATTGATCTGATTGGGATAGTCGCTTCGCCCTGTGGCCATGATCACATCCTTACGGGCGTCACAAGCCTCTTCATAGGTGATTTCAGGAAAAGGATTGGCCAGGGCAAAGATAATGGGCCGCTTTGCCATGGTTCGCACCATTCCCGCCGTAACCATATTCCCCCGGGACAATCCGATGAAGACATCCGCTCCCCGAAGAGCCTCTGCATATGTATCAGGCCCACTTTGCGCAAAGAAACGTTTCTGTTCATCCAGGTCAGAACGCCCGGGAGCCACCAGGCCGTGACTGTCATAAAGAAGGATATTTTCCCTCAGCACTCCCAATGAGACGATAAACCGGGCACAGGCGATACCAGCCGCTCCTGCTCCCAGAAAGACGACCCGTATCCCATCTATTTTTTTTCCGGCCAGTTCCAAAGCATTCAACAATCCCGCTCCCACGATCACGGCAGTTCCATGCTGATCATCATGAAAGACCGGGATAGAGGTCTCTTTTTTCAGCCGTTCTTCGATAAGGAAACATTCCGGAGCTTTGATATCTTCCAGGTTTATCCCGCCGAAGGTGGGTTCAAGGCTCTTGACGATCTCAATAAACTTCCCGGGGTCTTTTTCGGCGATCTCGATATCAAAGACATCGATATCGGCAAAGCGTTTGAAGAGGACTCCCTTCCCCTCCATGACCGGTTTGGACGCAGCCGGCCCGATGTCCCCCAGCCCCAGGACAGCTGTCCCGTTGGAGATGACCCCTACCAGATTGCCTTTGTTGGTATAGTCGAAAACCGTTTCAGGTTTCTTTTCGATCTCCAGGCAAGGATAAGCGACCCCGGGTGTATAGGCCAGAGAGAGCTCTTCCTGGGTCGAACAGGGTTTGGTCACTTGGATGGCGGTTTTCCCCGCCGGGCTTTTCTTATGATAATCCAGGGATTTCCTGATCAAGGGGTCTTGGCTCATCATCCTCTCCTTCTCTTCTTTGCAGCAGTGTGACTGTCTCAATATGGCGGGTCATGGGGAACATATCCGCAAGAGCCATAGACTTCATAGCATACTGTTCAGACAACCGGTCCAGGTCACGGGCCAGGGTTGCCGAATCACAGGAGATCAAGACGATCTTCGCAGGCCGGAGCTTATTCAGCTGAGAGATAAGTTTTGCAGAGAGGCCGGTGCGCGGAGGGTCAGTCACCACGACTTCCGGTTTTTCCAGCGATGTAAGGTCTATGCTCTCCAGGTCGCCCCGGATCACCGTGACATTATCGGCGAAGTTCCTGTTTTTGTTTTTTTCAGCCATCTCCACAGAAATGGGATCGATCTCCACGGCATAGAGTCGTTTGAACTCCGAAGCCAGAAAAAAGGAAAGAGCCCCCACCCCGGCATAAAGGTCCCAGACCGCCCCCCACCGTTCAAAAGGAAGAAGGCTCAGGACATGCTGGAATAAGAGTTCCGCCTGCCGGCTGTTGACCTGGAAAAAGGTGGAAGGCCCCACTTTATACATGGCTTTCCCGAGATACATATCCAGAAACTCCTTGCCGCTCAAGTGGATATTTTTCCCGCTGAGCCCGGTATGATCCGGGTCGGTGTTGACATTGGCATAGATCGAGTCGATATGGCCGAATTTGAAATCCAGGTCATCCAGAAGGGGCTGTAAAGGGGCCGTATCCTCTGAGGTGATCACAAAGATCAGCATCATCTTCTTGTTCCGCTTCTCCATGCGGTACCCGATTCCCTTGAGATAGCCCTCCCTGGTCACGTCGTTAAAGGGTTTGATCCCGTATTGAGGCGCTTTTTCAGCGATGTAGTTCATCACGTCCCGGGCAGCCAGGTCCTGGGTCAGACAATGGGGTATGGCGATGACATCGCGGCTACCCCGTTGAAAGGCTCCACAGACAAAACGCCCCTCTTTGTCGGCTCTCACAGGGAGGAGAAATTTGTTCCGGTAATGGACTTTATTCTCTGCCGGGATCAGCTTGATCTTTTTTTCATCCCAGCTCACATGGCCCAGTCTCTTGAGGTTTTCCGCCACGATATGGGCCTTCAGTTCCAGGGCTTTGTCATATTTGACATGCATAAAATCACAGCCACCGCAGAGGTCATAATGGGGACAGGCAGGGGTTTCGCGAAAATGTACTTTCTCGGTTATTTTTAAACAGACCCCGCGGGCATACCCTTTTTTGACTTCTGTGATCCTGACAGACGCTTTCTCCCCGGGCAGCAGGCCCGGGACAAAAAGAACCATCCCATTGACCCGGGCCAACCCTTCACAGGACGTATTGAGTTCTTCAACGGTAATATCGAGGATCGTCCCCTTCTGCAGCGATTCCATACCGTGATTGTATGAGCTTCCCGGGAAAAGTCAAGACGATTGCGTCATGCCTCTTTTTTCCTGCACAGAAGAAGCCCGTGGGAAAGGGGGATCATCACAGGCTGAAGGCTCTCTTCTGCGTAGACCAGGGAGTTGAACCGGCGAAGAGCCTGTTCGATCCCTTTGATATGCTCCGGGAAACAAGCCATTTCCAGGAATACGTCGTCAGTCACCCAGATCCCTCCGGGAGCAAGGCGTTTGAGAAGAAGCTGAAAGAGGCGGGGATACATCTTTTTGGCCGCGTCCAGAAAAATCATATCAAAAGGCTCTTCTTCACTGAGAGCAGGGACGATCTCCATCATATCCCCTTCCAGGAGGGTGATCCGCTCCTCCACACCGAACTCACGGAAATGGTTCCGTGCTCTTTGCGCCAATTCCGGGCGGATCTCTATTGTGATGATCTCGGCTTCGGGACAGGCCCGGGACATCATTATGGCTGATGCCCCTTCACAGGTCCCCAGCTCCAGGATCCGGGCAGGATGAGCGATGCCCGCAAGCAGCGAGAGGAAGGCCCCGGCCTGGTGTCCCACTGAAGGGTTCAACCCCTCTTCATTTCTCTCCAGAAGTCTATCCAGCCCCTTGACGTAACACGAAGAGTAGGACTCAAGAAAAGCAAGCAGCTCCGGAGTGTAGTAGAGATTATGCTTCATTCTCGTCCAGCTGATACTCATTGATCTTGGAATAGATGAATTTGCGGCTCACGCCGAGGATTTCCGCGGCCCGGCTCTTATTTCCCTCACAAGCCCGGAGTACCCTCAGAAGATGGCGCTTTTCCACCTCTTTCAGGGGGATAAGCGCCGTCTCTCCATAACCTTCTTCCCGGGAAGGTTCTAAAAAGTGGAGATCCTCCTTTGTGATCAGGGACCCCTGAGTGAGGACACAGACCCTTTCGATGATATTCTGAAGTTCCCGGACATTGCCGGGAAAATCATAGCGAAGCAGCATCTCCAGGGCGTCGGGGGCCAGTCTCTTTCTGTTGTTTCCGTATTGACGGAGGAAGTGGTCTGCCAGAAGAGGGATATCCTCCCTCCTTTCCCTTAACGGGGGGATCTGGACAGGGATGACATTTATCCTGTAAAAGAGGTCTTTCCTGAAGGATCCCTCCCCCACCATACTGCCCATATCTTTGTTGGAGGCGGCGATGATCCTGACATCGATCTTTTTGACGCTGCTGCTTCCCACAGGACGGATCTCCTGTTCCTGGATCACCCGGAGAAGTTTGACCTGGAAATTATTCGTCGTCTCAGAGATCTCATCAAGGAATATTGTCCCCTTATTGGCCACGACAAAGAGCCCTTCTTTGTTCTTATTGGCTCCTGTAAAGGCTCCCGTGACATAGCCGAAGAGCTCGCTTTCCAGGAGGTTTTCCGGCAAAGCACCGCAGTTGATGGCAATGAAAGGCTCCTCTTTCCGTCGGCTGTTCTTATGGATGAAGCGTGCGAACATCTCTTTTCCCACGCCGCTTTCTCCGGTGATCATAATATTGGCATCACTCTGAGCCGCTTTATAAGAGAGGCCTATGAGGTCCCGGATAACACGGCTTTCCGCGACGATATTATCGTAAATATTTGCTCTGTCGGCCAGTTCTCTGAGGTAGAGGTTTTCCTCCACCAGGGTCTTTTTCTGAAAGGCATTCCGGACTGTGTTCCGGAGCATATCGATCTTGAAGGGTTTAAGGATATAGTCATAAGCGCCGATCCGGATGGCTTTGAGAGCGCTCTCCAAGGTCGCATAGGCGGTAATGATGATCACAGAACTGAAGGGAGATATCTCCTTGACAGTGGAGAGGAAATCGATTCCGTTGCCGTCTTCCAGACGCAGATCGGAGATGATCAGGTCATAGACATTCTGTTTCACGGCAGCGGTGGCTTCTGCAATACCGGGCACCGTGGTCACGTTGTATCCTTCCTCTTCCAGCATCATCTGAAGCATTTCGCGCATCCCCTGTTCATCGTCCAGAACCAGAATATTTCCCATGCTTCACCTCCTCTGCCACAGCTTTAAGAAAATCTTCCACACGCCTGAAATCCTCCCTCTTCACAGCCACAGGAAAATAACGGCGATACTTCAGCTGGACTTCCAGGTCACTTTCGGGCAGGCTCTCGCATAAGACCTGGGCCGGGGGGATGACCCCGGCAGCTTTTTCCCGATAGATAAAAAAGCGGTCCACGCTGACTTTTCTCACGCCCATCTCTTTCAGGAAATAGTCGAACAGCTCTCCCATAGCCAGGACAAGGCTTTTTTCTATTTTAGAGTCTTTTTTTTCCTCCTGCAACCTTTTCCGGATAAGTCTGGCTCTCTCGGTGTAGATTCCCGCCCTCTCAGGACGGTAAAAGCCGAGCACCTGGGCTAAATTATCCACAGCCCGGGCCAGGTTATCAAAACTGTAGAGAATATTTGGATTCATTTTCCTGTCCGCTCCGGCCAGGACCTCGGCCATCCCCAGGGTGTAGTCAAAGGCCTTCTTCCCGGCCTCCTTCTCCAGAATCCCGTTGTAGAAGACGATGTCTGCCTCTTCACGGGTCGTAAAACGCGATTCCGGCTCCAGTTCAGCGACATAGGGTGCCAACAGAGGGTCGTCGGTAAAAACAGCAGGAGCAGGGAACTCTTCTCCCTCTGAAAAACCGAAGATAAGAAAAAGGATTAAAAATGCCCCGACCCCTCTTTTCATCTCTCCGCCTCCTCTTTCCTTTCATCTATTCCCAGAGCCCGGGCTGTTCTTGTGTAGACGTCCTGAAACTCCCGGTCTCCCGGGAAATACCTCAGAGCCATCCGCGAGGCTGTGTAGGACTCTTCGTCATTTCCCTCTGCGACGGCCCGTCTTACAGCTCTTCTCATCTTTTCCTTCATCTCCAGGAATTCAGGAGCTTTCCTGAGGGCCAACTGAAGGATCTCTTTATAAGCGCGGCTCTTTGCCAGGACTCTTCCGTACTCTATGATCATTTTTAAAGAGAAGGGGGCCAGCGAGAGGGCCTTTTTATAATACTTCCGCGCCCTGTTCAACTCCCCTCTTAAAAAGGCGATCTTCCCTTTCAGCTGCAGGAATTCCGGGATATGTTCATGCCCCGGGACTCTCCTCATAACCGCTTCGGCTCTTTTAAAATCCTTTTCCCGGTATGAGAGCCAGCAGAGGTCCACAGCCGGGGGAAGAAACGAGGGATTGAGGCTCATGGCTGCTTCATACATCCGTGTGGCGTCCTCTCTCTTGCCCGACAGCCGCAGGATATTCGCCCATTGATAGTAGCGAAGGTACATGAGGGGGATCTCCCTGAAGGCTGACATAATCCGTTCCCTGATACCCGAAGAGGGGCCCCGGGAGTCGATGATATCATTAAGAGGGTAAAGCCGGCTATCCGCTGTGATCCGTGACAATCGTTCTGTGACGAGAACCAGCGGGGAAATGAGGTCAAATGCCTTTATCCTTCTCAAAGCTTCCCATATAATATCCGGGTCCTCCCCGGTAAGTACAATAATCCCGTGTGGCCGGGAAACTTCCTTCCTTTCCGGAAGGGATTTTTTGATACGGAAACTGACATCCGGATCTTTAAAAAGACCTTTCACAAGAGAATTGACATCTTCCAGAGGATAATAGGTGATGACCCTTGTCATAGATCCAGTATAGGGAAGGGCACAAAAGAAACAAGAGGTTTCATATCAGTCCGGCACACACTCTTGTTTAACTTTCGGTTTCATCACAGTGATATAGACCATAATCGCCAGGGAGGAGAGAATAAAAACCGTCGAAGTGGCCATGGCTGCTCCCAGCCTCCCATACCGTCCTATGAGAAAGATGTCCAAAAGAATATTCCCGACTCCACTGATACCGGTCAAAATCAGATTGAATCGTACATGGAGCTGGCTGGCGATAAAATTCCCCCCGGGAATCCGCACAGCGCTGACAAAGAAATATCCCAGAAGAAGGACTCTGAACGCCTCGACAGAGTCGTTATATTCCCCTCCGTAAATAAATCTTACAATAATCGGGGCAAAGAGAAAAAGAGCCCCGGTGAGAAAAAACTGAAATAGAGCGATCCCCCCCTGAAGTTTGAAAAAATACCGTTTCGCTTTTTTCAGATCACCGGCCATCCGGACGAAATAGGGATAGGCGAACATGATGACTGTAGCAGATATGACATTCAGCGCAAAGGGGATACTGGAAGAGACCCGGTAGGAGGCGATTTCCACAGAGTCTTTCAAAATGATCCCGATAAGAAGAGTATCCACGAGATACAAAGCCGAAGAGGCCGAGTTGGTCAGGGATACCGTCACACAGAATTTAAAAAAAGCCCTGTCGATCTGTCTGACAAATCCTCTCCAGGCTCTGACTCCGGGAAGACTCATCCGCAAAGAGAATCCCAGAGCCCCTAACGCAACCGCCAGTGCCAGATACTTCCCGGCAATGATCCCTGTCAGTCCGCCCCAATATCCTAAAACAGCCATCAGGATGAGATGAAGGCCTGTCTGCATCACGGCAAAAAAGGAATAGCTCCTGTTCAGGAGAAGGACTCTTTTGTAGATGAGAAGGATCTGGAATAATCCCGTCAGAAGAGGAATAAAGGCCAAGGCGCGCAGGATGTCTGTGCTCCCTTTCACAGGAAGAGAAAAGAGAAAGGTGCCCAGAAGGATAGTCAGGCTGATAGCAAGATTGCTGACGATACCCAGAGCCAATCCCTTATGAAGAGCTTCTTCTCTCTTCAGCCCCTGGGCAGCGCTTCCGAACTGCAAAACCCCCTGTACAGCCCCAAGGCCATTGAAGAGCATGAAAAAATTCAAAATATTATTGGCATAGGCCCAGGTCCCGTATACCTCCTTTGAAAGAAGCCTGACTACGATAATCGTTGTCAGAAAGAGAAGGACCTTATTGAGGATGTTCGCCGACAGAAGGTGAAGGAATCCCTTGTTCACCATCCAGAGCAGGCCTTGAAACCAGGTCCCGCTCACAGAGGCCTGTCCCTCCCGGCCTGTCTCTTTGATTTCTTTCATATGATCACACATCCCTTATCTTCTTCACAAATAAAGCGGCTGTCCTGGCGGGAGAAAACATGGCTTCCCAGGTCCGTAAAGCTTCCCGGGAATAGGCCCGCCACTCCTGCTCATCCAGCCTGCTGAATTTGAGTATCCCTTCCCTGACCTCTTCAGGTCCCGGGGACGAGGCCAGCAAGAGTCCGTTTTGTTCATGGATACACTCTCCGATTCCGCCGATATCCGGAGCCATGACAGGTATCCCGGCGGAGAGAGCCTCCATAATGGTGACCGGCAGCCCTTCTGAGCGGCTGACATTGACAAAGAGGTGAAAAAACGACTCCTTATAAAAGGCTTTTAAATCCTCAGGGGAAAGATAACCGACAAACCGTACAGAGACATGAGGAGAACCGGAAAGAATCTCTTCACAGGACTTTTTTACGGTCTCATACATCGCTCCGTCACCCACATGGATCCATTCGACCCTTCTTTGATCTACACCTCTGAGAGCCTCAGCAATGAGTCTGATGTTCTTCAAGGGGATCACATGGGAACAGCTCAACATATGGAAGACCTTCGTGTCGAAAGCCCCCGACATCTCCATCTTCTCACTTCCCAGGTAGTCGACCCCCATCTTCTCTGAAGCCCTGATCTGATGCTTTTCCATGAAATAGAGCTGCCCCTGGCGGGTGACAAAAGACATATAATCACAGGCCTTATAAAGAAAACGCCTTAAAGGGATATACTGATAGGGACTGCGCTCAAAATAGAGGTCGCCGCCATGAGCCCGGATCACCAGCTTCACACCCCTTTTCATCTTGTTTTTCACCCTGGCTGCTGCGACGGCCAAAAGCCCCGACCAGTAGGAATAGAGGGTCACCTCGTTTCCTTCCCGGAGAAGTGGAGTAATACATTTTTCGATTCCCCGGGCTTTCAGATGAGCCAGAAAGAGATAGAATATCAGGTGCTTCACTAAGGAAAAGCTGAGTTTTATCCGGTACCTTCGCATAATATTAATGACCTCTCCGATAAAGGCGGGACGGAAAAGAGCCGTTCCATAGAAAAGCCATCTTTTCAGTCTTCCCGGAAGCTCCCAGGAAAACTCTTCCAGGACAGCTTCACCGGGGAAAGTCCTCCTGGCAGCAGACTTCTCCTCGGGAATGATGATCAGGCGGGAAAACCCTTGGGCTAGATACCCGGCTTCCTGATGGACGAATTCTTCTCCCCTTCCATAAGGGTACCGATGGGTGAGGAGGACGGCCACTTTTCCTTTCATTGGAGAGAGATCCCCTCTTTCTGTAACTTTTTTTTGATCATTCTTTTTTTGATCTTTCCTGCAAGCCTCATGAGTGCCAGCCTTATGTGATAGGTTTTTAGCATCGCGCCCCTTTTTTGAGGATCCGGACCGGCAAGGGACCGTAGTACCGGTAAGGCCTGGGGGAAAAGTGCCCGCTCCGTTCCAGGACCATAAGAGAATACTGGTTTGTCCAACGTGTCCCGAAAAGATCGAAAGACTCCAATGTAAAACCGATTTCTCCCAATCGCCGGATAATCCCGCCGATGGAAACAGTCTCATCAACGACCTGAAGGAGTTCCGGCTTATTCTCTTTAAGATAATCTGTATACAGAGGATAGGGAAAAGTCAGGGCCAATCGCGATGACTCATGGGTATGACTTTCGATGACTGAGATAAGATCTTTAAGCCGGTCTTCGGGAATATGTTCGATGACATCAAAAAGAGCAATAAAGTCATAACTCTGGCCGAGGTCCAGCTTGAGGACATCCCCCTGAAGAAAGGGGCCCTTCCCGTGGATCGCCTGGGCTACTCTGATGTTTTTCCCGGAGATGTCCACAGCTGTCACCCGGGTCTTCCGCTTCAAAAAAAACCCCGTCAAAACCCCTGCCCCGCATCCCAGCTCAAGGACGGATTGATGTTTATGGAAAAAGAACTCTTGTTTTAAAAACGACCTGATCTTTTGATGGCGGGGATTGACAATAATATAATCCTGGATCAGGTAATCACTGAACTCATCATAAAATTCTTCAATGCGGTTCATCAGGCCTCCCTTTTTCTTATCTCATCCATCAATCTCTTGTAATCCGATCGTTCATCCAGGTTCTTCAGAAATGAGATGACTCCGGACCTCTTTTGCTCGATCTCCGCGAGGCTCAACCGGGAGAGAAGTTTTATAAAGCTCTGTGATGTAAAGGACTCCGCCACAAACCCGATCCCATACTCCTTTACATACCGGGCCATGGTCCTGTTCTCCTGTGTCACCAGGACAGGTAATCCCATGAAGAGATATTCAAAAAACTTATTAGAGAGGGAGTAGACATGGTTGAGATTGACCGGCGCAATGGCAGCGACCCCCAGGTCGTATGATTCCTCAAGAGAAAAGAGATGCTCAGGAGACACCATGTCAAGATAATGGAATCTGTTTCCCTCCTTAAATCGTTTCTTAAGGAGAGCAGCTCCTGCAGGATCGATTCTCAGATAACAGGAGAAGGGGCGATTTACCTTTAAAACCGCCTCCAGGATCACTTCAAGCCTTCTCCGGGGAATATACCCGCCGTGATGATAGAGCCGGACCTCTTCTCCTGCCCCTCTTCTGCCGGCTCCGGGGCCCGTCTTTCTTTGGAAAGGGATATTGCGGACGACTCCGCAGCGGGGGATCTTATATATTTTTTTTAAGATCCCGGCAATATCCTCATTGACTGTTATCACATGATCGGCCCGGGAGATATATTTTTTTTCCACGGCCCTGATGATCCGCGGAAAGGTCAGCCTCCATTTGAAAGATTCCCGGTTCTGGTGGAGAGCGAATTCATGGGAATCGTAAATTACAACACCCTGTTTCGAAAGAGGGGCTCTGAAAGCAAGCGGAAGCGCATTCCAGTCGTTGGCGATAACAAGGTCGTACTCCTTTTCTTCAGGCAGGCTGTTAGTCCGGAAGATCATCTCATAAGCCTTGAAGGGATGAAACAGAAGGTAGAAATAGAAAAGGGCCTTGTCACGGAATGATCTGTTATAGCGCTGGAATAAGAGTGAATGATCCCAGACATCCACATGATACCCCGCCTCCTTTAAAAAAAGCAGATGCCGCTGTACCCTTGAATCTCTTGACAGATCGGAATAGACCACTAAAAGGGCCCTTTTGGTCATAGATCTCCTTTCATAAAGCACACGACATCCCGGCTGATCATCTCCCAGGTCTTGTGGTTCAAAACATAGTCCTGTCCCTTCTCTCCCATTTTCCGCCTTTGTTCCGGGGAGAGAGCCGCAAACCGGTCCAGCCGGCTGAAGAAATCGTCATAATCATCAGCCCGGAAATTG
>OBLN01000629.1_pt1 | contig 12608 bp, 10 predicted proteins | sample 1519301 | NCBI WGS metagenome assembly OBLN01 (sample SAMEA2452533, study PRJEB22499) | sediment metagenome | reverse complement strand
GCCCTTACCCTGGGCGGAACTCCCTTGGCAACGACGCGGGACGGCAACACCTTTTCCGTGACCGGCCCCACATCTCTGAATGCGACAGAGATGGATTTGGTTATTGTCGCCAAAGACGCAGTGGGGAACACTCGGACCCTTACGCTTCCCGTGGACAACGTACCTCCGAGGATCTCTATTCTGAATAAGGGAGAAAAGTTTGAGGGAGGCACTATCGAGTTCTTTGAAGATCTGGAGGTATCCCTTGAAGATACGGCCCTCGTTGATGTTTCCTCCATATCCATAACGGGAGGGCCGAAGGCTGTAGACCAGACGCTGGAGTGGTCAGGGACCAATCCATACGCCATTCAGAGGCCTTTTGCCTTTCCGTCCAAAACGGAAAACTACACGGTCACGGTTTCTGTGACGGATATTTACCAGAACACGGCTACAAAGACCGTGGTTGTCGACTTTGCGCCGCCGGAAGTGGCTCTGGAAAGCAAGAGCGTCACCGCCGATGGCACTCTCTATGTCCCGGCCATGGCCCATACATTTAGCCGGCCCGACGGAAGTCCGGCCCTAAAGAGTGACAACCTGATGGTTGACGGCGTCAATCTGCTTTCCTCGGCGGACGTCTACGCTCAAATGGCACCAGGCTCCGCTTTGACCCTCAATGTCAACGAGGTCGCCCTGGCCCCTGCCGGTGAGCCTGCCATGGTTGCCAGCGCCTATGATTTTGCTGCCAACGCCGCCCAACTACGGCTCTCTCTCGGCGCCTCGGAAACGAATGCCCTCGGGGAATCCGAAATTCTGTTCGTTCCGATGACGCCTCGTGCACCCGTCGTTGTCGCCAAAATAAGCACATGGGCCGCCGAGGTGGAGGCCACGACGAAAAGTTCATGGGAAGTCCAGCAGATCATTGAGCCGGTAGACTTCTCACTCCAGAACCTGCCAGGAAATCTGTGCGTATTGTCCAGCTCCGAAAGCAATGCCAAAAAATCAGATCCCTTCGTCAATCCGGTCTGCTTTGTCGAGTGGAGTACCCCGATAAAAGGTCTCTTCCAAGCCAAAGGGGATTCCCCCGGTATTTTCGGGCGAGCCGCGAACGAAGTCGGGGTTTATCCCTTGGATTATGCAGTGTCAATCATTGAAGCCGATGGCACAAAAACAATTCTGCACCAGGGGCAGCAACTCGTGGATGTGGTCGCTCCCATTTTGTCGTACACCCCGAATAGCGACATATCGACGGTTCTTCGGACTCTGCAAACCATGGAGTTCGGGCTTGAACAGACGGAAGGATTTTCTTGTAACCTCACGATGAAAGAGGCAGATGCTATCGCCAGCCCAGCGAGCGGATCTCTCAAATGCCTCTTGCGCTGGGATCTTCTGCCCGGGACCCTGGCACAAATGGAAAGCACCAACGCACCGGCAGTGAAGGGCAAGATTCACGAAGTGGGTTCCTATACTGTCAACTGGTCGGTCATTGGCTATACGGGAGACGGTACGCCCGTTGTCCTGACCAGCCAGGAATACCCGGTAGAGGTCGTTAACCCGCCCCTGCCGGAAGTCACAATCTACTCCAAGTTGGAACAAACAACCGATGGCGCCCTGACACATCCCCTGCGTGCGGGAGATATGGGCTTTGTGACGGTTGTCGCCCCAGTTAGTAACAGTAACGTCACCCTGGAGTTGGACGGTATCGACGGAGGGAAGTCGTCCACGCAGTATTACGGCACCTATTTCGGCGATGTCACAAGTTTCTCGCACAGAATCCCTCTGGGCGAAAAGGACGTGCTTTGGGACCGTTCCATGGTTACGGCAACAGCCTACTACACAGATCTCCCTGATCTGCCGGTGAGCAAAACCGTAGCCGTGCTCCGGGTGCCCCCCTCTCGCATGACTCTTAGCCTGGAGACTCCGATAGAGTCCCTCGACACGGAAAGTGTCGCCGTTGAGGCCCGCATAGGTGAAGTTATGCGGGAAGGCTTGGTGCAGGACGAAGCGGCACACGGTGTATGGGATGTGACCCTGGGAACAGTGACCCGTGAATCGCCCTTTAATGCTCTTACCGAGCCCACGCCAATGACAGGAGGGCTGTATGAAGCCTCCCTGTCGGGCTTCGACATTGGGTATGTTTCCCTGATGGCCAAGGCGAAAATCACCTCTCCGGATGGCACCTATACTCGTGAAGTAGAGTCGCCTCGAAGGTTCTTCGCGGTATTCAAGGGGGCCAGCCCTGACGCGGAGATCCAGAGCCGGTATTTCTCCGGACCAGCGCCGTTCAAAGCCATTCTCGGTTTGCAGATGGACAGAGACAGCCGAGTGGTGCTCGGGGATATCGTGTGGGAATACAGCGAGGATGATGGCGCAACTTGGGAGGCTATCCCCTCGGAGACCATGCCTTGGCGCATGGTGATGGAATTCGATGTCGGCAAATACTTGGCCCGAGCCAGGGTCACAAACGCCAAGAGCGGAGAAGTCGGCTACACCGAGGCCATCCAGATTCAGGCGTTTCATGTTCCTGAGTTGACCATTGAAGGCCCGGAGACGGCCCTGGTAGGCAGTCAAATTACCCTTACGGCCAACACAACTCATGAGGGAGCACCCGTGGATGCCGTGGTTGAGTGGCGGGATCAGAATCAGGAGTTGCTGGAAACAGGCCCGACCCTGACCTTGGATTTGACGGAAGCGGCGACATACCGGTTTTATGTAAGAGCCAAGATGCCTGATTCGCCAGACGACAATCCCTTGAGCTGGAACGAGACGAGGCGCTATCTGCAAGCTCGGCCGCCAGTTCCGCCCAAAGGACAGATAAAAACGCCCTACTACATGGAGGCGGGAAGGACCTATGACCTTCAAGCCCTTCTTTACCCGCCCTATTGGGGTATGGACACGGACATCTATCCCCTGGCCGGCGAGTGGACTCTGCCCGACGGAACGACAGCGGTGGGGGAGACAATCCAGTATGTTCCCTCTGTCGCCGACGCCGAAGCAGGCAAGGTCGTCATCGCCTATACGGCCTGGATCGAGGGCTTCCGCGACAAGGGGACGGAAATCACCCTCTATCGCACCGTCCGGGTAGGACAGTACATCTGGCCGGATTTCAATATCTCGCAAACGCAGCGCATTCAGCAGACCCCCAGCGAGGTTATCCTGCAGGTGGACCCCGTGAACTACACGAGCAGCCTGGAATCTCCGGTTTACACCTGGAGCCTGCCCGCCTCGGCCGAAGTCGTGGCGGATTACGGCAAGCGGATTACGGCCCGCTTTAAAGAGGCGGGAACCTTTGACGTCATGGTCCACATCGAGGATGCCAGAGGGTCCGCTTCGGACGTACAGGCGCAGGTCGTAACAATACCGCCCGTACCTTTTGTGATCGAGACAAAAGTGACACCCTCCAATGATCTGTATCATGCGCCCCTGAAGGTGTCCGTGTGGCCCAGGACAACAGGCGGACATCCCCAGGACAGGATGACTACCTTCACCTACTGGCTCAACGGAGAGGAAGTACCGCAGACGACCACCTTCGGGATATACCCCGACCTTCCGGCTGGAAGCCACGTCCTGACAGTAAAGGGAACATCCAACTTCGGTGAAACGGCAACAACGGATATCCCGCTGGACGTCTTCGAGAACCAGCCCCCGGTTTGCGACGTGGCCGCTGTTCGGGTGGACAGGGAGTACAACCCCTATTATGGACTGGAAGCAACCTGCTCCGACATGGACGGGTTTGTTGCGGGCTACAGCTGGTCGATAGGGGAAGACCGCATCGGAACCTATTACAAGGTCGGCGTTCCGATCCCTGCGGCAGGAAGTCCCCCGGTCGTCGTTGACCTGGTAGTAAGGGACAACACAGGGGGGGTCTATACCGAATCGCTCACCCTTGACCCCTGATTAACCAATTCCAAAATCACGTCGACACAAGCAGCCCCGGGAGACTCTTCCGGGGCTGTCTTTTTGAAAAAGAGGGGGAAAAGGTCAAAAAATGGCCTTTTCCTATCACCTTTCCATGTCTAAAGCCTCGTACACTATGCCTGCTTAGTGAATCGCTCCGAGTCAAGGAGCAAAAAAATGGAGGCTTAATGGATCCTGTACGTCTACCCACCAAGATTGATGAACCCCACCAGTTCCTGCTTTGGAGTGCCGATGAAATGATCCCCTTGTTGGTGCTCTTTGTTTTTGGCGTCATGCTGGGACAGGTCTTGATTTTTCTGGCCCTGGGGTTTGGCCTGACGAGTGTTTACAAAAAATACAAGAACTCCAAACCCGACGGATTTTTGCTCCACTCCCTTTATTGGGTAGGGCTTCTCCCCTCCCGGGCTAAGACGATTGTAAACCCCTTTAAACGGAGGTTTTTGCCGTGAAAATGCAGGAGTTCTTTTCGACTGTCAAAGGGATGACATTTGAAAACAAGTTCAATCGCATCGTCATCGGAGCCTTGCTGGTTTTGAACCTGGTTCTGGGCCTCTCGCTTTCCAGCAAGAAGCCTGTGGTTGTGCTCATTCCGCCTGAAATTTCTGAAGAGACGATTATTGGACAGAATGCCGCCTCGGCATCTTACAAACAGGCCTGGGCCATGTTCATGGCATCCATGGTCGGCAATGTGACGCCGGGGAACGTCGATTTCGTCAAAAGAACCTTGGAAAAAATGCTGGACCCGCGCCTGTATCACGCAACCCAGGAAGATTTAGAGAAGCAGGCCCGCCTCATCGCGGAAGAAAACCTGGCCGTCTCTTTTCTGCCTGACGCGGTTCTGTACCAGCCTGAGACCGATCGAATTTTCGTGACGGGCAGTTCCGTAACCACGGGCCCTTATGGTCAGCCCAGCCAGGAAAAGAAGACTTATGAAATCGAGGTGACCATTAAGAATTACCGCCCGGTTTACACCTATCTGGATTCCTACCGGGGCGGGCCCAAAACCAAAGAAGCACTCCAGCAAATGCTGAAAAATGAAGGGGAGACTAGATGAAGAAAGCGTTTCTGACCATCTGCCTTATGTCTATGGCGACAGGGGCCGCTCTGGCTGCTCCAAATGCGCAGGATCTCCCGGGCATACCCCTGCAGGCGGTTGCTCCCATAGAGGAGATGCCCATGCGCGAGATTACGCTAAAGCCAAGGTTTTCCGCAGACAACTCTGCCAATGCCGCGACAGGGGAGAAAAAAGCCAAAAAGGAGTATCCAGACGACTCTCTCTATGACAACACCTCGGTCGCCCTGAATGTGCTGCCAGGAGAGAATGCCATCCTGCCTGTCTCACAAGGACATCCAAACCGGCTGATAACCCCTTTCGGGAGTCCGCGCATCTATACGGCATCTGACGCCCAAATTGAGGTCGATCACAACATCATCTACATCACGCCTTCTGACCGTAATGCCGTCACGATGTTTGTCACCGAGGCCGACGGAAATCAGGAAAAGGCCCTATCGCTGACGCTGGTTCCACGAGCCATCCCGCCCCGTGAAGTGCGGCTGCTGGTTTCGGGAGATATCCAGCTCGGTTCCGGTTATGTCTCGACAAAAGCCGAAAACTGGGAGAAGGGGCAGGAGTATAGCCAGGTGCTGCTCGAAACCATGAAAACACTGGCCCTCGGCAAGGTGCCCCAGGGCTTCGGCCTGCGGCCACCGGTTCCGAGCGATCCGCAGATCTCTTGCCAGATGCCCGGAGTGGAGATCACCCCGGGACAGGCCATGGACGGGCACAACACAATCGTCATGATCGCCAAAGCCAAGAACACATCCAAAAAGGTGATAGAGATCCAGGAGCCGCTTTGCTACACCCAGAACGTTCTGGCCGTGTCCAGCTGGCCCTATGTTCGTCTGGCCCCTGACCAATCCACCGAGCTCTATGTCATTTTCCGCCGGACTCAGCCAGAAGAAAGGGCCGCGGTAAGGCCCTCTCTGTTGTCGAAGGAGGTCTCCAATGGCAAATAACAAGAGACCGTGGTCGGAAAGATGGGAAAACCTTCCGGCGACCACCCGTCGAAACATTGTCTTGGGAACCATCGGAGGGGCGCTTTTCTGTATCCTTTTTCTCTTTGTTTCGGCCGACTCCAAAAAACCCAGAAGACCCGTCAAAGAAGACCTTGCCAAAGAGATTTTTACCGGTGCGGACAACAAGAGCATGGGTCTGCAAGGAATGGCGGTCAGCGTAAAGCGAATCGAGGAGGAGAACGCCGAGCTGCGCAAAAAGGTGGAAAACCTCGTCACCTTGCTTGAAGAGGAGAAGAAGAACGCCAAGCCCCCGGAAGTAGTCGACGAAAACCAGATAAAAGCCTCAGCGGTCAAAGAGGCCCTGGATATGTTTGAACGGCGTTATGGGGAGAAGCTCAAAGAGCCCAAACCGGTTCCCGCACCAGCGCCTGTGGTCAAGCCGCAGCCCGAAGTGTTTGACCCCTCCGGTTCCTCCGCAGACAAGAGTGGGGAAATGGACCCCCGGAAGGTGGATTGGGCGCCCTCAACCGCAAGCGCACCCCAAGAAGGGGGGAAGCCGGCCGCCGACAAATCCAAGAAGGTTAAGATGCGTGTCATCGGCGATGATGCAAAAGACCAGGCGGCTACCATCCAGGCAGAAGAAAAGGAGAAAGACCAGAGCATCTTCCTTCCGGCCGGATCGATTCTTAGTGGGACGCTGATCACCGGCATGGACGCGCCCACGAGTGAATCGGCACGAAAGAGCCCCTTTCCGGCGCTCCTGAGAATCAAGAAAGATGCGCTTTTGCCGAACCGCTATCGTGCTGACGTTAAAGAGTGTTTCATTATCAGCTCCGGATACGGCGACCTGAGTTCGGAACGGGCTTATCTTCGCTCGGAAACGATATCCTGTGTCCGCACTGACGGCGGCGTCATCGAGGCCCCGATAGACATGTACGCGGTGGGCGAAGACGGCAAGGCAGGCGTCAGGGGGATTCTCGTGTCGAAACAGGGCGCTTTGCTGTCAAGAAGCCTTCTGGCTGGAGCCATGGACAGCTTCTCTCGGATTTTCTCCACGGTGCCGGTGCCGACGCTTTCCACGTCTGCCTCAGACAAGACCCCTTTTCAGACGGTCTTGAGCAAGGATTCCATGCAGGCCGCCGGCGTTCAGGGGTTCGGTTCCGCGATGGAACGACTGGCGGATTACTTCATGGATATGGCCGAGAACATCTACCCGGTCATCGAGGTCAGCGCAGGCCGACAGATTGATTTTGTCATGACCAAAGGCACGTCGCTAAAACTGCGATAAATGTTCCACCAATCCAAAAAGTATGGGAAAGGGGCGTTTTGGGCCTTTTTCCCATACACTTTTGATTGGACGAAAGAGGGATAATCGCTCCCGAGTCAATCAGAAAGGGTTTATATGAGACGCATCGCACTAATTATGGCAGCAATGGCAATGACGGCAACGACCGCCCAGGCCAAACCTGTACGGAATATCGACGCCATGAGAACAATCCCCGGAACAAGCCTGCAGATGGTCGAGTCCGAGGGGCGTTCCTTCTTTATGAGTCCCAACGGCCGATATGTAATCAAAGGCCAGCTCATCGACATGTGGACCGGCGCCAAGATAGAGAAGGTGAGCGATCTGGAAAATTCAGCCGCCAAGGTTGATTTTCAAAAGATGGGTCTGAATCTTGACGATCTGATGTCCCTCAAGTACGGCACAGGCCCCAAGGAAGTCGTCGCCTTTGTCGCGCCCGGGTGCCCCCACTGTGAATTGACCATGAAACAGATGGTGAGCCTGACCGAGGAGTACACCTTCCGCCTTGTCCCGCTCCCCTTCTTTGGAGAGGAATCCAAAAATCATGTCATGCAGCTGGCTTGCAATGAGGAATACCAAGAGAAAGCCGCAGAAGCATTGATCCTTGAAGACTACAGCAACCTCCCGGTCAAAAGCACCTCCTGTGACATGGAGAGACTGCAACGCTCCGCTTTGACAGCCCAGATTATGGGGATTCAGTCCGTCCCCTACCTGGTTGCGCATGATGGCCGGGTATTGATGGGTTCGCCGGAACAGGGTCTCGAAAAATTCCTTAAAGGAGGTCGATAGTGAAAAGAGCGGCTCTTCTTTTATTTGCCTCAACTCTTCTTACGGGGTGCATAGGCATTGGCCAGTCCGAGTTCTCCTGTCAGGGGTTTACTGACGGGGTTTCCTGCAAGTCGGCCAGAGAGGTCTACCAGGACACGGAATACGCAGAGTTTATTGGCCCAGAAGGGTCAAAAAAGATCGAGGATCGGGCAAAGATTGTCGCAAACTCCTCGCCTGTCGATGACCCTGCGGTCAACGCTCTGCGCCAACTGGCGACCGAGGGAGCTATCCCGATCCGGATGCCCGAGCAGGTTCAGCGGACCTGGATTGCACCATGGGAAGACGAGTCAGGCAATCTCCACATGGCCAATATGATTTACACCGAAGTTGAAAAAAGAAAATGGGTCGTCGGGGCGCAATCCTCTAACCCCGCTGCCCGCTTAACCCCACTGGATGTGCGAAGCAGAAACAGCGACACCCCAAACAACAGGAAAAAACAGGATTTGTCCAACTTCAACATCAATTTACCGGAAGGAGTTCCAAACAATGAACAAAACTGATCAGCAGAACAAGAAGTCCATGGCTCTCGTAGCATGCGCTGGGGTTGCTTTGTGTGCCCTGTTTGTCATGCTTCCTGACCTCTCCCATGCCAGCGCCGGCTACGGTGGCCCCCTCGATAACGTCTACGATACCCTGAGAGAGTGGACCACCGGCTCCATCGGCAAAGTCATTACCCTGGCGATGATCCTCGTCGGTATCGTCGCCGGTATTGCCCGTCAGAGCCTTCTGGCGTTCGCAATCGGTATTGGCGGCGGCCTCGGTCTCTACAATACGCCTTCCGTTGTCGAAGCGGTATTTACGGCCGTCCTGAAGTAGTTCCCAGGAGAGGGCCAGCATTTCCTGTTTGCTGGCCCTCCTTTTTTTGTCGCATTCCGAATCGCAGCCATCCCCGGAGCAAAACCATGAAACCCTCCCGTAAATTTCACCGCGAGCATGCAGCCGAGATTTTTCCGGCCATGGCCTACAATGACCAGGATCAGTTGTTTTACCTTGATCCCAAGAGCCTTGGTTTTGGATTTATCTGCGAGCCGCTTTTCTCTGCCGATGACAAAACTGGAGATCGAATCAACGTCCTGCTGAACCAGGACTGGCCCAAAGACACTATTGTTCAATTTTGCCTCTACACGAACCCGGACATTGAACGGTTCCTGGACGATTTTACTGAGATGGGAATCAAGGAGGCCGGGCTTTTGGGGCAATTGCGGCCCGAGGCGGCGGAGTTTTTCAGGGACAAGACATCCTCTCCCCTGAGCAGTCAAAGCAATCTCAGGATCAGGGATATCCAGCTGCTGCTTACGGTGCGGGTCCCTCTTAAAAACGCCGCTCCCACGCAAAAAGAGATGGAAGCCGTTACCGCTCTTCGTCGTACCGTCGAACAGTCCCTTTCCACCGGCGGATTTCGCAGTGAGGTCATAACGGCCAAGAAATATATCCGCCTGATGTCGGTCATTTTCAATCGAGGCCCCAATGCGTCATGGCGCAGAGATCCGTTGTACTACTACGACAGCAACGAACTGGTGCGGGACCAAATCCTCGACTTGGACACCGAGATCCGGGTGGACAGTAAAGGGATTTCGCTGGGTGATCACACGCGGATAAAAACCCTCTCTGTGAAACGGTTCCCTGAATACGGCGCCCTGGGCGTGGCCCGGCGCTTTCTCTCCGAGCCCCTGACCGGCTCGCGTGGCATTCGGGAGAACGTGTTGATTACCGCTTCTCTCCTGTTCCCTGACACGGACAGCATGAGAAGCCGACTCGAAAAAGAAAAACAGTGGGTCACCAACCAGGCGTATGGCCCCATGCTCAAGTTCGCACCGCGGCTTGCAGACCAGAAATACTCCTTTGATTCCCTCTTTGAATCCCTTGAAGATGGAGACCGCATTGTAAAGCTCTATCTGGGCGTCACCCTTTTTACCGATCCGGAAGAAGAAGATGCCGCCGTCTCCAATGCCAGAACCTACTGGAGGGAAGGCGGATATCAGCTTATGGAAGACCGATTCCTTTGCCTTCCTCTTCTTCTAAATAACCTGCCCTTTGGGGCCGAGGCGGATGCAGCAAAAGACCTCATGCGATACAAGACCATGGGCACCCGACACGCCTTGACCCAGATCCCGGTCTTCGGAGCGTGGAAGGGCACTGGAACACCCATCATGCAGTTTATCGGCAGGGAAGGGCAGCTGATGAACGTGAGCATGTTTGACTCCGGCTCCAACTACAACACGGTCATTGCGGCGGCATCAGGCAAAGGCAAGTCCTTCCTCACCAACGACGCCATTCTGAACACCCTGGCCACCGGTGGGCGAGCTTGGGTTATTGACGTTGGACGAAGTTATGAGAAGCTGTGCAAACATGTCGGCGGACAGTTCCTGGAATTCGGGGCCGATTCGGACATTTGCCTGAATCCTTTTGACCTGGTGCAAAACTATGACGAGGAAGCGGACATGCTGGTTGGGATCATCTCGGCCATGGCCGCTCCTACCCAAGCACTGACGGACCTTCAGACCGCCGGTCTGCGCCGGATCATGAATCAGGTTTGGAATGAAGAGGGAACGTCCATGACGATCGACTCCCTCGCCGAGGCCTTAAAGAAAGATGAAATCCTTACCGTCAAGGACCTGGGAGAACAGCTATATCCCTTCACCAAAAAAGGAGAGTATGGCCGTTTTTTCTCAGGTAGAAACAACGTCAACTTCAACGACAGCTTTGCCGTCATTGAATTGGAGGAGCTAAAGGGACGAAAGCATTTACAGCAGGTTGTTCTGCTTCTGATTATCTTCCAGATTCAGATCAATGTTTACCTGGGCAAGCGAGACCGGCAGAAGATCGTCATCATCGACGAGGCCTGGGAGATGCTGGCGGGTGGCGATGTCGCCAAATTTATTGAGACAGCCTATCGTCGATTCCGGAAATATGGAGCCGCCTGTATCTGCTGCACCCAGTCGATGAACGATCTTTACAATAGTCCGTCCGGCAAGGCGATTGCGGAGAACTCTGCCAACAAATACCTGTTGGGGCAAAACCGGGAGACTGTCCTTTCGCTGGAGAAAGAAGGCCGCCTGGATATTGGCGAATTTGGCTATGAACTACTGAAAACGGTTCACACGATCCCCGGCCATTATTCGGAGATTTTCTTCATGACAGAATACGGTGCCGGAATCGGGCGGCTTTACGTCGACCATTTCAAGCAGATCCTTTACTCGACCAAGGCCGATGACGTGGAAGCCGTCAATAAATATGTCGCCCGAGGCCTCAGTCATGAAGATGCGATAAAGGCAGTGCTTAAGGAGAGGAGAATTGCGGCATGAGTGCAGGTAAGAACATTGAACTGATCCTTCTCCTTTTTATCGCGGCCATAGCCGGGTCTTTTGGAGGGTATTTCGCAGCGCGATATGCGGCCCCCGCAACACCGCCCATCGTGGTCATCGATATTCAGGAATATGTCGATCGGGCCATCATTGGCCAAAACGGGCAAATACATCCCGAAAAAGTAGAAGAAGGGATCCGGATGGCCGAAGAGGCGGCACAGGCCATCGCCGGCAAAGGCTTCCTGGTGCTGCAGAAGCAAGCGGTCGTGGCCGCCCCGGAAGGATATTTTTTCACTGAGCAGGCTGACCCAGTGGAGCCAAAATGACCAAGACCAAAGGAAAAAAGCGCAAAGACCCAAAAGTATTCGCCGTCCAGGTCATCATTCTGCTGACTGTGATGTATATGGCAGGAAACTATGTCGGTAATCGGTTCAGATTGGGCATTGATGACCAGATGGCTCCCTGCCTGCCGTTTAAATATTACATCATAGATATGGCGGACAAAACGATTCCACGAGATGGTTTTCTGGCTTTTCGCTCCGACTCTCGCATGGGCCCCTGGTACGAGGAAGGCACCCTTTTCATCAAGCAGGTTCGGGGAATCGAGGGGGACAAAATAGAGGTTAAAGAAGGGGATGTTTTCGTCAATGGGGAGCCCGCCGGGTTTTTTGATCAAAACATTCTCGAGAAAATAGAAAAAGCACCAAAAGATCTGAACAGAGACGAGATAGTACCGCCAGAAGCCCTTTGGGCGATGGGCACATCACCAGACAGCTTTGATTCCCGCTATTGGGGATACATAAAACAGGAACAGGTAGCCGGACAGGTCTACCCACTTTTTTAACTGGAGGAATCTATGAGTGAAAAAATGCAGTATCTGGAAATGGTGCAGGCCAACATTCGTCGGTACGGGTGGCAGTCCTATGGAATCAAGATCGCGGCCTTGGCTCTTGCCATGGTGTTTATCTCTGCGAGCTTGTTGAAGCCGGAAATCCACAACATCGGCTCCGGTGGAGCGTTCAGACTGGCCTTCGGCGTCTTTTTGTGCTTCATGCTCTGGATCGTGGACGGGCATTACAGTGAAATGCAGACCCGCTATGCGGATCTGTACCGCAATTCCGTCAATTCCCTGACCGAGGGGTTCCAGATGAAGCTGGACGTACAGGACAAGGCCAACGTAGGGGCCATCTGGCGGCCGATGGTTGTTGGCTACTACGTCCCCCTCATGGGCATGCTGATGCTGCTCGGCTTCATCGCAAGAT
>OBLN01000628.1_pt1 | contig 12631 bp, 8 predicted proteins | sample 1519301 | NCBI WGS metagenome assembly OBLN01 (sample SAMEA2452533, study PRJEB22499) | sediment metagenome | reverse complement strand
CGGACAGGACGAGGAATCGGTTCATCTCGCATTTTTCCCAACCGTGGAAGAAACAGCGATCAATAAGGCACTTGAGCACAAGATGGAGATGGCAAGACTGATCTCTTACATAGTATTGCGTGTACGTAATCAGATCGAAATGAATGTACGTCAGCCTTTGGGACGGATCATTCTGCCTATCAAGGATGAAAGTGAACGTCAGGCCATAGAATCTGTTCGGGATATCATTCTTGAAGAAGTGAATGTGAAAGACATTCAGTTTGTGGATGATGATTCCGGAATTGTAGAAAAATCAGCGAAACCAAATTACCCGGTATTGGGTAAACGTCTCGGTCCTAAGATGAAAGCCGTGGCGGCCCGTGTCAATCAATTGACCACCGAAGAGATCACGGAATTCGAGAAGAATGGCTGGATCGACCTGGAGATCGACGATGAGACCATCCGTATTGATTCGGAAGGGCTTGAGATCATCCGAACCGGACTTGAGGGCTGGACCGTTGAAACGGAACGAGGCCTGAGTGTAGCTGTTGATACCGCACTGAGTGAAGAACTTAAGCAGGAAGGAATTGCCCGTGAGTTTGTGAATCGTGTTCAGAATATGCGAAAAGAAGCAAACTTTGAGGTAACCGACCGTATTGCTATCGGATTTACAGGATCTGATACGATTAAGGAAGCCGTTGTGTCTATGAGTGATTATATTAAGAAGGAGACACTGGCTGAAGAAATTCAAATTAAAGAACTGGAAGTCTCAGATTTTACAAAAACCTGGGATATCGGAGAGGAAGAGTGCACCATCTCCATCCGAAGAAATATTAATTCATAACTAAGCAGCTATGGCTACAAACGAATCTAAAAACGACGAAAGAGTATCTCCGTACAGCGATGAAGAGCTGGAATATTTTCGCGGTATCATTATCAAGAAAATGGAAGATGCAGAGGAAGAATTAAACGCTTTGCAACGCACGCTGCGCGAGAGTATGGAAAATGCTTCGGATGAATCGGCCTACTCCTATCACATGGCTGATGCAGGCACCGATGCACAGGAGCGTGAAAAAACCTACATGCTCTTTAACCGTACCAAGAAGTTCATCAAGTATCTGGACGATGCCCTGAAAAGGATCGATAACAAGACCTATGGTGTGTGCAAAGTAACCGGTAAAAAGATCTCCAAAGGACGTCTTGAAGCGGTTCCGCATACTCAGTTGAGTATCGACGCCAAACTTAAACGCAGATAGGCACGCCCGGTTTGAACCGAAAAAAATTAACCGCTCTTATTGTACCGGCCATTTTTGTGCTTGGGATCGATCAGTTTACGAAATGGCTGATACGAACCACCCCTGAACTTCAGAATAAAGTTCTGATCGAAGGCTGGTTACAGTTCTATTTCACCAAGAACCCCGGGATGGCTTTGGGAATCGATTTTCTGTCGACTCCGGTAGTTAGTATAGTGGCCATTCTGGCTGTGACCGGGATCCTGATCTACATCCTGAAAAATATAGAACAGGCCGGTATTGGGTATCTGGTGTGTATGGGGCTGATTATTGGCGGGGCCTTTGGTAACATCGCCGACCGTTTGTTTATGGCACTCATTATGGATTACGGCGGCGTGCTTGATGGTCACGTGGTGGATTTTATTTACTTCTCTCTTCAGATCGGTGATTTCACCGTGTTTCCCTACATATTTAATGTAGCCGACATTGCTATTTCTGTTTCCATTATTTTACTGATCCTATTCAACAAGCGGTTTCTTATCAATAACGAGGGGCATGGGGAGGCTACAGAAGTTGAATCCGAGACTGATGCCGGATTGGAAGGTGGTCAGTTATCTCAGGATGTTTCTGGGGATAAGTGAATAAGGGATAGGTAATCTGATCTCTTTAGTACTCACTCATTAATACTCGTTCCGCCGCTCCGCTGCAGAACGCTGTTTCGAGGCTCTGCCTCATACTACAGTGTTTTCAATCCGATCTATCTTTATTCGATAAAACACTTGTTTGTAAGATGGAGGCGTAGCCTCACAAGGGCATTGCGGAGCGGAGCACCGCAACGAGCGTTACAGATGGTTGGATGTTCGAACTATTTCTCTTCTCCCTCAATAGGGTACTTCTGGGATGAAAAATCAAAATTCGGGCTGATCGGGACCTGATCCACGATCTCCAATCCAAAACTATTGATGCCGATCCGTTTAACGGGATTATTGGTCATAAGCCGCAATTTACGAATGCCTAATGATCGGAGGATCTGAGCTCCAACCCCATAATCTCTGGCATCTCCACGTGGTGAGATGTCTTCCTCATTACTCTCAAGCTTGCCTTTTTGAAGGGCTTTCAGGGTCTTAAGCTGATTGACCAATACAGAACCACGCTGGTTGCGGTTCATGTAAAGCACTACGCCCTGACCTTCCCGTTCCACCTGCAACATCGCCTGGTGGAGCTGCTCGCTCGTGTCTTTGTTACGGGCTCCAAAAATATCCCCGATCAGATCAGAAGAATGAACTCGGGTCAGTACCGGTTCTTCTTTACTCCAGGTTCCTTTAGTTAGGGCAAGGTGAATATCGCCGGTGAGTTTTTCCTTGAAGGCTCGCAGGCTGAAATCGCCGTACATGGTTGGCAGATTCACATCCATTACCTCATGAACCAGGGTCTCGTTTTCATTTCGGTAAGCAATGAGGTCTTTGATGGTGATGATCTTCATCTCAAACTCTTCAGCCATCTTGATGAGTTCAGGCACGCGGGCCATTTCCCCATCTTCCTTCATGATCTCACAAATGATACCGACGGGCTTCAGCCCGGCAAGACGAGCCAGATCAATGGCCGCTTCCGTATGTCCTGCGCGACGGAGTACTCCGCCTTCTACAGCCAGCAGTGGGAACACGTGTCCGGGCCGGCGGAAGTCAACCGGCTTGGAATCATCACTGGCTAGCTCACGAATGGTGTTTGCACGGTCTGCAGCCGAAATACCGGTCGTGGTGAGTCGCTTATGGTCGATGGAGATAGTGAAATTAGCCTCATCCGGATCCGCACCTTCCTGAACCATATGCTTCAGTTTCAGCTTATCCGCTTTCTCTTTGGTGATAGGAGCGCAAACTAATCCACGACCGTGGGTCACCATCAGGTTAATGGCATCGTTGGTCACCATTTCGGCGGCCATCAGAAAGTCGCCTTCATTTTCCCGGTCCTCATCATCCACCACAATGACGATCTTGCCATTTTTGATGTCTTCAATGGCTTCGGGGATGGTATTAAACGTAAACTCCTGACTCATAGCGAACTAAATCTAAATCTTGATGAAGGCGAACTGAAAACTGAAAAAGGTAAAGTAAGAACTTACTTATTTATCCTTTTTATTAGGGTTTACATCAGTAATTGCTGATTTGAGCATGCGGATCTTGGTACCGCTGTCAACGTCAACCAATACTTCGTTTTCTTCGATCTTGTCGAGTATACCGATGATTCCGGAAGAGGTAACGATCTTGTCGCCCTTTTTCATTTCCTCAACCATTTTCTGAATTTCTTTCTGACGCTTGCTTTGCGGTCGGATGATAAAGAAATAAAAAACCAGGAAGATAGCGCCAAGAAATACAAGGTTGATAATACCGGCACTTTCATCACCGGGCTGACCCATCAAAAATAAAGGTAGAAACTGCATAAAATTGAATTAATGTATGTTTGAATTTTCCGGTGTGAAGATACGATTTTCTCAGGATAATGACGATTTAAAACCAAAATCCAACTCATCCCGAAAAATACTGCAGTTAATATCCAGTTACTTATTCTAATCAAACAACGATTTCAGGAATTTTTGATGGCGTTCCTTATTCTTGACGATGAACAGTGGAATTCCGAAAGAGTAATAGGTCATCTTATCGGTAAAATCATCGCGTAAGATACTGGTGATCTTCTTGGTGGATTTGGCGCCCACCACAATGAGATCGGCCTGATTTCGAACCGCTTCATCATAGACCTCATCCGCCAGGCGGCCTTCTTTGTGGAGAGTCAGCGTGAAATTGACCTCATCAGAGATATCATATTCTTCAATGAAATCAGATTTTTGCTCTTCAATATGTGATCTGATCTTCTCCTTTTCCTCATCCGATGGCATATAGGGAAAGAAGTGGGAAGGATACTTGAAGATATGCTGAGCCCGGACCTTGCCCCTGGTTTTTTCCACAAGTTGTTGTGAAAAGGATACGGCGTTGGCGGATTGCTCAGAAAAATCAACCGGTGCCAGAACCGTATCCATGGCATAGCGACTGTTTTCCGGCACAAAGAGAATGGAAGCCGGCACATATTTCACGATGCGGCGGGCGATCACTCCCTCTCCTACATATCCGGTCTTCTTACCCATCATCAACAGGTCGGGATCCATGGTTTTCATCATTTCAATGATCTGATCGGTAGGTCGGCCCTTTTTCAGGATCAGCCTTGTTTCAACAGAATCATCGTCAAATTCCTTTTCGATCTTTTTGTTTAATTCGCCACGGATCAAATCCTCAAAATCATCCGTATTCTTGAGGTTAGGAAAAAGCTCCACCATTTCTTCAGCTACCGAGCCGGATTCAATGACATGCAAAAAGGAAATGGTTTTTGGCTGAATGACAGAGGTCAGGAATTTGGTGTACCCGATCAGGATATCATCCATTTTAGAAAGATCTAAGCATACGAACCAATGATCTAAATTCTTCATAACTATCTCCTATTGCTCTTTCTCTTTTTGTTGATTTTTGATGGCGTCTTTAACGAGTTCTTTGTATGAATCCCGCTCTTTGTCTTTGATGCGTTGCTGATTTTCCTTGTATTCACGTTTCAATCCCTGATGTAAGCTGTAACACATCACCAACAGGATCAGTGCAAATGGAAGACCGGTACTGATGGAGGCTGTTTGTAGTGCCGTTAATCCCCCTCCGATCAATAAGATGGCAGCCACGAGTCCCTCTGTTTGTGCCCAGAAAATACGCTGACCGACCGGGGCATCCAGTTTGCCGCCACTTGTCAGACCATCGATAACGAGTGAACCGGAATCTGATGAAGTGACAAAGAAGCTCAGAATGAGTACGATAGCAATGAGGGAAGTCACCATTTCAAGTGGAAACTGTTCGAGGAAAACAAATAAAGCGGTGGCCACATTATCGTTGACGGCATCGCCAATATTTCCAATTCCTGACATTTCAAGACTGATGGCCGATCCACCAAAGGCAGACATCCACAGAAAGGTGATGATACTTGGTACGATGAGTACACCCAGTACAAATTCCTTAACGGTTCGACCCTTAGATATTCGTGCGATAAACATGCCGACGTAAGGTGACCATGAGATCCACCAGGCCCAGTAAAAGATGGTCCATGATGATTGCCAGTTGGTTCCGGAGTAAGATTCCGTCCAGAAACTAAAAGTGGCAACTGAGTTCAGGTACCCGCCAAAATTCTGAATAAAAGAATCAAAGATGAAAATGGTTGGGCCAACCAGGATCACAAACACCAGGAACAAGGCCGCGATACGGACATTCAGTTCACTCAAGACCCGAACGCCTTTATCGATACCCAATACAACAGATACGGTTGCTACAGCGGTGATCCCTACTATGATCCCAACCTGCAGGTAGATGTTGTCAGGAAGGCCAAACACATGTTCAAGCCCGGCACTGACCTGCAGCACGCCTAATCCAAGGGAGGTGGCTAGTCCAAATAAAGTGGCCAGCACCGCGAGGACATCGATCACATCTCCCATCCAGCCTTTGATGCGGTCACCGATCAGGGGGTAGAATACAGAACGAAAGGAAAGTGGGAGTCCGCGGTTAAAGGCAAAGAAGCCTAAGGCAAGTCCCACGACAGCATAAATGCCCCAGGCATGAAACCCCCAGTGTAGGTAGGTCAGATTCATAGCCTGTTGAGCGGCTTCGGCGGTTTCACCATCCGCCATCGGGGGTGAAAGGTAATGAAAGATGGGTTCAGCCACACTCCAGAACATGATACCGATCCCCATACCTGCACTAAACAACATGGCAAACCACGCCATAGTACTGAAGTCTGTTTCAGCATCATCTCCACCAAGTTTGATGTTACCAAATCGGCTAAAAGCGATGAATAATGAAAAAACTATGAAGATGTTAACGGCAATGACAAAGAACCAACCACCGTTATCGGTAACTCCACTTTGAATATTATTGAAAAGTTCTTCTGCCTGATCACCCAACAGGAGGGTTGATACGATCATAATAGTGATCAGAGCTATAGCCGGCCAGAAAACCGGTTTGTGAATATCAAAGTATTTGTTGATACCCGTACGTTTGCTTTTAGGTTTATCGTCTCCTCGAATGGCCATTATTGAGATTTTAAGGGATTAAAAATTGGCTTCAGGATAATAACCGAACACGTTGCCCCGGGATTAATGCAGCTAAAGGTACCCGATCGTGCCGGTGGTAATAATGCAATTACATCTACTAACTACAAGAAATAGTTTGATACAATTCATTTTTATCTGGGTTGATGGGAAACCAGTTCAAAATTAAATCACAGTGTATCCATTGTTTGTTGTAGAGTACACAAACAAAAAAGGCTTCGAAGAATTAACTCCGAAGCCTAAGTATGGAAGCTTTACAGCTTTAAAATATCATTTTTTTGATTTTCTCAAAATATTAAGTCCATCTATACCATTGGCAAGGATGATGAAGTTACCGTCCGTTTTTACAAAGTTGGCGGATCCGGTTCCCCCCTTCCAGCTGTACACTTCTTCAGGTTCTTTATTTCCGCTTCGGGCAATGGTGGTGATGAAAAGTCCGTCGGTTCCATTCGCAATATAAACATATTGGCCATCTACGGTCACCCCATTGGAAACATCATCACCCTGTGGATTAAACTCATAGACAGGATCGGTTCCGGTATTGAATTTATAACCTTTAACCCCTTGATCTCCCAAGGCAGCATAGGTAATGGAGGCTGTATGTTCGAGCACATTTTTTCCGTCAGTTGGGGCCACGGTGAATGGGGTCTGAAAATTGGTCACGGTTTCTTTCTTGAAATCCATGATCGTGAAATTCGCTTTGTGGTCTGCTGTCAAGTTCAATCCCACTATGTCGTCCTGACGACGGTCAATGCTTTTAGCAAAAGTATTATCAACCCGGTTGGTGATATCAAAATCTTTTTTGCTTAGCTCATAATAGCCCCCTCCTGTGGCGCCGGCTGCTACATAAAGATACTGCCCCGGGGCATCCACAATATCATTACCCGAATAACTTGGAAGTGGAGTTTCACGATAATCATTTTCTTCGAACTCACCTTTATCGATGCCCAACTCTCCGATGATGGCCCCATTATGGTCGGCCGTGCTGTGACCTGAACTGTTGACGTCACGCCCACCGGTTATCCATAACAACTTGTTGTTTTCTTCCACATCCAGGGCATTAACATCCGTATCAGCGAAAGAAATATGGGAAATAAGGCTTGGATTATCCTCATCTCGGATATCAATGATATCAACGGCTCCGCCATAATCATTACCATTCAAATGGTAGGAGATATACACCTTGTTGGCCCGAAGCTCTATACTGGTGGCGCTTAATTTTTGACCGTTTACTTCCGGAGAGGCTACGTTGGCAACATGCGTGAAGCTGCCTGAGCCCGAGGCAGTAATGGAGCCGGCCGTTTTAGATCGGGTGGAATCTAAAACCACAGGCTGATTGATGAGCTGAATTCTTTCGTTCAGTGATTCAACATCATTGTTGATATCGACTTTGAAATTATTTCCATCACTGTTGGATAAGATGTCGCATGCACCAAAGGTGGAAGCCACCAACAGTACTATTAGTAGTTTTTTTACATTTGCCATAACTCTTTAACCCCTTAAAGCTGAAAACTATGTTTTGGTTTATCTTGAATCTATGCAGAAGTGAAGAGATAATTTTATAGAATTTCTTAAGATTGCTTAATGGTTGTGGCAGATGAGATTAAACTCCTGTAATAATGACGGTTTATATTTTTAAAAGTTAAATTTATTGATATTATATCTGACGATATAAAGATCAAATCAGTTGGGTAAAATTGGGAATTTAAAAAAGAGATTTAACATGGGTTTAAGGGACCTGTTCTTGCAAGTTGCAAAAGGGGATGTGGAATACGAAAAGGCTATGGCTAAAATCAGGCAGGCTGATCCTGATTCAATAGCGCTGGTTCACGAAGACGAGGTGTGGACTTACAGCGAGTTGTTTGGTCGCGTTGATGCATTAGCTGGCCACCTTCAGAAAAAAGGAGTCAGGCCAAATGATATCATAGGGGTTTACGCTGACCGGTCACAGGAAATGATGGTGAGTATTCTTGGGATCCTGAAAGCCGGGGCAGCATTTCTTCCACTCGATCCCCAATACCCGGAAGACCGTATCCGGTTTATGGTAGAGGATACCGGCACAACGTTGATATTGTCGCAGGAAAAATACCGCCAAAAGCTTGATGGATTTGATTCAGAGATACTAAGTGTGGATGAACATTGGGAGGAGATCTCATCGGAAAAAGCTGATTATGAGCTGCCGAATATAACAATGGATGATCTTGCCTACATCATTTACACTTCCGGGTCTACGGGTACACCAAAAGGGGTCATGGTGACCTTTGGCAATTTGGTGAGTTACACACTGATGGCCGTTGATGAATATCAGTTGAATGCTGAGGATGTGACCCTGCAATTCGGGACCATGAATTTTGATGTATTTACCGAGGAGGTATTTCCTACCTATTTAGCTGGCGGCACTTTAGTTCTTCGGGATGAGGCTTCGGCTCTTGGAGGTGATGCTTTCTGGTCGTTCATTGAGAAACATAAGATCACCTTTATCACATTACCAACAGCATTTTGGCACACCTTATGCACACAACTGGCTGACCGGCATGTTGAAATGGCGAAGTCGGTTAAACTGTTGGTGTTTGGCGGGGAAGCGATGTCAGAGCATATGCTGGACCTGTGGCAGCAAAGGTTTGGCAGTTCCGTCAGGTTGATGAATACCTATGGGCCAAGCGAGACCACAGTTGTTGTGACGGGATTCGATTGTCAGGATTATGATGTTTCTAAAGGGAAGGTTCCGATCGGAAAGCCGTTCAACAATGTGGAATGTTATATTCTGGATGAAGACTTAAATCAATGCTCTCCCGGTAAACGAGGTGAGTTGTATATAGCAGGGCCGCAGGTAGCTAAGGGATACCTCCACCGTCCTGAATTGACCAAAGAGCGGTTCATTAATAACCCATTTGGATCTGGTCGTTTCGGGGTTATGTATAAAACAGGGGATGTGTGCAGCTATCTGCCGGATGGCAATATCGCTTTTGAAGGGCGCAATGATTCACAGGTTAAATTGCGTGGACTCAGGATCGAACTTGGTGAAATTGAAACGGCGATCAATCGACTTGAGTCGGTGAAAGCTTGTGTGGTGATCGTTCGCGAGGATATCCCCGGAGATAAGAAGATCGTGGCTTATTTTGTGCCGGAAGGTGAAACACCGAGCCCCAAGTTGCTCAAAGAAGAGCTTAAAACGGTGTTAGCCGGATATATGATCCCAACGGCATTTGTAAGCCTGGGAGAAATTCCGCTTACAACCAATGGAAAGGTGGACAAACGAGCCCTTCCTGAACCCGATCGGGAACACCTTGCAGGTGGTGGCGATATTATGCTTCCCGATAGTGAAATGGAACGCAAGTTACTTAAGATCTGGGAGAAGGTATTGAATGTTCATCCGATCGGTGTGGAGGATAACTTTTTCGATATTGGTGGGCATTCCCTGATCGCAGTGAGCCTGTTTGATGAGATCAGAAATGAAATGGGGGCAGATCTTCCCTTAGCTGCTTTGTTTGAGGCTCCGACGATCCGCCAATTGGCAGATCATATCGAAAGGGAAGATGAAAAACTACGGTCGGTTTCGGCTTCTCCACTGGTTAGAATTCAGGAAGAGGGAAATAAAACGCCGTTTTTCTGTATTCATGGTCATTTTGGGAACGTACTTAATTTTGCAACTCTTTCGAGGGAGTTAGGCGATGATCAGCCGTTTTATGGATTACAGGGAATTGGATTTGCGGGGGTTGAGATTCCACTGACCAGGATCGAGGACATAGCGGATCGGTACATCAAAGAGATCAAATCGGTTCAACCCGAAGGACCGTATTCTGTTGGTGGTTATTGTTATGGTACATTGGTGGCGCTCGAAGTGGCTGAAAAGTTGAAGGCATTGGGTGATCAGGTTGAGCATCTCGTTATGTTCGATCCTCAACCCAACCTGTATCCTGAACTGCTGGATCAACAGGTGTTGTGCAATTTTGAGAACCTCCAAAAACAACAACGGGCTGAGATCATCAAGAAAGAAATTGAGGGCAGATCTTTCCTGAAGAAAGCCGAATATTTTGCCGGCAGACTCAGAGAGCGATTGATCTCAGAGCTTCATATAAATGGGATCAAATTCTTTGAATGGGTGGGGTTCAAGCTACCTAAATTCTTGAGGGATGTTGAATACACAAATTTTGTGGCGATGAACACCTATAAAGTGAAAGCTCCCTGGAGTTCGAAGCTGGATATGATCCTGTCAAGGCCGGTTGTGGATGGGTATTCTGAAGATCCGGAATCTGACTGGGCAGGAATGTCTAAGACAAACGTAACGGTCCATTTTGTGGATGACAATGGAATAATAGCCGGTGGTGAAATGTTTAAAAAACCCTTTGTTTATCAAACGGCTGCCATTGTGAAACGTGTTCTCGCAAATAGTTTTTCAGAAGTTCAGGAGGATAATGTTACTGATCCCAAAGCACTCAAAAGAAGTGGATCTTAGCCATAAAATATTAGCCAGGTAAAACAATCTGGGTGATCAAGCAAACTTCATCAGTTATGAAACGTTTGATCATTCTTAGCCATATCCTCAAGCAAGGGAGCCGGTTTGAATCTTGGTCCGTATTTTTCAGTGAATGTATTCAGTGTGTCTACTATATTTTGAATACCGGTCTGATCGATATATCGAAACGGGCCGCCTAAAAATGGAGGAAACCCGAGGCCTAAAATGGCACCAAGGTCACCATCCGTTGGGCTGCTGAGGATTTCTTCCTGCAGGCACCATACGGCTTCGTTGATCATGGTTAAGGCAATACGCTGCTGAGCCGTTTCTTTGTCCGGATCATTTCTTTGCGACCCGCCAAATTGTTTGTACACATCAGAATTCACTTCTTTCTTCTTGCCACCCGTATAACGATACATGCCAAGTTTATTCTTTCGGCCCATTAGTCCCGCATCCAGAAGGTCCTGAGCTTTATTTTTGGTATCTACCCCGCGTTTGGCAAACATGGGCGACATAGTTTCTGCTACATGAGCTCCCACATCGATGCCTACTTCATCAAAAAGAGCCATAGGTCCGACCGGGAAGCCCCAGTCTTTCATGATCTTATCGAGGTATTCGATGGAAGCTCCTTCCTCGAGCAGTTTGAGGGCTTCATTCATGTAAGGAGCCAGGATACGGGTGGTGTAGAATCCCGGCCCGTCTTTAACAACGATCACATTCTTCCCCTGATTCACCCCAACCTGAATGGCAGTCTGGGTAACCCAATCAGCGGTTTGATCGGTTGTGATGATCTCGAGCAGGGGCATTTTCTGAACCGGAGAGAAGTAGTGCATTCCAATGATATTCTCGGGTCGTGAAGCCCCCTTTGCGATATCAGTGATCGGCAGTGAAGATGTGTTAGAGGCAAAGATGCAGTTTTCGCCGGTTGCTGACTCCACCTGCTGTACAATATTTTGCTTCAGTTCCAGATCCTCAAATACGGCCTCGATCACGAGATCTACACTTTTAAATCCATCATAGGAATCCACTCCGGTGACTTTACTTGCTATCTGATCTCGTTCAAATTCAGAGATGATCTTCTTCTTTGCTTTTTCATTCAGGTCTTTCCAGATCGACTTTTCACCTTCTGCGGCTTTTTCAATGGATTGGTCCTTAAGCAGTACCTGATAATCTCCTTTGTTGATGCTGACATCTGCGATGCCCGAGCCCATCAATCCCGCACCAAGTACTGCCAGCTTTTTAACGGGTTTCACCAGGTCAGGATTTGGCACTTTTTTGGAGGCATTCATGCCAAAGAACAAGTTCACCAGGTTGCGTGACTCCTGAGTGGCTCCCAGTTCTCCAAACAGCACGGTCTCGTTCTCAAGGCCGTTCTTCAATCCGTGTTTATAGCCATATTCAACCGCATCAATGATCTTTGGAGGAGCCGGATAGTTGCCTTTGGTTTGCCCGGCCGTCTTTTTACGAGCCTGTGAAAAGATGATCTTTCGCCCAAGAGGGTTCCCTTCAAGCAATTTCTCCACAAAAGAACGTTTATCTTCCCGCTTGAATTTTCCATCAGCGATCCTGTGCACCCCTTTAATGGCCGCCTCTTCGATCGCGTCCTTGTGGGTGACTTCATCCACCAGCCCCATTTTTTTTGCCTGCCGGGTGTACATGTTTTTCCCGGTGAGCATATAGGTCAATGCCTTCTGAAGTCCAATAAGCCGTGGCAGCCGTTGTGTGCCCCCAGTGCCGGGAAGTAATCCGAGATTCACCTCCGGCAGGGCAAACACCGTTTTTGAACTCTTGGAACACACCCGATAGTGACAAGCCAGGGAAAGCTCCAAACCGCCC
>OBLN01000627.1_pt1 | contig 12635 bp, 14 predicted proteins | sample 1519301 | NCBI WGS metagenome assembly OBLN01 (sample SAMEA2452533, study PRJEB22499) | sediment metagenome | reverse complement strand
AAGTAAGAAGCACACTCAGCAAAAAAGGCGGAAGCATGGGTGAGGCCGGATGCGTCGCATGGATGTTCGAGTCTAAGGGCGTGATAGAGATCAGCAAGGACAAAGCGGACGAAGAGACACTCTTTGAGCTGGCTCTCGACCTCGGAGCGGAAGACGTCAAGGACGAAGACGACGTTTTCGGCATAGTCACAGAACCCTCAAACTATTTCGCGGTAAAAACAGGCCTTACAGAAAAAGGCTACGAGATAAGCTTTTCAGAAGTAACAAAAGAACCTAAAAATAAAGTTCCGGTAAACGCTGACGACCTTAGAAAGATCTTCAACATAACAGACGCTCTCGAAGACCTCGACGACGTTCAGGAAGTTTTCTCCAACTTCGAGGCCGACGAAGAAACAATGGCTGAACTGGATAAATAAGTGCCGGAGATCGTAATGGGCATAGACCCAGGTCTCAACTGCACAGGCATAGGCGTTGTGCAGGTCTGGCCCGGCAAGGTCGAATACGTTGCCCACAGAGTCGTGAGAACCGACTCGAAAAACACGCTCCCCGAAAGACTCGCCGTGATATGTAACGGCGTGCGAGAGGCTCTGGACGAGTTCAACCCGATACAGGCCGCCGTGGAGGACGTGTTCTACTCAGTGAACGTAAAAAGCGCTATGCTTCTGGGACAGACCAGAGGCGCTATAATCGCCACCCTGCTCTCACACGGGCTGAAAGTGAGCGAGTTCACCGCTCTGCAGATAAAAAAAGCCGTGGTAGGCTACGGCAAGGCTGATAAAACGCAGGTCAAACACATGGTCGAGCTTCTGCTCGGGCGCAAGATAGGCAACGTGCCGCTGGACGCCACAGACGCGCTGGCCTGCGGAATATGCCTCGGATTCAACATTACAGGGAGGTTCGCATGATATACAGCATATCAGGCAAACTGCTGATCAAAGGCCTGAACACCGCCGTGATCGACACAGGCGCTGTGGCCTATGAAGTCTTTATATCAGCCGCCACATACAGAAGCCTCCCCACAACAGGACATCAGGCCAATCTTTTCACCCATTTCGTAATGCGCGAGGACGCAGTGGCCCTTTACGGATTCGCCACACTTGAGGAAAAGAACCTCTTTCTGCTCCTGCTCAGCATATCGAAGATAGGACCCAAGCTGGCCCTCTCCATTCTGTCCGCTATGGAACCCACCAAGTTCATGAACGCAGTCGTGACAAACGACGCCGGACTGATCGCCACTATCCCCGGAATAGGCAAAAAATCTGCTGAAAGGATAATCGTAGAGCTGAAAGACAAGTTCGGCCAGATAGCCCAGCAGGCAGGACAGACAGCCGTCGCCGGAAGCTCGGAGGACGTTGTCAGCGCCCTCACCAACCTCGGATATTCAAGAAATGACTGCCAGAAAGCGGTCAACAAGATCTATAAACCGGAAGCGGATTTCGAGGAACTTTTCCGTCTGGCCCTTAAAGAACTCAGCCAGTAAATTAAAAAATCGCTTCAAAACTCTGTTAAAAAAATCTAAATCATACAACTGTAATCACTTATCATTATAGTATTTATTATTAAAATTTACCTAAAATAACATCTTCATTCTTTCTTTTCGGAACGAAGTGATTTCCGGCCTTGTCACGATAATAAGCAACGTCGCCTTCACAATCCACAAGCACGACATTCTCCACAGGATAGCCGAACGCCACAACCCAGAGAAGCTCATAGCGGCCGTCGATGCCGAGCAGTTCGTTTATCTCTTTTTTGATACAGTTACCTATCATACAGCTGCCGACGCCCTGCTCCATAGCGTAAAGGCACATATTCTGCATGCTTATCCCTGAGTCAACCACAGTGTTTGCCGCCGCAGGAGCATCCTTATCGCCGTACACGCATACGTAGGCAACGGGTCTCTCGGACTCAACAGGTCCGTCCCAGTCTTTGAGCCTGCCTGCCCAGCGAAGATGCGGATATATCTTGTCGCACATCTCAGTATTGTTCACTGTGACGTATCTCAGAGGCTGTGCGTTGGCCGCTGACTGCGCCAGTCTCGCCGCGTCGATAAGCGACGACAAAAACTGATCGTCCAGTTTTTCAGAGTTATCGAAACGTCTGTAACTTCTGGTCTTTTTTATAAGCTCAAGCATATCCACGGCTTGCCTCCAAACTTTTTTTATCAGTTTATACTGATGAACATCCAAAATAAACCAAAAATAGTCTTGACTTTTCCGCCTTATTGATATTAAGTATCAATATCATTATTTGATTGAGGGTAGCACATATGAAAGTATGCGTAATAGGCGGGTTGCAAAGGAGAGAGAATGAATATCTCTCGGCTCTTAAATCCATTGGATGCAAAGCTAAAGTTTTCAACGAGCTTAGCAGCAGTTTTGAGAACAGCGTAAAATGCACCCACTGCGTTGTGTTCCTGACTAAACTGGCCAGTCACAATATGATCAACAAGGCAAAGAACATCTGCCGCAAACACAACATACCGTTCGTATGCACAGACAAGACAAGTCCGGACTCCGTGAGCTGTATAATGAAAGAGGTCATGGACTGCAAGGGCGACTGCTCTGGATGTCTTTTTCATGCGGACGCCAACAGGCTGAACTGATGTCAAAAGAAGAGAACAGACTTTTTTCGCACATGATCTATGAGTACAAGAAGGGAATAAGGCGACTAGCCCTGTACACCGCAAAACCGGATGAAGCTGAGCTATGCAGGGCAAAGCTCGAAAAAAGTGACATAGCGTGGCACGAGACACCGTCCAAAGACGGCAAGCTAAACTTCTTCTTCGGCGACTGCCCCTGTATCAGCATAATCAGGAGCTTCGGTGAAAAGTCACTGAACGAGTTCGACGAAAAAGAGGACTTCATACTCGGGGTCCTGCTAGGCTACGATCTCACCAGACAGTGCGAAAGATACCTTAAAAACACAGACAAGGCGTTCTGCGCACTTTGCGCCGCCTCCTAGCCCACCGGATTGCCGATGATAATGGTGGAGGGATGAGGATATTCGCCTGTTTCCAGCACGTCGCCCAGACAAGCGAGGGTGGTCACACATATCTTCTCGTCCACTGATTCCAGCCTGCTGCCGACAACGGCGGACGTTTCCGGTCTCATGCCGTTCTTTATCAGCTCGTCGGCTATATGCCTGCCGTTTCTGACACCCATATATATCACGATAGTCATACCCAGCTCGGCCAGAGCCTTCCAGTTGTGCTCACATTTGCCGTCTTTCAGGTGGCCTGTGATGAACACACAGCCGGATACAGATCTTCTGTCAGTGAGCGCTCTGGTTATCTTAGAGGCCAGAGTGGAAGCTGACGTCACCCCCGGGATGATACGGCATGAAGCGCCACATCTGGCCGCCTCCTCCGCTTCTTCCAGTGAGCGGGCGAAAAGCGTGCTGTCGCCGCCTTTGAGCCTCACCACTCTTCTGCCTTCCGTGAGATATTTATTTATGACGCTATTGATGTCGTCCTGTCTTATGCAGTTACGGCTGTAAGGATGCTTACCAACGCTCTCTTTTACCGCTGATTCCGGTATCAGCTTCAGAGTGTCTTCGTGCACCAGCCTGTCGAAAAGCACGACCTCAGCAGTTTTAAGAGCGTTTAATCCTTCAAGGGTCATAGATTCCGCGCCGAGACCTGCGCCTATTATAATTAATTCAGGTTTCATATTTTCCTGTGAAAAACGCCGGAACGTGAGGGCGCTCCGGCGTCAGTGGTTTGTATAGGAAGCTGTTATTTCAGCTCGATTCCGTTATCTGCCGCTGCTTTTTTCATGCTGTCCACGATAATGGCTCTGACCAGCGGATTTTCGCCCAGACCTTCTATCACGGGAGTCACTTTGAACCCTGCTTTGGTAAGCACGGTCTTCCATGAGTCGTCCTCGTCTGATGCCATATCGTTGTTGGCGTGGTCACCGGCGACTATCATCAGAGGCTTGAGCATCACTTTTTTAGCCTTGGCGGCTTTCAGATTAGCCACAACGTCGTCAAGATCGGGGTGGCCTTCCACTGTGCCGATAAAAGTTTTGACGTTGGGATACATCTTGTTCATCACTATCTCAAGCTCGAAATAGATACCTGTGGAAAGATGTTCGTTGCCGTGGCCCATATAGACCAGAGCGGAGCCGGAAGCGGCGGCGGCTTCAGCGTCTTTTTTAAGAGCCTTGGCGAATGTTTCGAGATTGTCTTTATAGTCGTAAGCGCCTGTAACAGGGACTCCGAGAGCAATTTTATCAAATGGTCTCCATTTGTCTTTCAGAGTTTTGATGCTCAGAAGACCTCTCACGTATTCCTGCAGGTCGGAATATTCCTCCCCAGCGTAAACATAAGTGGGCTGAACTACAACTGTTCTGTAGCCAGCGTCCTGCAGATCGGCCAGTGTGCCGAGGACGTTCTTCACGTCATAAAGATAGAGAGGAACTTCTTTATGCGCTTTTTTATAGGCTTCGTCGGCTTTTCTGCCGTGCCAGATTTTTCTGATGATGTTGGATGTGAAAGCCAGTCTAACAGGACATTCGCCTGAGACCTTCTGAATGTCTTCAGTAATTTTTAAGAGAGAGCTGAGTGTGGAATCGTAAGTGGTTCCGAATGCCGCTACGACGACTGCTGTTTTCTGTTTTTCCATGTCTGACTCCATTGCAAAAACACCGTGAACAGTAAACAGCAGCATCAGCGCGGACAATATGACTGTACGCATGGATGCCTCCGTAAAATGATATTTAGCTGTCGGGGGTGTCATTGAACGTGGAACGGGGTTCCTCTATCCTCGTAAAGTTCTACAGCAGAAAAGGTATCCTGGCTTGCCATCGTCCTAGTCGCCATGCCTTCCCGATCTCTCAGTGGCTGTGTATGGCTTTCGTCCGGCTCACAGTTGCGGGACAGCACCGGATTCAAACCGGTTTCCCTTTTTCCGCCTGCACCCATAGACATCCTGATTCTGAATTAAAAAATACCTGTTGTCAAGACCATGATCATTAAGATAATCTAATAAAAAAACCTCCGGGGTGGGGTAACCTCGGAGGTTTTTCAAGGAAACAAGATAGGAGTTATGTTTGAACGACAGACCGTTAGGTCTGCGGCAGCACACCTGCAATATGCCGCCTTTCAACATATTCTATATTATCACTTGCATCTTAAATAAATCTTAAATATAATCCGATCATCAGTATAAGCCTTTAATATGGAAACCTATTTTTTTTAGCAGTAATACAATGCAAAAAAAGAACACCGTTTATTACGACATAAACTCCGACTGCGGACGCGGAAGCATCAGCAGACGATCAAAGATAGAACTTTTAAGATCCGCCGCCGAGGCTAAGAACGTAATTCTTTTTCAGGCCAAGGCAGGACAGGGCAAGACCACCTTTGCCCTTGAGGCGGCCGAATCCCTCTTTGACAGCCATATCTATTACAAGGTGAGCGAAGGCGACAAGGACCCAGTCAACTTCTGCATATCAATGCACAGCCTCTTCACGGACTATCTGCCGAAATACCGCTGTCCCGAGTTTGAAAAGGCCATAATGGACGGCATAGAACCCTACGAAGCGGACGGCCACATCAAAAATATCATAAGATCCGTCAGAAAAGTTCTGCTAAAAAAAACCGTCGTGATACTGGACGACGTGCAGACACTGCCGGACATAGGGCTGGCCTGCATGACGGTGATGAGCGCACTCACAAGCGCAGGCGGACTGCTCAGCTTTTTTATCTGCACACGCAACAACTGCGTATTCCCAGACAGTTTTTCCAAACTAAAAAAGAACATATTCAAAGCGGATGACGAGTTTTTACAGGTGACAGACAGCGAGTTCAAGGAGCTGGCCGTAAAATTTTTCAGCTCTGCGGAAGACCTGACCGGTCTGGACAGGGTGCACAAGCTCACGGAAGGCTGGATGTACGGCATCCTGATTTTCTTCAACTATCTGCGTGAACACCCGGGTCAGAAAAATTTCAGGGCTATTGACATACCCGCGATGTTCGCCGCTTTTTTTCAGGGACTCACAGAAAAAATTAACCAGAAGATAATGAAGAACTTGTCCCTGCTCGCACTCTGCGACACTTTCGATTACAGGTTCGTTCAACTGCTGGACCCCACCGAAAAAACTCTGGCCCAGTTAAACGACATGCTCGCCAGAAGCACGTTTACGGGCATATATTCCGACAACCTGATCAGATACCACAACATATTCAGAGAATGGCTCCGCCAGAGAGCGGCCGCTGTCTGCACGGACAAAGAGATCTCAGATTTTTACCGCTCCGCCTATGAGTTTGAATACGGCACCGGCAACCGCATAATGGCGCTGAAATATCTGATCAGTTCAAAAGATTACAATCTGCTGGAAAAATATATATCGGAGCGCTATTTCTCCATTCTGTCATCCGACTTCCGGAAATCGCTTTACGCCGCGCTCTCCGTCGTGCCTCCGGAGATACTGGCCAGAAACCCGTGGACCGGACTGATGTTCTGCGAGACCCAGACCTACGTCACCTCCGAAAAAAAGGTGAAGATGCTGAACGCCGTTCTTGACACGTTCAGGCACAAAAAAGACGACAGGGGCATACTTGCTGTCTCATGCAGTCTCACAGTTTTTAACTGCGAACAGTCTGCCGATCTGGATGAAGCACAGAAAAATATGGACGTAGTCACAACTCTGGCGCATCTGACAGGCGAATGTCGTGTGGCGCAGATGCACGTGAACCTCGCTCTGGCTCTGGGCAGTATATATCTGAAAAACCCGCAGGAAGCGTTCAAACATATCAACATCGCCCACTCCATAGCCGAAACGGACGGTATCCACAGCGCTATGATACGCATATTCGGCCTGTACTGCGATCTGTACATCATATCCGGCAACAAACAGCTGATAGAAAAATACTGCGACGCAATGATAATAAAACTGAACACGTCGGCTCTTAACTATAATCAGAAGATACTGATATTCCACAAAATAATCTATTACGCCCTTATCAACGGCAAGCATAACCTTATGCGGGCGTTTCTGCGCATGATGAAGCATAAGGCGAGACTGCACATAGAGGCAGACTCGAAGACAGGCTCTTTCTTTGAAATGGCGGAAGTAAACCTCTGCATGGTCGAACAGGACTATGAGCGGACGGGACTTATACTTGAAAAATTCAGCGAGAACAAACTGAGCGCTATGGCGCCGCACATATCCTGCTTCATCTACAGCGTAAAAGCGATACATGCCGCCTACGTATGCGACGAAAAAGCGGCGGAACTGGCCGAAAAAGCCATAGCAACACGGGAATCCACCCCATGCAGCGACTATTACCGTTCGATAATATATTACATGGCCGGAGCGGCCTACGCTCTGATGTCCAGCCACAAGAAGGCCACCCAGTGTCTGCACAAAGCCATAGAACTCAGCGAGAACAGCCAGAGCACCTATGCGGCGGCGGCCTCCTACGCCTATCTGTCCTATCTGTACCACAACATAGGCGACAAGATGAGAGCCAGAGAACACGCTATCTGCGCCGTCAGAATGTTCAGCCGGACAGGCTCTGTGCACTATTTTTCCATGCTCAGCGAGGTTTCGCTGAATGCTTGCACCTACGGCATAACCAGCCAGCTCACAGCCCAGACGGCCTCCGAAACCGCCTATGAACTGCACAACGTATGTTTCGACACAGACGGCAGACAAATGCCCGTGCTGAACATAAAGACCCTAGGCAGACTCACTCTGTCCGCCGGAAGCACCCGTCTGGATTTCTCCGACATAGGGACAAACTTCCGCCAGATGCTTGCCGTCCTGCTCTCCTCCCCCGGCTACGCCGCGGAACAGGAAAGCGTACAAGCCTATCTGTGGCCGGATAGCAGCAGAGACAAGGCCAGAAAAAGCTTCGACAATCTGGTGTCCAGACTGCGCAAGATGCTGTCGGAATCCTTCCCCGGACTTGACCCGAAAAACTATCTGTCACTGCACAACGGCATACTCCGCCTGACCAATATAAAATGCGACGCGGACGTTTTCATAAACTCATGTAAAAAAGCTAAGGACCACTATGGCAAAGGTGAATATTCCGCCGCGGCCGAGAATCTGCTCGAGTGCGAAAGGCTCTTTGAAAACAGATTTTTCGCCAACATAACCGGAATATCGGCAATAGAACAGAAATGCAGGGAGATAGATTCCGCGTTCATCAATATGCTGAAGATGATGCAGAGGCTTGGATTTTTTCTGCCGGACATCTTTTCGCCGGAACAGTTCTATGAAAGGTGGCTGAATACTTTTATGTCAGAAACAGACATGGTGATAATGGCTTACAAATATTACAGGAGTCAGAACAGCCACCAGAAATGCAGGGAGCTGATCAACACTTACACGAGGTTTCTGAAAAGCGACGGCTACACGGATCAGGAGATCTATGAGCTTGTATTTCTGGTTAAATCGGCTATATAGGCAGATTGTCCGAGTCGAGCACCTGTTTGAGCATGTTCATGACGGTGCAGCGGCCGTAATCGTCCATTTCCTTCTCAAAACTCTGGTTGCCTTCCGAGCGCTCTTTTCTGATACGTCTCTCTATCGTTTCCCTGACGGTATCCTGAACGTCGTCCGCGGCTCTTTTAGACATATTTTTCAGTATCTCCTGAGTAGTGCGCACATCACCGCAGTACCAGACCACAAAAGCCGTATCCTCCGCTTTCATCTTGCGCAGGACATCCTGAAATCTGGCCTTGTTCGTTGACAGCGTCTCCATGACAAGTTTTTTCAGAGCGCCCTTGTCCGAGCCTGTTTTTTCTGTGAGCAGAGCGCCAATAAGAGCGTGCATAAGCTTCAGCTCCGGCTTTGTGACGTTCACCCTCACTCTGGAATCAATACAGATGACGAATCCCTCTCCGTCTTTTTCGATAGTTACGTTGCCCGTGTCCTCAACCAGTTTTACCTGCATGCCTGCCTCAATGTTCCGTCAAGATCGGTGTTCATATATAAGAAATTAAAGTCCAGCGTATTCACCTTGTCACAGAAAACGTCTGTCGTAGCGGCATATTCTATGCCGAATACAGGCTTATTGTCGTCTGTGAAAGGTGTCAGGTCGCCGCACTCACTATAATCATAGCACGATTCGTTGACCGCAAAATCAAAATAATTAACAAGATCGGTTATCTGGTCCAGATCGTTTTTAAGACCAACCGCCAGCCCCTTTGCGTGGGCTGTCTGCGCAAGCCATGTGTTGTATGCCAGCTGATCGGCCGCTGTCAGCGGAAAACCGGATACGTTGGAATATCCGTCCACGTTGTCAGGGTCCACAGCGTCGCAACCCTTGGATACAGCCAGATCCATTCTGGCCGCCATGATAGTTTTAACGTCTTCGCTTCTGATGTCCAGCCAGTTCTCACCAGCCCAGCCCACCAGAGCGTCGCCTATCACTGCCGCCGGAAAATCGTCCTTGTCGTCACGCCAGTTTTCATAGCTTCCGGCGCTGAAATAACAGATCACCTTGCGTCCGGCGCTTTTAAGAGCGGCTATGTCCGCAGAAGACGTGTCGAACAGGTCTATGTCGTATACGTCCACGTCATATGATGTGTTCAGAGCGCCGTTAAGCTGAATGGTCCAGCTGGTCCTGACTGCGGGAGACCATATATCGTCTCCGGAAGACGGGTCACCCTGAGCGTCTCCTCCGCCTCCGCCGCCGCAGGAAATAAGTAAGCAAGCGAACAATGAGCATATGATCAGTTTTTTCATTTTCGTGTCCTATAATAAATAATAATTAGTTACGAGTATTATAGCTCACCTTATACAAAATAGTAATCACAAAAATTAAGTCATATTTTTTTACTGCGCATTAAATACTTGCTTGCATCAAACAAACGGATAATATAAGCTTAAAATAGTATGCAAAAGAACGGACACCCGTTTAAATTAATGAGGAAAAAATGAAAGAATACAGAATCTTACAAGGCGGCATGGGGGCTGGCGTATCCAACTGGAAACTTGCCAGAGCCGTCGGTGAAAGCGGTGAGATAGGCGTTGTGTCAGGAACAGCTATGGACGTTATACTCGTCCGCAGACTCCAGCAGGGCGACCTTGACGGCAGCATGCGCAGAGCGCTGTCACATTTTCCGCTGAAAGACGAAGCAGAAAAGATCATCAATAAATACTATGTCGAAGGCGGCATCCCCGCCGGAACTCCTTACAAACAGATAGAGATGTACACCATGACCCCCAGCAGGGAACTTCAGGTGCTCACAGCCGCCGCCAACTTTGCTGAGGTATTTCTCGCTAAAGAAGGCCACGACAACCCTATCGGTATAAACCTTATGGAAAAGGTCATCCTCCCCAACCTAGCCTCACTCTACGGCGCTATGCTGGCCGGAGTTGACTATGTGGTAATGGGAGCAGGCATCCCCAGAGAGATTCCCGCCGCTCTGGACAGACTCGCCGCCGGAGAGGACGCTTTTCTGCGTCTCAACGTGGCAGGCGCTGACTCAGACGAAGAATACAGGATCAATTTCAGCCCGAAAGAGATAATGGGTTCTGAACTTACAGAGATCAAACGCCCTAAATTTTACGCAATCGTATCATCAAACATACTCGCCACCACTATGGTCAAAAAGACAAAACCGCCCGTTGACGGACTTGTCATTGAACATAACACAGCAGGCGGACACAACGCTCCCCCCAGAGGCGGAATGGAGCTGGACGCTGGCGGCGAACCTATCTATACAGAAAAAGACGAAGTGGAACTGGAAAAAGTGAAATCACTGAACGTGCCCTTCTGGCTCGGAGGCTCATGGGGCGAACCGGGCAAACTGAGAGCCGCCATATCTGCAGGCGCTCAGGGCATACAGGTCGGCACTATCTTTGCCATGTGCAAGGAATCCGGATTTGTGGACAGCGTTAAAAAAGCTATCATCCAGAGACTGCCCGACGTCTTCACAGACCCCAAGGCTTCTCCCACAGGCTTCCCATTCAAAGTGGTAAGACTGCAGAACACTCTCTCAGAGCTTGAGAACTACCTCAAACGCCCGAGAATATGCAATCTGGGCTATCTCCGCGCTCTCTATAAAAAAGAGGACGGTACAGTCGGCTACAGATGCGCCGCAGAACCGCTCGATTCATATCTGAAAAAAGGCGGCAAAGAAGAGGACACTCACGGCAGAAAATGCCTGTGCAACGCCCTCGTTGCCAACATCGGACTGCCCACTATCTATAAGAGCGGCTACATCGAGCAGTATCTTATAACAGCAGGCGACACTCTGAAAAAAATAAGGGAGTTCATCAAGGAAGGCACCGACACCATATCGGCGGCAGAAATAATCGAAATACTCCTTATGGACACAGCTCCTTCAAAAGCATAAAAAAAGCGGGGTTTCGGCCCCGCTTATTTTTTATATCCGCAAAATCTATAAAGTTACGCTCCGGCCTCGAACTTATATCCGACACCGTAAACAGTCTGTATCACATCATAATCCATAACAGCCGACATCTTTTTTCTGAGGTTTTTTACGTGGCTGTCTATAGTCCTCTCGTAGCCTTCAAACTCATAACCGTGAACGCCTGAGATAAGGTCAGAGCGGGAAAAAACACGTCCGGGGTGTCTGGCCATTATATAAAGAAGCTCGAACTCGCTTCGGGTGAGCGTAAGGTCTGTGCCGTTAAGAACCGCGAGATATTTTTCAGGATGAATGACAACAGGTCCGGCTGTAAGCACCTCTTCATTGTTCTCCGGAGCAAGTCTGCGCAGAACGGCCTTCACTCTTGCCACAACCTCTCTGGGACTGAAAGGTTTGCATATATAGTCGTCCGCCCCCATTTCAAGCCCGATGAGTCTGTCTATCTCCTCCACCTTAGCTGTCACCATGAGTATTGGCAGGTTGGAGAATTTACGCACCTGACGTCATATTTCAAGTCCGTCAGTGTCGGGAAGCATCAGGTCAAGTATCACAGCGTCCGGCACAAGTTTTTTTATTGTCTCCACAGCCTTGGCACCCGTCTGCATTGTGTGGGTCTCAAAGCCTGCCTGCTCAAAATAATCCTTGAGCAATGACGCTATCTGCTGTTCATCCTCAATAATCAAAATCTTCTTATTCATTGCCGTCCTCCATAGGAAGAGTGATCTCTATTTTCAGTCCGCCGAGACTTCCTGTCATGGCGGTAATCTTTCCGCCGTGCATCTCGGTGATGTATCTGCAAATCGCAAGCCCGAGGCCGCTTCCGCCAGTCATCCTGTTGCGTGAGCTGTCAGCCCGAAACAGCCTGTTGAAAAGCAGGGGAAGATATTCCTTAGGCACTCCGGGTCCTGAGTCCTCGAATGTGATAACAGCCCTGCCGCCTCTCTTTGTGCATCCGACGAGTATACTGCCCGGCGATGTGGCGTGTTTTAGAGCGTTCTCGATAATGTTGATGAATACCTGCCTGAGGCGTGAAACGTCGGCTTTAAGCTCAACATCGCAATGTCTGGTGGCCTGTTCAATGGTGAATCCGTGCTCCTCCGCCCTGGGTCTGTAAAGCGAAACCACTGACTCCAGCACCTTTTCAACCTTTACCTTCTGCATATCGAAGGTCATGTTGCCGGATTCGGCCATAGTTATCTCATGCAGGTCGTTAACAAGCTGAATAAGCCTGCGCACCTCAACATGGAGAACGCTAAGAGCGTCAGAGTCCAGCTTTCGCACG
>OBLN01000626.1_pt1 | contig 12635 bp, 6 predicted proteins | sample 1519301 | NCBI WGS metagenome assembly OBLN01 (sample SAMEA2452533, study PRJEB22499) | sediment metagenome | reverse complement strand
TGTCGGGGGGGAGTTGGAGAGGAGGTATCAGGTATCAGGTGACAGGTGACAGGTGGCAGGCATCAGGTGACAGGTGACAGGACTTGACACCAGTGAAAAGTTGAATACCCATTCGGGCACAAAGAGTGAAAAGTAGGGGCGGTTCGTGAACCGCCCTGGAACAGAGAAGTTGAGGGAGTTGCGGGGGGGAATTACGAGTTGAAAGTGAAAAGTGAAAAGTGAAAAGTGGAAAGCGAAAAGGGGAAAGTGAAAAGGGGCAATGGGCGAGTGCAAAGGGGAAACTTAGTCGAAAGCTCAAAGTCGAAAGTAAAATCGAGGTGGCAGGTATCAGGTGACAGGAAGACAGGAGGCAGTAGGGGCGATCGGCCGGTCGCCCAGGAACCTGGAAGGAAATGCAAACCACGGAACACACGGAATACACGGAAGTGAAAAGGTAAAAGTGAAAAGTAAAAAAACCATTGCAACTCCCCAAATCCCCGACTTTCCACCTTCTACGAGTTCTCCCGAGATCCCCTGCCTTCTACAAGTTTTTGCTTGCCCGGGGCAAGTGGCGAGTGGCGATGGGCAAGATGTACTGTCTCCAGTCTCCTGCCACCTTTTTCCAACTCTCCAACTTTCCAACTTTCCAACTCTCCAACTTTCCAACTTTCCAACTTTCCAACTCTCCAACTTCCCAACTCTGAATTATCCAAAAACATGAATCCGTATCCGAAAGATTGAAGTCCGCCGCCGGCGCGGGAGCGACACAAACAGCATGATCAGGGGATTTTAAGGTGTTCCCGTTGGCGCAGGAGTTTGGCACGGCGATTGCTTCTATACATCGATGAAAATCGGGAGGATTGCTTTTGAGAGAAAAGTTCTTTGTGCTATTGACCCAGAAGCACATCGTCCCAAAATCCAATCATCACTTTACGGGAGGTTCAATGCTTAAGAAAACGCTCGTGATTCTGTTTGTCACGTTGGCGTTGGTGAGCGGCTCCATGTTCGCGCAGCAATCCAATTCCCGCATTCTCGGTAAGGTTACCGATGAAGAGGGAAGCGGACTGCCCGGCGTGGCCGTGACCGCCACCAGTCCCAAAATGGTGGGTACGGCGGAAACCATCACCGATGAAAACGGTGTGTACCGTCTGCTCAATCTGGTTCCCGGCGTGTACAAGATTCAGTACATGCTGGAGGGTTTTCAGACCGTGGTTCAGGAAGGAGTCCAGATCTCGGTGGAACAGACCCTCGACCTGCCGGTGCAGATGAAGCTCGGCAACATCGAGGAAAAGATCACCGTTACCGGTGAGGCTCCCCTGATCGACGTCAAGAGCACTGCCAAGGGCATGACCCTGAGCAAGGAAGTGTTCCAGTCATTGCCCAAGGGCCGCAATTTCGACTCACTGGTCACCGCCATCCCCGGCGTCACCAATGAACCGATGCTGGGCGGCACCTCGGTCGACGGCGCGTCCGGTCTGGAAAACATGTACTACATCGACGGCACCGACGTCACCAGCATCGTGAACGGCGCCCGGGGCCAGAGCGCCTCGTTTGACTTCGTCGATGAAGTACAGGTCAAGGCTTCCGGTTACCAGGCCGAATTCGGCGGTTCCCTCGGCGGCGTCATCAACGTGGTGACCCGTTCGGGCGGCAATGAGTTCCACGGCGAAGTCATGGGCTTCTACAGCGGCGCGCCCCTGCGCGCGGCCTACAGCCAGCGCCTGGACTACTCCCGCGAATCCACGGACGTGGCCCAGTACTTCGACTACGATGATTACATCGGCAAGAACGATGATCACCGTATCGAAGCCGGCTTCTCCCTGGGCGGCTACATCATCAAGGACAAGTTGTGGTTCTTCGGCTCTTTCCTGCCGATTTTCTACAACAACACCCGCACCGTCACCTATCCGGGCGGCGAAGTGCGTGACTGGAAGAGAACGGAAAACTACTGGAACTACCAGGTCAAGCTGACCTCTCAGCCCCTGAAGAACCTGCGTTTGTCCGCTTCACTGGTCAACAACTACTACAAGTACAAGGGCGACCTGAGCACCTCTTTCGGCGACCCCGACCCGGCCGTTTCCTACGATGAATACGGCACCACCTATCCCAACCTGTCGGCCAGTGCGTCCGCGGACCTGACCGTGGGCAACAACTTCATGTTCAGCCTGCGCGGCGGTTACTTCATGAGCGACGCCAAGGATCCGTTGATCCGGCCCTTCGAGCCCTGCTGGCGCTTCACTACCGAAGCCCCCGGCGGTTACTTCGGCACCACCAACGCCGGTATGCCCGGCATTCCGGATGCCTATGTGCGGCCCACCAACTGGCGCAACTCGGGTTACCCCTACGACCTGCAGAAGGCCCTGGATGAAAAGTACAGCGTGAACGCCGACCTGACCTACTTTGTCAACCTGGCCGGTGAGCACTCCTGGAAACTGGGCGCGCAGTTCGTGCGCCAGGGCCAGAATTACGACCAGTCCGTGTCCTATCCCATCATTTTCCTCGGCTGGGACCGCGACTACGTGGCCTACGGCGTGAATTACGGCCGCGGTACCTACGGGTACTACGGCGTGCGCGGCGGCGGCGACGCCGGCCCGTTCGGCGACTTCTACAAAGCCTACGCCAACCGCTGGGCCCTGTACCTGCAGGATTCCTGGACCATCAGCAACAAGTTCACGCTGAACTTCGGCGTGCGCACCGAATCCGAGTACATCCCCTCCTACAGCGACAACCCCGATTTCGTGGATGTGAAACCCATCGAGTGGGGCTTTGACGAGAAACTGGCTCCCCGTATCGGTTTCGTCTACGACGTCAACGGCGACTCCAGCTTCAAGGTCTTCGGATCTTTCGGCATCTACTACGATGTCATGAAACTGGCCATGGCCGCCGGTTCCTACGGCGGCTTCAAGTGGAAGAGCGCCATCTACCCGCTGAACACCTACGAGTGGGACAAGATCGGACAGGAAGGCTGGGACTACGGCGATCCGTTCACCGTGATCGATTTCCGTATTCCTTCCTTTGACAGCACCGACCCCGACATGAAGCCCATGAGCCAGCAGGAAATTTCGCTGGGCGCGGAAAAGAAACTGGGTGAAAACCTGGCCCTGTCCGTGCGCCTGGTCAACAAGCACCTGTTGTGGGCCATCGAGGACATCGGCGTGCTCACCACTCAAGGTGAGATGTATTACACCACCAACCCCGGCGGCGACTTCATCAAGGAAGTCTGGGCCGAGTCCCGCGCCGCCGGCATCATCCCCCAGGGCGCTCCCGACATTCCGAAGGCCAAGCGCGACTACTGGGGCGTGAACATCTCCCTGGACAAGCGTTTCTCCGACAACTGGATGGGCGGCGTCTCCTACACCTGGAGCCGGCTGGAAGGCAACTATTCCGGTCTGGCCTCGGGCGACGAGTACGGCCGTACCGATCCCAACGTGGAACGCTACTTCGACCTGTGGTACCTGGCGTTCGACAAGGAACTCAATAAGATCGACGGGCCCATGCCCGGCGACCGTACCCACCAGTTCAAGGTCTATGGTTCCTACACCTTTGATTTCGGCCTGACCGTGGGCACCATCATCAACGCCATGAGCGGTATCCCCGTGTCCACCGAGTACGCCATGGATGCCCAGGGCTACCTGCCCTTCAACCGCGGCGACCTCGGCCGGACCCCGTTCCTGATGTTCGCCAACCTCTATGCCGAGTACAACCTGAAAATGGGCAACAACACCCTGAACTTCAACATCAACATCGACAACCTCTTCAACACCCGCACCGCCATGCGCATCTACCAGATCTACAACTCGGAAAGCGTTGCCGTGACCGATGAGCAGCTGGTGAACAACACCTGGGATATCAACGACTTCAATCCCATTCTGGACCCCATGTTCAAGAAAGAGATGTGGTTCTACGGCGACGGCCTGCGCGGAACTCCGTTCTCAATCCGCCTGGGCGTCAAGTTCATGTTCTGATTCCATTAGCTAACGCATAGTGGATAATTCGGCCCCGCCCCCTCCGGGGGGCGGGGTTTTTTTTTGTCATCTTCCGCAAACGGCCGGGCGTCCATCTTTACGAGGTCGCCATGAGAGGATTCGGTGTGCGTTTTTGGCTGCGATTGTGGCTGGCGCTGTGGCTGACGGTCCCCTTGCTGCACGCGTCCGAACCACCAATCCTGCAATTGGAGATGCGGCTGCGGTCCGGGGATTCTCGCGGCCTGGCCGGATTGTTTGTTGACGGCAGCCATACGCTACTCAGTGGTTTCTGCAGAGACGCCGTGGATCTGCGCCTGGAGAAGGCGGTCCGGGACGGGTCCGTTACCGGCTTTATCAAGTTTCCCCGTCACGCCGAGGTGATCCGCCTGTCGTTCCAGACCCGGGAAGGGCGTTTCAAAGACATGAGGTTGACGCGGGTACTTTTTCCCATGGACTACATCCGCGCATTCAAGGTCATTGACCTCGACGACACGGTGCTGGCCCGGGGCGATGCGACCGTGCGCCTGTTTTCCGGCCAGTCCCTGGCGGCCGAGCCCTTCGCGCGCCTGCTCCTGTTCACCGGCAGCGGGGAGTTTGCCGTCGCTCCGCAGGATCCCGAGGAAAAACTCACCCTGGAACGGATTTCCCGGAGTCCGCGCTTCAACAAGGCTTTCGCGGGCCTGGTTTTTCTGCGCGACGAGGCCCCGGATGCGGTGGTTCCGGGCCGTTCATCCCGACTGGACGAGCGGACGCTTGAGGCCGGACGGCTTCCTGTTGCCGTGCGTGAATTGCTGCAGCGTTTCAACCGCCAGTTCGGAATTTTCATTCCCGGGTTCGACGAGTACTGGTATCCGCGTTTTTCCGGCCGGCTCAACCTGATGCTGCTGGCCGGTGAGAAAAACGCCCGTTTCCATCAATACCAGTACAACCCCGGGTTCCTTCCCGACACCACCCTGGTGGAAATGCCCGCTCACCGGTACCTGCTCAGTTACAACCGCGAGACGGGTATGAAAATTCTGCAGAATGTTCCCGATCGCGTGGAAAACCTGGACCTGTCGCTCGGGCTCGATCCCGACGCCCGCAGGTTGAACGCCACGGCGCAGTTGCGCTATGAACAGGCCAATGAATTCCGGCAGTTTTTATTGAATCCCCGGATCAGTGTGCAGGCGGCATCGGTAGGCGGTGATCAGGGAGTGGAGTTGTTTGATTCCGGAGGCGCATTGCGTTACCTGCGCGGGCCTCCGGGGGATACGTTCACGCTGCGGTATTCCGGAACGATCAGCGAGAATCGCGACGCGTTGCCGCCTGTCAGGGACGATGTTTTCGGGGATCAGTGGCGAAACTGGGACCGGTTCATCTTATGGCAACGGGATACCCGTTTTTACCCCGCTTCCGAGGTCGCGGACTTCCACCGAACCCGTGTTGATGTGACCGTCCCTGTCGGATTCCGTTGCCTGGTATCCGGGCGCAGGACAAGAGAATCCGAGCTGGATGGCCAACGACGGCTGCGGTTTGAAAGTCCGGCCGCCAAGGGAATCGGCCTGGTGTGTGGCAATTTCGTTTCCCGCCTGCGTGTCGAGGCCGCGGTGCCGGTCGAAGTGTACGCCGCGGCGGACCTGGTCATGCGCAAAAAAAACATGAGCGGGCGGATCCGCGCCGCGATCGATTTCCTGTTGCAGGCGTACGGTGAGCCCACATCGCCGCTGATCAACCTGGTGTTGCGCCGCTGGCATGAGTACGGCGGCGTCAGTTACCAGGGCCTGGCCGTGCTGAATGTGCCCGGAGCCCGTGAAAGCCGCCGCAAAAGTCCGCTCCGGCTCGGGTTCGGCACGTCTCCGGTTGTGATCACCGATATCCATTATGACAGCCTGGTCCACGAACTGGCGCACCAGTGGTGGGGGGGGGAGGTCTCCTGGAGATCGTATCGCGATGTCTGGATCACGGAAGGACTGGCCCAGTTTTCCACCCTCTTTTTTCACAAGCGGCGTCTGCCCGAGCGGGTGTACGCCGCGGCCGTGCGCAACATGAAGCGCTGGGTGATGCGCTACAGCGATGCCGGGCCCCCGGTGTACGGGCCGCGCATCACCAATCTCGGCGGTGACCTCAATGCACTGCATAGCGTGGTCTACAACCGTTCCGCACTGGCCTTTGCCATGCTGACCGAGATCCTGGGTGAGAAAGAGGTTTTTGCGCGCTTGCGCAGCCTGTTGCGCGACCAGCGTTACCGGAATCTGAACACCGCCCAATTCATTTCCGCCTTCAGCCGCGACAACCCGCGACTGAAGCGTTTCTTCAAGACATGGGTACTCAGCCGCAACCTGCCCCGTCTGCATGCCGCCACCCGTTTCAGCGGCAATACCGCGGAAGTCGACCTGACCCAGGAGACGGATGCGGTTTTTCCCCTCTACGTGGAAGTGACCACCGCGGACGGCGTTTCCACCTACCCCCTGGTCATGGAGGGGGAACGATTGCGTCGCAAGTGGCTGGAGAATTCGCCGGTACGCAAAGTGGAAATCAAGTTGCTTCACGCTCCGGTTGTGCTGCGACGGGGGCCCGAATGATCATCTGCGCTCATGCCCGCCTTTGTTTTCAGGGGCGAATATGATACCATGATGCCATCAGGAGAAGGGTGGATGAAACGATTTTCATGGTTGTGGTTGCTGATGCTGCTGCTGGTCGAGTTGCCGCTTGCTGCGGCGAAACTGAAGATTTCCGACCTCCCGGAAAAATACCGCCGCTGGCTCACCGAAGAAGTGGTCTACATTATCACCCCGGTGGAAAAAAACGCCTTTCTGCAATTGGACAACGACCGCGAGCGGGAGATCTTTATCCAGGCGTTCTGGAAACAGCGGGACCCCAACCCCAACACCGAAGAAAACGAATTCCGCGTCGAACACATGGAACGCATCGCCTATGCCAATCACTGGTACGGCCGTGAAGAGCCCGCCCCAGGGTGGCGCTCCGATCAGGGGCGCATCTATATCATCCTGGGCAAGCCCAACCAGGTGGACAAGTATTACAACCTCACTGAAGTCAAGAACATGGAAGTGTGGTTTTATTCACCGAAACCGGAAATGGGGCTGCATAACGCGTTCAACGTGGTTTTTTTCAAAGAGAATCCGACGGAGACCTTTCGCCTCTACAGTCCCATCAAGTACGGTCCGGCTGCGCTGTTGAACAACTACCAGGGTGATACGGTTGATCATCAGGCGGCGTACAACCAGTTGTATACCATCGATCCGGCCATCGCCAACGTTTCACTGACACTCTATCCCAATGAAACCCATGTCACCGGTTCGCCCTCCATCTCGTCCGAGATCCTGATCAGCAACAAGATTCCCCAGGCCCCGACCGTAAAAATCAACACCGGCTACGCGGAAAAAATCGTCAAGTACCGGGGTATCGTGGATGTCAACTACCTGGTTAATTACGTGGAACGCGACGCCATGGTGAGCGTGCTGCGTGATCAATCTGGAGTTGCTTTCCTGCACTATATCATCGAGCCCAAACGCCTGACTCTGGAACGGTATGATGATGATTTGTACACCACCATCGAGGTCAGCGGACGCATCACCGACCTGGAAGGCAAAACCATTCATCAGTTCAACCGCAAGAGCCCGATCAAGATGGATGCCGGCCGGACCTCCGCCCTGACATCGCGCTCATTCAGTTTCCAGGACTTGATCCCCGTGGTGAGCGGCACGTACAAGTACAATGTTTTATTGCGCAATTCCGCCCGCGATGAGTTCACCACCATCGAGGGGGATGTGATGGTTCCCGATTTTTCGGGCCCGGCCATGTCGCCGCTGCTGCTGGCCCATCATGCGACGCCGGGCCGCCAGGATCTGTTCAAACCGTTCCTGCTGGGTGACACCCAATTGGTGCCTTCGCCGCGCAATGATTTCAATGCCGCGGATACGCTGACCATCCATTTTCAATTGTACGGTGTTTCCGCAGAACTGAAAACCGGCGGGCGCATCGAGGCATTTATCCGCTCCGACCGCGACAAGAAAGTGATGTGGTCGGAGAAGCTTCCCCTGGCCGATCTGACACGGACGGACAATGTGTTCCTGTCGCTGCCGTTAAAGGATTTTCCCACCGATTACTTCAACCTCGAGGTCAATGTGGTCAGCGGTAACGGCCGGCCTCTGCTGCAGGAACAGGCCTCTTTCTACATCGCCCCCTACAGTCTGCGGCGCGCGGTGGTGATGTCCATGCCCTATCCGCGGGACAAAGCTGCGATCAACGATCATATCATGGGTAACCAGTACCGCCTGCTGGGAAAACTGGACCAGGCCCGCAGCATGCTGCAGCGGGCCCACAACGCCGACCCCTTGTCCCCGCTGTATGCCCGGGACTACGCGGGGCTCCTGCTCCACCTCAAGGAGTACGACCGCATTCCCGATGTCATCCGTCCATTTCTGGAGGGGGAGCACAAGAACATGTTTCTCATGATCCGCGTGGAAATGGCGCGTCGCCGCGGCGACTGGCAGAGCGCCCTGGATCTGGGTGAGGAATTCCTGCAGCATAACGGCGTCAATCGCCATGTATTGAATGTGATGGGTGAGGCCCTCATGCACCTGGGCAACCGGGACGAGGCTATTCGCGTGTTTTCCCGCTCCCTGGAAGAGGAGCCCAACCAGCCATCGGTGCGGGAAATGGTGGAGAAACTGAAGAGAGAGAAATCCAATGCCGCAAATCAGCGCAATTAAAACCAGTGCCGTTCGGGTTGTTTTCGTGCTGTTCGTGTTGCTGGGCGTAACCTCCTGCAGCCGCCTGCAACGCATGGAAAACCAGATGCCCGCCGCGGATCGTGAGTTTATCCAGGAAGTTCGCTATATCATCACCAGCGAGGAACGCAAACGCTACGTGAGCCTTTCGGCGGATGAACGCGTGGCATTCCAGCGCGATTTCTGGAAACGCCGGGATCCCTCACCGGATACGGAGCGCAACGAGTACAAGGAAATTTATTTTTCCCGTGTCAGGGAGGCCAACCGGCTGTTCCGCAGCGAAGGCAGGGAGGGCTGGCTCAGCGACCGGGGCCGGGTGTACGTGTTGTTGGGCCCGCCGGATCACCGCCAGGTGTATCCCATGGGGTACAGCTTTTACGAACCGCCCGTGGAGGTCTGGAACTACGGTTTTTTCCCCATTATCTTTGTCGACCGCTATCAACATGGAAAATACGAGATGGTCAAGGCCAACGCCTATTACCTCAATGCGGTGGCCCGCGCTCAGATCATGCTGAATGAGCCCCAGCAGGCCATGCAGCAGGAAGAACGCATGGATTTCGAGCTCGAGACGCGGCCTTCGGGGGATGGTGCTGTTCAAATCAACGTGATGATTCCCTACCGCATGCTTCTGTTTACGCGCAAGGCGGATCGCTACGAGGCCGAGGTCATGATCCGGGCCACCCTCAACGATACAGACAAAAAACAGGTCTGGATAATGGAGCGGACCTATCCCTTTTCCATCACGGAAAAGGAACTGGCCACATTGAGCCGGGGGTACGCGGTGGAGTTTCAGGCCGACGCGGAAACGTCCGGAGATTACCTGTTGACGGTGCGGGTCGGCAATAAAGGCGAAGAAAAGGTATTCGAGAAAAGCAAAACCATCCGGGTCCGTTGATCCGGCCGCTATATACGGAAAATGTTCCAATCGGAGGCAAGTATGAAGCAGAGGAAATGGATGATCCTGACCCTGGCGGTAATCGCCGTCGGTTTGTTGGCCTTTCCCATGGAGGCCCAACGCCTGGGTCACGGCAAGGCCAGGCTGAACGGGGATGTGGTAAATCAGGAGGGAAATCCCGTCGCCAACGCGCAGGTCGAACTGATGTTCGAGGACAACGTCACCAAGTTCACCGCAACCACCGATGAGAAGGGAGAGTGGGCGGTGATCGGACTGGGCAGCGGCCAATTCCGCATCACCGTGAGCGCCGAGGGATATATTCCCGCGCAGAAGCTCGTCCAGGTCAGCCAGTTGAATCGCAATCCCAAGGTTCAGCACCAATTGCAGAAGGCCGTACAACCCGTAATGCATGAGGATCTGCTCGGATTTCTTGAGGAAGGGAATGCGCAGTTCAAGGAAGGCAATTACGACCAGGCCATCGAATCCTACCAGAAAATCCTGGACAAACATCCGGATATGGTCGCGGTGTTGTTCAAGATCGGCGATTGCCATCGCGAGAAGCGCGACCTCGACAAGGCGGTCGAGGTATACACCAAGGTGGCCGAACTCGCCGCCGCGCAGAAGGACAACAACGTCCACGCTCAGGCCTTGGGCAACCTGGGCGCCATCAGCATCCAGCGTGAGGATTTTGACCAGGCCAACCAGTACTTTCAACAGGCGATTGACCTGAATCCCGAGGACGAAATCCTGGCATACAACGTGGCCGAGATCAATTTCAACAGCAACAACGTCGACCTGGCCATCAAGTATTACCAGATGGCAGCCGAAGCCAAACCCGATTGGAGCCTGCCGCATCAGAAGCTGGGTTATTCCTACCTGAACAAGGGGGATTTCGCGGCCGCCAGGGCCAGTTTCGAAAAATTCCTGGAGTTGGAATCCGAGGGCGAACAGGCCGCCATCATCCGCGACCTGTTGAATTCGCTGCCGCAATCCTGAGCGGCAAGGAGCAACGGCGGCCCGCTGAAGCGGGCCGCGGTGTGACCCGGTACGACTTCCATGCGCAGCCTGATTGCCATCCTGGTTTTCGTGATTCTGACGGTATTTACCGTTGCGGCCGGATATGCGGGGGAAGAAAACACCCGCTCCGGAGATGGACTGGAAACAATCATCGCGATCGCGGATCCTTTCGCGCGCATGTCCGCGCTGGAAGAGCGTTATCGCAGCCTGCGCAGCGGGCGCGCCGGCGCCGAAGTGGACCGCAACCTGCTGCTGCACCTGACCGACACCGCTTACCAGATCCGCAATTTTTCCCTGGTTCTGCGTTACGGTGAAGAAGCGCTTGCACGTGATTGGAACAATCCCCGGCTGAAGATGGCCCTCTGCTTTTACGTGGCGCGGGCCTGCGAGGAACAGGGCGTCAACATCGGCAAGGCCTTGCGCTACGCGGATTTCATTCGTGAATCGGCGCGGGTGGTGGATCCCGCGCAGGCGGATGCGCTGATCTGGAAACAATTTGTCGCTCCGGCGCAATTGCTTGTGATGCGCCTGGAAGCGGGGCGTGCCCGCGAGGCGGCCGGTTGGGACAAAGCCACTGCCGCGGGCATTCTGGCCCTCGAACTCGATGCCTCTGAAGCAACGGGCAAAGAGTTGTATGAAACCGCGTTGCGCGCTCGAGCGCATGACCAGGGCGGGGCGGCCGCGATTGTCGCCCTGGAAGCCTTGTGTCGTTCGTCGCTGGCGCGGCCGGAGTATCTGAACCGCCTGGCTTTCTGGCATTCCCAGGAGGATCGCGGCGACCGCGCGGCCGAATGGCTGACCGCTTCATACCGGCTCAAACGAGATCCCGCGGTTGCCTACACCATCGGCAAACTGCTGCAGAGGCGCAGCCCGGAAGAGGCGATGAATTATCTGGCCGAGGCGGCTCATGCGGCTGAAGGCGAAACGGCCACGCGCGCCCGCCGCCTGCTGGAACACCTGTTTTTCAACGTCCACGCTGCCGACCGGACCGTGCCGGAACAGGAAAAAGCCTTCCAGGATTTGATGCAGGCCGCGGCCAAGCGGGTTCGCGAAGGAACGACCAAGCCACGCTCTGAATAAAGAATAAGGAAGAATGAATAAAAAATCGGCAAAAGAACAGAATCGCAAAGCACGGTTTGCCTTCTGATTCCTTCTTCATTATTCAGGGCAGAGGGTTGGTGGCAAGTAACCTCATGGGGTCGGTGCGTATAAACGTATAAACTTGGCCCGTGAAATAAACATGATTGTATCTGAAAAAAATCAACAATCGATCGATAATATACGTTTATACGCACCGGCCCCAATGGATCAACTTGCTCAACGGCTCAATTCTTTAAGCTTCGGTGTTGAGAATCGCTTTACGGATGGGTTCCGCGCCCGGTACGGGCGCGGGTGAAACCTCGCTCCAACACAGGTCGAGCCTTTTTTCGCGCGCGCTCCATTCCAGGTGAGCGGCGGCGATGCCCATGTCCACGGCCTGCAGGTCTACTCTGGGGGTCAAACGCTGGTAGCCGGGAGTGCGCAGCAGGTAAAGGTCGATTTCGTGGTCATGAACCACTGCCCGCCAGGGCTGGCGGTTGGAAGCGGATGGGGCGCGACGCAGGTTATCCAGCAGGGGAGCCATCCGCGGGGAGGCGGATGGCTCCAGGGGTCGGCCCCATTCCCCGTCGAAAAACAATTCGCCGAACGGACGGCGATGATCTCCTCCGGAGCCGCGGCGCACCAGCCGGTCCCGCAGCGTGCGGCGCCGTGCGGCGATACCCAGTGCCGCCACGGCCGGGACTTTCTCTTCCGCAGCCAGGTCCAGCACGCGGCTGAAGGTGCGTCGGTCAAATACGCCGCCGATCCAGCAACTATCGATTCCCAGCCAGGTCGCCAGCATGATGAGAGATTGCATGGCGCGGCCGAACTCAATCCAGTCGTTGATTTCTTTCGGGGCGGATACACCGGCAAGGTAAGCGACCGGGCGGCGGATCATGCCGTAGGTTCCCGTGGAAAAAAGGTTCTCGCGGCGCAGCGCGGGAGTGCGCAGCAGGTAAAGGTCGATTT
>OBLN01000625.1_pt1 | contig 12661 bp, 10 predicted proteins | sample 1519301 | NCBI WGS metagenome assembly OBLN01 (sample SAMEA2452533, study PRJEB22499) | sediment metagenome | reverse complement strand
TTGAGGGGATTTTTCAAGCGCACGCGGCGGAAATGGTCGGGTGCGAAGCTGGGGATACCGGTGAATTTCAGAGGCTCCTTCTCCGTGAAGGTATCGCCCACCTTGATGGTGCCGTGGTTATGCAGGCCGATGATATCGCCCGGATATGCTTCCTCCACATTGGTGCGGTCCTGCGCCATGAAAATCGTGGCGTTGGCCAGGGAGATATCCTTGCCGATGCGGTGATGACGCACCTTCATGCCGCGGGTAAACTTCCCCGAGCAGATGCGCAGAAAGGCGATCCGGTCGCGGTGGGCCGGATCCATGTTGGCCTGGATTTTAAAGACAAAGCCACTGAAAGCCTCTTCGTAGGGGGAGACTTCACGTGTTTCCGTGGCACGGGGAGCAGGCGCGGGCGCCACCTCGACAAAGGCGTCGAGCATCTCGCGCACGCCGAAGTTATTGACCGCGCTGCCGAAGAAGACCGGCGTCTGGTTCCCCTTGAGGTATTCCTCAAGCTCAAAGGGGTTGGCCGCCCCTTCCAGCAGTTCAATATCGGCGCGCAGATCGTCGGCCTGGCTGCCGAGCAGTTCATCAAGGCGCGGGTCGGAGAGATCACGAATAGTGACGCCATCCTCCTGCACACGGTCGGCGCCGGCGGAAAACAGGTTGAGTTCCTTGCGATACAGGTTGTAGGTGCCCTTGAAGCGCTTTCCCATGCCAATGGGCCAGGAGAGCGGCGCGCATTCGATCTGCAGCGTCTCTTCGATGTCAGCCAGAATGTCCAGCGGGTCAAGACCTTCGCGGTCGAGCTTATTGATGAAGGTCAGAATGGGCGTGTTGCGCATGCGGCAGACTTCCATCAGCTTGCGGGTCTGGGTCTCGACGCCTTTTGCGTTGTCGATCACCATAACGGCACTGTCCACCGCCGTCAGCACCCGATAGGTGTCTTCGGAGAAATCCTGGTGACCGGGGGTATCGAGCAGATTGATGTCGAAGTCACGGTAATTGAATTTCATCACCGAGCTGGTGACCGAAATGCCGCGCTCCTGCTCCACCGACATCCAGTCGCTGGTGGCGTGACGCGAGGCCTTGCGTGCCTTGACGGCACCGGCCATCTGGATGGCGCCGCCGAACAGCAGCAGCTTTTCGGTCAGGGTGGTCTTACCGGCATCGGGATGGCTGATGATGCCGAAAGTGCGGCGACGATCGATTTCTTTCTGATGGTGTTTCTTCACGTACAACGTCCTGTCGATATAAATCCAGAAAACAGATAAAGCGTCTGCAAAAGCAACGGGCCGGGGAAAACCGGCCCGCAAGCTGTATGATTCTACTGTGCCGGGGCCTGCCTGGTCAAGCATGCACCCGGATTTTATCAATAAATCTTGCGCCGCGAGAAAGTGGAACCGATGACCGCAAAGGTATTCTCGACAATGAACAGGGCGTAGTCATCCGTGGTGAAAACCAGCTCTTCCAGGCGCTTGAGCTGAATATTGTTGATGACAACCATCAGCATACGCTTTTCCGATTTCTTGTAGGCACCGGAGCCCTGCAGGAATGTCGCCCCGATCTTGAGATGATCCATCACCTTGTCGGCGATCTCCTGGTTCCTGTCCGAGATGATAAAGCACACTTTGCGCTGGTTGAACATGGACAGGCAGTATTCAATGGTCACCGAGGAGACAAAGGCGGCAATCAGCGAGGCGATGACCAGGTCATTGTCCAGGCTTGCGAAACTGAAGGAGAACAGCACGAAATTGAAGGCAAAATAGGTTTTACCGACTCCGATGTTGTAGCGCTGAGTCAGGTAGACGGCGATAACATCGAGTCCGCCGTTGGATCCGAGAGAGCGCAGCACGATCCCCGCTCCGGCACCGACCATGACGCCAAAGCAGACGGCGGCATAAAGCTGATTTTCGATGCCGAAGTCCACGTTGACGACCATGAATGCCAGGGTGGTCACAATCATGGAGACAAAGCTGTACCCCAGAAAGCGCTTGCTGATCATCAGATATCCGAAAATGAACATGGGAACATTCAAAATCAGATAGATGATGCCTGCGTTGGAAAAGCCGGTCACATACTGCAGCAGGGCCGCGAGGCCGAACATGCCGCTGGGTACGAAACCATGCGCGGTCGCCAGCCCCTTGAATGCAAATGCCTGCAGAATCGATCCGGAAATTACCAGGAACAGATTCCAGCGGACTGAATAGCCCCAATCTCTTCTACCCATGAACAGATCCTCCGTTGAAAAAAGCAGCCTGTATCGAAGGTGATAACCTTTAAAACCGCAAGGGAATACATGTTGAAAAAGGGATTGTCAACCGGAATGCGCACCACAGGTCAAAAAAACGTAACGGCACACCTGGGTTCATCCGTTCAGCTCCCAGAACCTGGCGGTTGAGCTCTGAGGTGACTGCTTGAGCCGCAGGCAAGTTCGCCCCCGGAAACGAGACCGTCCTGCCCGGCGGTGCCCGCTGAACATTTTGTGGCATGGACACGTCCCTCCTGAATTTGTTACAATACCATCGTTGTGCTGAAATGTTTCACGACACAGTTTTTTCCAACCGCCCGATCTTTCGGGAGGAGCATCAAATGGTTATCATCCTCTCCATTCCACTGGGAATCCTTTTTCTGGCCATCGGCGTTCTGTGCGTACGCAGCCAATATCAGGCTCATGCCCTGATATTCGGCCTGCTGGGCATGCTGGCCCTGTTCACCGGCATCGGTTCGGCCTGGTTCTCCTATCTCCTCGCCAGTAAAATATGATGCTCCCGTGAACGAGATACGCATCGAGAGCTGGAACGAGTTGCAGGACCAACTCTTCGACGACTCCTGGAGCGCCGACATCGGCCGTTTCCGCTCAAGGTATGCTTTTCGAGGGCTGTCCGATGCGAGCTACGGCCTCGAAACCACTCTCATTCGCCTGGGCGGCCCTTTTGACACCCTGGAACGCCATCTGCTGCGCAATTTCAAAAAATATGCACACCGCAGCGTCGTCGAGCGCGACTCTCTGTGGCACTGGCTCAGTGTAGCCCAGCATTATGGGTTGCCTACCCGCCTGCTGGACTGGACCTATTCTCCTTTCATCGCCCTGCATTTTGCCACCGCCAATTTTGAGCGTTACGACACCGACGGGGTCATCTGGGCGGTCAACTACCTCAAAGCGCACCGCCTGCTGCCGCAGAGACTGCGCCTGAAACTGAGCGAAGAAGGCGCGAATGTCTTTACGGTGGAGATGCTGTCCGAATCGGTACGCAGCCTGGAAGAGCTCAACGAACTCTCGCATCGCGAATTCGTCATTTTTTTCGAACCGCCTTCCATTGATGATCGCATCATCAACCAGTTTGCGTTTTTCTCGGTGATGTCAAAACCGACCTCCACCCTGCATCACTGGCTCAAAGAACACCCTGACCTGTGGCGCCGCATCATCCTTCCCGCTGAACTCAAATGGGAAATCCGCGACAAGCTGGATCAGGCCAATATCACCGAGCGTGTCCTGTTCCCAGGACTCGACGGATTGTCCCACTGGCTCAAACGCCATTACAGCCCCAAGACCTGAATCCCCTTTACCCGGGTTATTCATGGAGCTTTGTCGCGAAACCGGCAAGTGTCCGTCTGATCAAGCCTGGCACAAGGAGCGAGCACGGCTTGAGATGATGGGCAATTGACGGTTGCAGCAGAATTTTTCATGAATCATCCGGGTTTAAATTGCCTGCATCTCTGGCATAATGTGCAGGAAATCTCTGTTTTTTCAAACATACGGACCACGACCCTGCTCCACCCTGTGTCCTTCCGGATTCTTCGCAGGGGGAAGAGAGCGTTTTCAGGAGAGAACCTATGAAGATTACCCGCTGCAACGGCATTCTGCTGCACCCCACCAGCCTGCCCGGTCCCCACGGGATCGGATCTCTGGGAGAAGAAGCTTTTCAATTCGTGGATTTCCTGGCAGAAACCGGCCAGGGCGTCTGGCAGGTTCTGCCGCTTAATCCCACCGGCTACGGCGATTCTCCCTACAATGCCTTCTCGGCCTTTGCCGGCAACCCCCTGCTGATAGATCTGCGCGAGCTGGTCAGCCTGGGCGATCTGGATCAGAGCGATATCGCGGGTCTGCCGGTTTCGACAGACCCGCACCGGGTCGATTACGGCTGGGTGACGCATTACAAGGAGGAGCTGCTGCTGCGCAAAGCGGCGGCCAATTTCAAGGCCAACGCCACGCCGCAACGGCGGCGGGAGTTTGAAGCTTTTCGCGAGCACCAGGGGTACTGGCTCTGGGATTACGCGCGCTTTCGTGCCCTGCGTGACCATTTCGACGGGGCCAGCTGGAACCGGTGGCCGTCCGAATTGCGCCACCGCGATCCTCAGGCTTTGGCCAAATGGGATGAGCAGCTGACCGATGAAATCTTCTGGAGGCTCTATGCGCAGCATATTTTCTTCAGTCAATGGTTCGCCCTGAAAGAGTACGCCAACAACAAGGGGATTCGAATTTTCGGCGACCTCCCGATTTTTGTGGCTTACGATTCGGTGGACGTCTGGGCAAACCAGCATCTGTTTCACCTCGACGAGGAGGGCGAGCCGACCCTGGTGGCAGGCGTTCCGCCCGACTACTTCAGCGATGACGGTCAGCGCTGGGGCAACCCCCTCTACCACTGGGACCGCATGGCCGCACAGGGTTATTCGTGGTGGATCGCACGCTTTCGCTGGAATCTGGCACAGGCCGACATTGTGCGCATCGATCACTTCCGCGGATTCGAGGCCTGCTGGGCCATACCGGCCGAGGAAAAAACCGCCGTCAACGGGGAATGGATGGAAGGACCCGGCGGCGGCCTGTTCGAGGCGCTCGCCTCCACGCTCGGCGAAGTCCCCATCGTTGCGGAGGATCTCGGGCTGATTACGCCGGAAGTAGAAGAGCTGCGCGACCGGTTCGCCTTCCCCGGCATGAAAGTTCTCCATTTCGCTTTTGACGGCGGACCGGACAATCCCTATCTGCCGCACAATATCGAACGCAACAGCGTGGTGTACACCGGCACGCATGACAACGACACCACTCTAGGCTGGTGGAACTCCCGCAGCAAGAAGGAAAAAGACGCGGTTCGCGCCTACCTCGGACACGGGCTGCACCACATGCCCTGGGACCTGATCCGCACAGCCATGAGCAGCGTCGCCAACCTGTGTATCATCCCTATGCAGGATATTCTCGAACTCGACAGCGACGGCCGCATGAACCGCCCGGGGCAGGGCAGCGGCAACTGGGACTGGCGCTTCAGCCGGGGTCAGCTGACCCAAACCCGGACTGGGACACTCAAGAAAATGACCACGCTCTACGGTCGTATTACGGAAAATGATGCTACAGACTCTTGAGTTTCTCCATTCGCTTGTGCTACGCTTCCGGCTTGATTGCAAGACAAGTTGAGTACATCCATCTTTAGAACCATGGAGGATCCATACGTGAAAAAAGCACTTCTACTTCTAACCGCCGCCCTGACGACCGCCATGCTGCTGTCCGCCTGCAAGGAAGAGGCGCCCAAACCCACGCAAAAGCCCGAAGGGCATCCGCCCGCTTCTTCTTCCGAAATGAACACAGAGCCGGCTGAAGCGACCGGCATCAGCGGCACCGTCGTTGAAACCATGAATACCGCCGGCTACACGTATGTCCTGGTCGACACCGGGGAAGAGCAGATCTGGGCCGCCGGTCCTGAAACCAAAGTCGCCGTCGGCGACAGTGTCGCCCTCGCTCCCGGGCAGGAAATGCACAATTTCCGCAGCGATTCGCTGGACCGCACCTTCGACATGATCCTTTTTGTCAATGGCATCATGGTCGGCGGTGAAAGCGCTGCCGCAGTCAACGGCATGAATGCCGGACAGATGCCTCAGGGTCACCCCGACATCAGCGCCGAGAAGGACGTTGAGGTCGACTTCAGTGGCCTGACCAAAGCTGAAGGTGGCGTCACGGTTGCGGAGATCTATGCCCGCAAAGATGAACTGACTGGCAAGGAAATCAAAGTGCGCGGCAAGGTCGTACGCTTCAGCCCGCAGATCATGGGCAAAAACTGGATTCACCTGCAGGACGGCACCGGCGACGAAGAAGGTAATGCCGACCTGACCGTCACCACCACCGCAAACGCTGAAGTGGGCGACACCGTGTTGATTTCGGGCACACTTGAAACCGAAAAGGACATTGCACACGGCACGGTGTATGAAGTTATCGTTGAAGACGCCGAGATAGTCGTGGAATAATCCGGCCACACGGACGTTGCATTTCTCTCAAGCCCCCGGCAGCACCAGTAGCCGGGGGCTTTTGCGTACGCGCCCCAAAACAGTGCGACTCAGAAATGTCCGTCTTGGTGAAAATACCGATAGACAGCATCCGCGGTCCTGGCCGGCACCCCCTCAACGGCAGCCAATTCTTCACGGGATGCGGCGCGGATATTCTTAACGCTGCCGAAATATTTCAGCAGCAGCTTGCGTCGCGCCGCTCCGACCCCGGGGATCGCCTCCAGGGCTGAACTCAAGGCACTCTTCCCTCGCAGGTTGCGATGATAGGAAATGGCGAAACGGTGTGCTTCATCTCGCAGGCGTTCGAGCATGAACAAAGCCGCGCTGCCCTGCCGCAACACCACCGGATTTTTTCGCCCCGGCAGAAAAAATCTCTCTTCGCTGCGCTCCACCGCCCGCCCTTTCATATTGGAAATCACCCGGCTCTTGGCCATCCCCGCGACATCGATTCTGCCCAGCAGATCCAATTCCTCAAGGACCGTAACCACCACGGCCAATTGCCCTTTACCGCCATCGATCAGAATAAAATCGGGCAGTTCACCTTCCTTTATTCCACGCTTCAAGCGCCTCGCCAAGACCTCGCGCATCGAGGCGAAATCATCGTTGCCGTCGACCGTTGCGATTTTGAATCGGCGGTATTCAGACGACGCCGGCTCTCCTTCGATGACAACGACCATACTGCCGACGGTCTGGCTTCCCTGAACATGGGAGATATCAAAGCATTCCATGCGCCGGGGGATGCGGGACAGATGCAGGCGCTGCCTGATCTCTTCAAGAACTTCCCGGCGCGCCTCCCGCCGGCTGCCGCGCTCACGGAACGACTGCTCGGCATTGCGCGCCGCCATCTCTACCAATCTGACCTTGTCGCCGCGCTGTGGCGCCAGGATGTGAACTTTTCTACCGCGTTTTTCTGAGAGCCACACCATCAGCGAGTCGGTATCATGGGGCGCAAAAGGAATCAGGATCTGATCGGGGATGACGACATCCCTGCTGTAGTATTGCTTCAGAAACGCCCCCAGGAGTTCATCCTCGTCGAGACGCCATTCAAGGGGAAAGCTCCTGCGGCCGATCAGTTTCCCCTCCCGGATAAACATCAGGACGATTTCCACCTCGCCCCCCTCACGATGCAGACCGACCACATCCTGGTCGCCGCCACCGGCCTCGACCACTTTCTGCTTCTCAACGGTCGCGCTGATGGCCTGAATCTGGTCACGCAAACGGGCGGCCTCCTCGTAGCGCATCTGCTCACTGGCCTGCTGCATCCGCTCCGTCAGGATACCGACAACTTCACTTTCACGCCCTGAAAGCAGAGCAACGACCCCATCGACCAGATGACGGTATTCCTCACGGCTGATTCTACCGTGGCAAGGCGCGCTGCACTGACCGATCTGATGAAAGAGGCAGGGGCGTCCTCTGCGACGGCAGGTGGCCAGGGGGTAGTGCCTGAGAGGGAAAATCCGGTAAATTTCCTTAAGGGTTTCACGCACAGCAGACCCTGAGGCGTAGGGGCCGAAATAAAGCGCCCCGTCCCGGCGTACCCGGCGCACCGTCTGCAGGGCGGGGAAATCCTCGCGTGGATCAAGGCGGATGGAAAGATAGGTTTTGTCGTCACGCAGGTTGATATTATAGCGGGGACGGTATTTTTTGATCAGGGTGTTTTCCAGAATCAGCGCTTCTTTTTCCGTATCGGTCACCATCGTATCGATACGATGCACGCGATTCATGAGAAAGGGGATCTGCCCACGGCCATCGCCCGCAGCGTTGAAATAGCTGCGCAAACGTGCCCGCAGGTTTTTGGCCTTCCCTACGTAGAGCACTGTCTCATCTTCGCCGCGCATCAAGTATACGCCGCTGGCCGTCGGGAACCGCTTGAGGTCGATCTCGATTTCCGGCATCAAACTACTCCTCGAAGGTAATCCTCAGCTCATCCTACCACAACAATCCAGATGCAAGACAGACGCAGGCGTAGAAGAATTTTCGACAGATAGGTTCACTATTCGCACTCAAATTTCCAAAAACCTGCCCTCGATTCACCAATCTCTCGCGACGATCTCCCGAGTCCGACAGCATCCAGAAGTCCTCAAATTCTTTGGACTTCATTCAAGACCCTGATATAATGCGCCAAGTATTTTCGGCTTCGGCGTGGATTTCCAGCCGCAGGGCCGACGCTGATCCAATCTTCGCAAAAAGGAATCTTGAACGGGATGAATCCGATCTGGAGCAATATCTTTCGCCAACAACCGGAAAAAGATTCGGTCGCCTACTTTCTCGGCACCATTCCCGCCTTCGCTGAACTTAAAGGGCGCGATCTCAGGTACCTGGAAACCATGGTGCATGTCCGCCACTACGCGGCGGGAGAGCTTATTTTTGCCGAAGGCGACGTGGGCTCGGGAATGTACGCCATTCGTGCGGGACGGGTACGCATCCATCGTCATCTGCCCGACGGTGGAGAGGAGGAACTCGCCCTTTTGGAAGCAGGCGATTTTTTCGGGGAGGCCACCCTCACCTCACCGAGCAGCCGCTCCGCGACCGCTGTTGCCATTGACAATTGCGAACTGATCGGCCTTTTCCGCGCGGACCTGATGGAAACCATGCAGAAGCATCCGATGATCGCCTCCAAGGTTCTGCTCGGCCTGACCCGGATTCTGAGCGAGCGTCTGCAAACCGCGGCTCTGGAGATCTATCGGCTCAAAGACGTTCAGAATACCGAGGGACCTCCCGCTTCTGCATCTCAGATCAAGGATTAGCTTCATGGAAAGCCGCCCCGGTCTGACCCGTGCCCAGGTTCTGCTGATTTACCTGGTTTTTACCGCCGCCATCGCCACCGGCCTGGCACTGTTCTCTTCCGCCAGCAACCTGCTCAGCCTGCTGCAGCAGGCCTCAAGCGGCCTTTTTCTGCCGATACTGCTGTCACTGATTCTGACCTTTCTGCTCGAACCGGTAGTGCAGTTTATCGAGCGTGAGGACATCAGCCGCACCTTTGCCATTTTCGTGGTTTACGTGCTGTTCGCCATGCTGCTTTTCCTTTTCGTGGCCTGGATCGCCCCGCACTGGGAATCCATGTGGCTGGCACTGCGCGGCGATCTGCCGCGCTACATCACCCGCGCCGCCGGCTTTATCCGCGAATGGCAGGAGAATCTTCAGAATCACTTCCCTGTAGTGGAAACCTTTGACCTCTCCACCAAAACCCGCGTCTGGGGTGAGGCCATTCTGGCCACCATCCTGGCGGGGACTCCCAAATCGGCCCTGCGCATCGGCAGCCTCATGGTTCTGGTGCCGCTGTTTTCATTCTTTTTTCTCAAAGACGGCAATCGCCTGATGCGCTCCTTCATTTCACTGGCGCCCAATCGCCATTTCGAAATGGCCCTCGACCTCTACTATTACATCAGCCGGCAGTTGGCGCACTTCATTCGCGGTCGCATTCTTGAAGCGGCGATCATCTGCGTGGTGGTAACCGTCGGCCTTTCGTTCACCGACATCCGCTATGCGCCGCTGCTCGGGATTTTTGCCGGCGTTTCCAACCTGGTGCCCTACATCGGCCCGGTCGTCGGCATGATTCCCGGCATTCTCATCGCCATGGTCGATCTCGGCTTCGGCGGCCAGTTCTGGTGGATCGTCATTGTCTATATCGTCATCTCGCAGGTCATCGTCGACAACTTCATCCTCATCCCCATTCTCATCTCCCGCGTTTCCAATCTGCACCCGCTTGTTGTGATTCTGGCGATCATCATGGGGGGCAAGCTCTACGGCGTCCTCGGCATGATTATCGGCGTTCCCGTGGCCAGCATTCTTAAAATCGCCATTCTAGAAATACACCACTACCGGCGGACCTTCAGCATCGGCGAAGCCACTGGTCTGTCCAAACGACGATGACCGGCAAGAAAGCCTCCCCCCCTTGAGAAATCTCCGCCTTGCGCTGTTTTCTTCCCGCTTTGCCTGTCGCAAAAATGCAAAACGGCGCGCCAACCTTTTTGCAAATCGGCAAAAAAGGCTGTAAGTACCCTGTTTTAAAGGATTTTCTGTTTTCAGGCCCACCCTTGGGTCAGTCTGATTCGCAACGGTGCAAAAGTCTTACATTTCAGCCCGCCGGCCGGGAGGCCCTCTCCTTACTCCAAAACTGCCTGAAAACACTATTTTTTTTTGTTTTTAAAAAATACAGTCAACTCTGGTACACGTCTTGCTCCATCACAGAACAGCGTTACTTTTTCTCTGAAGGTACGGGGTGAGACGTGTCGGACGTTGAGGGACGTCCGGCCTCTCACCAGCGTGCCCCATCCGTCCGAGGAGTGTTCAGCATGATGACTCAAACCCAAACGCAACAAACTCATATTTCCGGACTGGATCGCCTGACCGTACCTCAAAGCCCTTCAGGTTTTCTGACTCTGGCCGTGTGCGCAGTTCTGCTCGGCCTTCAACAGGCCGGACTGATGGATTTCCCGTATCTTGTTTCAGCCGTGTTCCTTTACGGCGGCAGTTGCCAGGCCCTGACCGGCCTTAATGAATGGCGGCGCGACAATAAATTCGGGGCGGTTTCCTTAACCTCCTGCGGCCTGATGTGGCTGTCTCTTCTTCCTGTTCTTATTCTTCCCCAGGCCGGGCTCGGGAAAGTTCCGGAAATCAGCGCCTCGGCCCCCTATCTTCTCATGTGGGGCATGTTCTGCCTGATCCTCGGTTACGGAAGTTTCTCGAGCCACAAGCTCACCGGCATTATTTTCATGGGAATCTCACTGCTGATGGTCTTGACCGCAGCCAACCTGGCCTGGCCGCATCCTCAATTGTCGCAGGTGACTTGCGCAGTCGGTCTGGTCTGCGGTGCTTTGAGCGTGTTCCGCGGCCTAACCCTGATCCGGAAGTACGTGCGGGAGAACTCCGCTCACCATTATCAGGCCGAACATTGACCTGATGCACGCCCGGCGGCGTGCCACGATGCAGTAATTTTGCCCCAACTCCTCTGCAGTAGTGGTTGACAATTCGTTCAAACCAAAGTAGATTTAGAACAGTTTTTTATCATTTTTTGTTTGACGAATCAACAACTTGCAAACTTATCGTTTATTTTTTACCACAAATAATAAACGATATCCCGTCCGGCAAGAGGAGAATACGCATGAATGCCAAAATCGGTCAGCACATGACGTTGCTCGGGATATGTGCCATGGCCTTTTATGGTGCAATGCTCGCATCGGGGAAACTTTCCATCGATGTCATGCCTCAGTTCGTGGTTTCCGCCGCGATCTTTCTGACCTCAGGACGCATCATGCGCCGGGCAGCCCGCATGATGGCCCGCGACAACGAGGAAGAGCAGGAGGAGGAGGAAAAAACGCGCAAATCGAAACCGATCGAGGCCGATTGGCCCTTCCTCACGCAGCTTCTGAACTGGACTGCAGCGCTGCTGGTGGTGGGAGTTATGGCCATCTTCCTGATGAAACCGATTGGACTTTCCTGGTCGGAGTCCTTTTCTTCCGCGGACATCTCCGACGACCATTTTTTCTCAAAGCATATCCCCTGATTCGAATGGACAGTTCAATAAAAAAGGCCCGCTGAAATGCGGGCTTTTTTTATTGCAGCGTATCTTTATGGGGTCGCAACTCCCATGACAAGGGTGTTTGGCGCCAGGGAGGACACCAATCAAACGGCCAGGGATGGCGAAAAGTGTCCCTTGTCATGGGAGTTGCGACCCCATGCTGAACAGTAACATTTTCCATTAAATCTCAGCTGATGCCCTGGTGGTACTCCTGCAGGCTGAGCACCGCCTCCTGCCCTTGGCGACGGGCTGCAATCCCTTTGGCAGCGGCAAGTGCGGCCGCCGTCGTTGTAATATAGGGGACCTTGTACCGGATCGCCGTTTTGCGGATGTAGGAATCATCGTGCGCGCTGAGTCGCCCGATCGGGGTATTGACCACCAGGTGGATCTCGCCGTTTTTGATGGCATCGGCAATATTGGGCCGCCCTTCGTGCATTTTGCGAATAACCTCGGCCTCGATTCCATGCTCGGCCAGAAACGCCTGGGATCCCTTTGTAGCTCGGATCGAAAACCCGAGTTCGGCAAACAGGCGGGCCGCCTCCAGAACGCTGCCGCGATCCTGCTCAGCCACAGTAATCAGAACGGTGCCCTCCAGAGGCAGGGGAGAATTCGCCCCTTCCTGCGCCTTAAAATAGGCCAGGCCGTAGTTGCCTGCGAGCCCCAGAACTTCACCGGTAGAGCGCATCTCCGGACCGAGAACCGGGTCGACTTCGGGGAACATGCCGAAGGGGAAAACAGCCTCTTTCACGCCAAAGTGAGCGAAACGGCCGCGCTTCAGCCCCATATCGGCAAGCTTTTCTCCCAGCATGGCCGCGACCGCAACTCTCGGCATGGCCAGGGCACAGACCTTGGAGACCAGCGGCACGGTCCGGCTGGCGCGGGGGT
>OBLN01000624.1_pt1 | contig 12662 bp, 9 predicted proteins | sample 1519301 | NCBI WGS metagenome assembly OBLN01 (sample SAMEA2452533, study PRJEB22499) | sediment metagenome | reverse complement strand
CATCGGCACCAGCGAGATCATCCACGCGGCCAACCGCGGTGAAGGCATGACGGTCATCTTCGTCAACAACACGACCTACGGCATGACCGGCGGCCAGATGGCCCCCACGACCCTGCCCGGCCAGAAGACTGTGACCTCCCCTTACGGGCGCGATGTCGGCAGCGACGGCTACCCGATCCGCATGGCCGAACTGCTGGCCAATCTGGAAGGAACGGCCTATTCGGTGCGGGTGTCGGTCAACTCGCCCAAGAATATTCTGGAAGCGGGCCGGGCCATCAAGAAAGCTTTCGGCTACCAGGTGGAGAATCGTGGGTTCTCCTTTGTCGAAGTGCTTTCCGCCTGCCCCACCAACTGGGGGATGAACGCCCTGAAAGCCAACGAGAGGGTGGGCTCCGAAATGATTCCCTATTTCCCTCTGGGTGTCTTTAAGGAATCAGACCGTTAATTTGTTCTGCCCGCCTCTGGCGGACAGGTGCTTAAACTTCAGGTGTATCTATGACATACGATGTGTTTATGGCCGGCTTCGGGGGCCAGGGAATTCTTCTGGTCGGCAATCTGCTCGCTTATGCCGGCATGATTGAAGAGAAAAATGTCAGTTTTTTTCCCGCCTACGGCGTGGAGAAACGCGGCGGTGCGGCGACCTGCACCGTGGTGGTTTCCGACGACGAGGTTGGCTCCCCGGTGATCGGTCACCCCGCGTCGCTGCTGGTCTTCAATCCCTTGGCTATGGAAAAATATTTTCACAAAGTCGCCCCGGGCGGCTTCTGCCTGATCAACTCCTCCCTGGTCGAAGAGGAGGGGGAGTCGCGCGACGATCTCGATATCATACGTATTCCCGCCAGCGAGATGGCCGTCGAAGTCGGCGATCAGCGCTTGGTCAACATGGTGATGATCGGCGCTTATGCCCAGAAAACGGGGATTGTTTCGCTGGATAGCCTGAAGGAAGCTCTGAAATCCGTGTTGCCCGAGCGCAATCATCGTTTTATTCCCATGAATGTTCAGGCTATTGACGCCGGTGCGGCCTTCGTGGAGGCTCACCGTTGAACACGGGTATTTCGTCGCATTATGTGATTTTTTAATGCCAGGCCGGGTTTATCCCGGCTTTGTGCGTTTGGCAGCAGGAGGGTGGCGCCATGCCCACAGTCGAGTTTGTCCAGCTCAGAAAACCAGAAAAAGCCAAACATCTCTGTGAACTGGCCGAAGCTTTTTTCGACCGAGGCTACAGGGTTCTGATCACTGTGAACGATGAGAACCAGGGGGTCACCCTCGATCGCTTCATGTGGACCTGGAAAAAGGGCTCATTCATCCCTCATGCCTATGACAATGGCGCCGTGGATTGCCTGGACGAACCGGTGGTGATCGGGCAGTGCGAACGCAACCCCAACGGCGCCCGCGTGCTCATCATGGGAAAACCCTGCAGCACGGATTTTGTCCGACAGTTCGAACATGTGATCGATTTTGCCGAAGTGTACGATGACCAACTGCGCGAAGCCTCACGAGAGCGTTTTCGCCTGTTCAGGGAGGCCGGTTTTGCACCACGAATGCGTTAACGGCGGTGGTTCGGACAGCCTGTTTTATCTTGATGAGGTGCCTGCTCTCGAGCAGCCTCTGCCTCTGGGCGGCTCTGTCGTGACGGCCCTTGAGGCCTGGCAGGCGCGACCGGGGGAAATCATCACTGTCGTTGACCCCCAGCAGACCTTTTACCGGGCCCGTCTTGTTTCTGTTGAGGGAGAAAAGGCCACCGTCGTGCCTTTTCAGCCAATGCCCCGCGCCATGGAGAGCCCAGTCGATATCGAGGTCTATCAGGCCTTGCCTGAAAAGGAACGATTCGAACTCGTTCTGCAGAAACTGACCGAAATCGGTGTTTCCCGTATCGTCCCCTATACCAGTGCTCGCTCCATCACCCTGCCTGAGAGGGATGCCGGTCAGAAAAAATCCCATCGCTGGCCCGAGGTTATCGTGCGCGCCGCCAAACAGTGCCGGCGTGCCCGCCTGCCCGAACTCTTTTCTGTCCTGTCCTGGGACCAGGCGACCTATTACGCGCGGCAGACCGAACTCAAGCTGCTGCTTTATGAAGGGGAGGCGCCCTGGAGCCTCCAGGAAATCCTGCGGGAGAGTCGACCGGCAAGCGTTTCGCTCCTCGTCGGACCCGAAGGCGGGTTCTCGCCGGAAGAGGTGGCCGAGGTCCGGGATCTCGGTTTTCTGCCTGTTTCCATTGGGCCGCGGATTCTACGTACCGAGACGGCCGCCATTTTAGGTGCTGCCTTGGTGCAGTATGCCGTAGGGGATTATCGCTGAAGCCGTAATGGCCATTCGGATGCACGGCAATGGCGTCGAAATATTTAACAGTTGGGCCAGACCGTTTCCAAAAAAGTGATACATCGGCAGGTTAGGCCATGGTATGTATTTTGCTTTGTTTGAGCAAAGGTGTTTCTATCCTTTCACCCATGGAAAGAGAAACTCTCGATGCAAACATTGCCAGAAGACATGCCTTACGTACCTGGATTAGCCAGAGAGGATTTCTCCTGCGTGGACGATAATTCCATGTGTGACAAGAAGCTGTCGATTCTTAAGGAAATATCCAGTGCTATTCTGGTTACAGACAACATCAATACCATAGGCCACCTAATTCTCGATCTGGCCATGGATTACCTGCAGGCCGAGAAAAGCTCCCTGATGATGGCCAACAGCCATCAGGAACTCTATATCCTCTGCTCCCGTGGAATCGATGAAACTCTGGCGCGGAAATACCGGGTCAAATTCGGCGAGGGGATTGCTGGTTTTGTCGCGCAACAGGGAGAGCCTGTCCTGGTGGCTGATATTGCCGATGATTCACGATTTACGGGGATACCGCGGGATCGCTATCGGACACGTTCCTTTATCTCCTGTCCCGTCATGGGCAAAGGGGGCGTCCTCGGGGTTCTTAATATTAATGATAAAAGGGATGGGACTCCTTTCAGCGAGACCGAATTTGCTCTGGTTAAAATTCTGGCCGGTCACGCTTCTATTGCCCTGAAAAATGCCTTCCTCGTCAATCAGTACAAAAACAAGGCGACGGAACTGGAAGAAGTCAACCGCAAGCTGATTGATGCCGATGTTTCCCGTACCGAATTTCTTACCCGCATGTCCCACGAACTGCGCACCCCACTGAACTCCATTAATGGGGCTGTCTACCTGCTGAAAAGCGCGCCACATCTCGAAGATGCGCAAAGAAGCGAATTCTACGAAATTATTAATCACGAAACCTCCAAGCTGATCTCTTTTGTTGAAAAGCAGCTGGATTTTCTGCGGCTTCAGGATGAAAGCAGAGTGCTTAAAAAATCGGTTATCAACCTGCAGGATATTATCCGGGAAACCTTCAACTCCCGCATGCTGCAGGCAGTCTTCGGCAAGCGGAGCCTGAAGTTTGAGCTGGTTTTGGATCAGACCATTTCAGAGATTGTAGGGGACAAGATTCTTGTCAGTCAGATGTTCATCAACCTCTTTGAGGGAATCATCTCCCATCTGAAGGTAGGCAGCACGATTCGCATCTCCGCTCATGAAAACGATGCCGTGCAGCTGGTTATCCAGACGAGCAACCCTCTTCCCGATTATGTTGTCCGTAATTTTTTCCACGCCAAGAATTTTTACTTTGCCGAGAAGGCTGAAGAATACACCAAATTATATCTTGCCTTGAAAGCAGCTGAAATCCACGGCTGGCGCATGCGGGGAGACAATGTTGATAACACCTTTGAGCTGGTTCTTGAGATCCCCCGAGGATCCTCCCAGAAGGCTTCGGCAACCATTGCCAACAGCCTGGATATGGCCCTGGAGTTTGCGGCCGAACTTCTGGGCGTCAACACCGGATCATTGATGCTCAACGATGAGTTGACCGGAGACTTGGTTATTTCCAGCGCCATTGGTCTCAACGATGACATTATCAAAAAGACGCGGATTAAACTGGGGGAGCAGATTGCCGGTTGGGTCGCCAGCGAAGGACAACCCTTGCTGGTCCGGGACATTGAATCGGATCCGCGTTTTAATAGGAAGAATATCGATAATCAATACAGCTCCAAATCGCTTCTATCCGTCCCCTTGAAGGCGAATGATCTGGTGCTTGGCGTGCTTAATTTAAGCAACAAGAAGTCCGGTCAGAGTTTTGAAGAATCGGATCTGAAAGTTGCTTCTCTTTTGGCTGCGCGAATTTCCCGGTTAATCGGTAGACTGAATGCGGATAACGCGACCGAAGAAGATCTGTTGCGTATCATGGCTTCTCTGGATGCCCTGCTGCAGGCCGAACGCCACTACACCAAAAAGGGCAGCCGGTTGCCACAGCTGGTGCAGCGCCTCATGGGAGCTCTATCGGCCAGCGAGGACGACTGCACCTTGGCCCTTTATGTCGCCCGGGTATTTGACCTTGGCCTCGCCTTGATCGACAGGGATGTTCTAGAAAAGAGCGTACCCTTTTCGTCCCTGGAGAAAACGACAGTCAAAGGACACCCCTTCACCGCCATTAATCTTATTGAAGAAATAGAGCCCGACCCCGATGTTCGGAAGATTATCCTGCATCATCACGAGCACTTCGATGGCAACGGCTATCCGGACCGGATGAAAGGCCGCCATATTCCCTTTCTCTCGAGGGTTCTTGCCGTCGCCGATACTTTCTGCGCACTGACGGAAAACAGGGCCTATCGTAAGGCCTTATCGGATGCCGAGGCGCTGGCCGAGATAAGGGAACAGGCCGGTCTGAAATATGACCCTCAGATCGTAGCCGCGCTGGAAAGCGTTGTCGGGGCGACCTGAAAATGATTTTTAGCGTAAAAAAGGGCAGTGCGATGATGCACTGCCCTTTTTTACGTTTTGATTTTGAGCTGTATCCTTTAGCTTCTTGCTCTGCGATAGATTCCCAGTCCGACAAGGCCAAGTCCCAGAAGCAAGAGGGTGCCTGGTTCGGGGACGGGAGCCGGTGCGACATCCGTCATGCCGACGATCATGTCGTTGTAGTCGGCATCGCCATTGTTCCAGGTATCTTCCATGGCAGCGTACAACGTGGCTCCAAAGAGATCACCAGCACCGGGGGAGGTGTCGAAGATAAGAAAGTGGTCCGCACCGTCTGAATTGAGCAGTGACTGGGAGTAATAGGTGATGCTGTTAGCGGTAAGGAAAAGCCCAAAAGTTCCGTCGATGTAAGCCGTGTCTCCCGAGGTCGTGTTTGTAACTGTTCCGGCCCCCAGGTCGAAGGTCAGGACGGTAGCCGTCGTTGGGCTGTCGGCGCCGGAAAAAACAATAAGTCTATCCAGGACACTGATTACTCCCTCGGCGTTCACCTGGTATTCGTAGATGCCGAAAACGTTACTCGAAGCCCAGCCCGCATCTTCTATGCGCAAAAATGCTGTCGAACTGTCTGCTGTGCCGTCTGTGTCGGTCAAGACAACAGTTTCGGCTCCTGTATCGTAGTAGTCAACTCCATTTGCGGTCAAAATCTGATTGCTGAAACTCAGCGCGAGAGCGCCGGCGGGAAAGAGAACAACGAGCATCATGATGAGCAGGTGTTTTTTCATGTTTCCTCCTGACTGTTTTCAAATGACATTTGCCACAAAAATAAAAAAGGGGCACATTATGCTTAGCGAAGACCTAAGCAAGTTGTTTGCCAGTTTGTAAATAATTGAAATTAAATAGAAAAATAATCAGGGGATTCTGTGTGTAAAAAATATCGACAAAGTCTGCCCCCTGGTGGCGTGTCTGAGAGGATCGTTCGGCTTGAAGCTTACTGTTTTAATGATAAAATGAGTCCGCATTGATTCTTCACTTGGACATGCTTTTCGGGTAAGGAATTTCGACACATTTTTTGCGGAAGCGACTATGCCTAGCTACCAATATCTGGTCGGCCCGGACCTCCGTATTGTTACCTGTCAGAATAAACAGGGCGCGTCCTCTGAACAGGCGATTCCCGAACCTGGCCCGCTGTATTTCCACCATCTCCCGCGGCTTTTTGTGGAGGGGGAGGATGCCGTAGCCAGGGTTTTGGCTACTCGAAAATCCCTTACCCTCAAAAATCATCCATTCAGCTGTCCCCATATATCTTTTCCCCTAGATGCCACACTTACCCCCGTCCTGGATGACGCGGGCGAACTTGCAGGCGTGTCGATTGCCCTTCACCTTGAACACGAATGTCCCTATTTTTTCAAGAGCACTGAATGTGAGCACCTGATCGACCTGGGAAAGACGGCCTCAACACTGTCTCACGGCGTTCGCAATCCATTGAATGCCATCAAAGGCGCGGTGGTCTATCTCAAGGACAAGTATGGGGAGGAAAAAAATCTGGTCGAATTTACTGAAATTATGGAAGAGGAAATTCTGCGGCTGGAAAAGTTCATCAGCAGTTTCCTTAGCACCACCTTCGATGATCTTGAAAAACGCCAGATTGAACTCAATCGTATCCTTAAAAAAATTGAGACCTTTACCTCTCTGCAGACCGCGTCCATGCCGGTGACCTTGTCATTTCGTTACGGGGAGGTGGGCGCCCTGCGGTTGAATCCTTTTCAGGTGGAACACGCTATTCTCAATGTCGTCAATAACGCCATTGCCGTTCTCAAACATCAGGGGGGGAGTATCACCGTAGAGAGTCGACGCGAGAAGAGAAGCGACGGCGAGTTTGCGGTGATTGAAGTTGTTGATGATGGGCCCGGCATGCCGGAGAAAATCATCCACTCCCTTTCGCGTCCGCAAAATTCCACCGCCAGCAAGTCAGGCAAGGGATTTGGTCTTTTTCTGACCCTGGAAGCCATGCAGTGCCATGGCGGTTTTCTTGATATTCAGCGTCTTTCGCCCAAGGGGACCTCCGTCAAAATGGGGTTCCCCCTGGAAATCGGTGAGTGACTGATTCAATGAGCCAAGAATTCTGTGGACATGTTCTGGTGGTTGACGACGAGGCCAATGCCCGCAGGGTTCTTTCCGCCATTCTCAGCGAGGCCGGATATCAGGTGGCGGAGGCCGAGTGTGCCAGGGATGCCAAAACCGTATTACGTTCACTGGATGTCGATGTGGTGATTAGCGATGTCCGGATGCCCGAGGAGGACGGCATCGAACTTCACGACCATATCAGTGAGCACTACCCCGATATCCCCGTCATTTTTCTCACAGCCTACGGTGACGTGGAGTCCGCGGTCAGCGCCATGACCAAAGGGGCCTTCTATTATTTCGTCAAGCCTCCCAATTACGCGGACCTCAAAGGTATTCTGTCCCGCGCCGTGGACCAGCGCCGGCTAAAGCGTGAACTTCAGCTGCTACGGGAAAAACTTGGAGAAGAAAATCGGCGATACCGGATTGTCGGGCGGCACCCCGAAATTCGGCGGATTTTTGAAACCATCGAATCAATCAAGGATTCAGAGAGCAGCGTGCTGATCACCGGCGAAACCGGGACAGGTAAAGAGCTGGTAGCCCGGGCCTTGCATTTTGAGGGGAAGAGGGGGGCAAAACCCTTTGTGGCTGTCAACTGTGCAGCCATTCCCAAAGACCTGATAGAATCCGAACTCTTCGGCCATGAAAAAGGGGCCTTTACCGGGGCCTCCAACCGCCACATCGGCCGTGTCGAGCAGGCTTCCGGCGGGACCCTGTTCCTTGACGAGATAGGCGAGCTCGATCTTTCCATGCAGGCCAAACTTCTGCGCGTTCTGCAGGAAAAGGAAGTTGACATGCTCGGTAGCAGCAAAAAAGTTGCCGTCGATTTCCGGCTCATTTCCTCTACCAACCGCGACCTTGAATCCGAAGTTAAAAAAGGACAGTTTCGCGAGGATCTCTTTTATCGTATCAATGTCGTTCAGCTGAAAGTTCCATCCCTTCGACAGCGAAAGTCGGACATACCTCTCCTGTCTGCCGAATTCGTCAAAGAGTTCTGCCGGCGGGAGAATAAGCTGCTGACTCTTTCCGCGCGTGTTCTCGAGGTGTTTCAGGATTACACCTGGCCTGGAAACATCCGCCAACTGCGAAACGTCGTCGAGCGTGCGGTCGTTCTGGCCCGCGGGCGGGAAATCACCGTGCGGGAATTACCCAGTGATCTCTTTACCCTCCACCCCTCGTCGGAAAAAGAAGAACCCAGTAAAACAATCAAGGAGATGGAGGCGCAGGCTATCGTTGACGCTTTGGATGCCTGCGGCGGTAACAAGTCCAAGGCCGCCAAAATGTTAGGTCTTTCCCGAAAAGCCCTGTACAAGCGTCTGCACGATTACCAGATTCTCAGCTGACCCCATACGGACCGGAACAATTTTCTCATTTGTTCCTATCTTCTTCTCTCTTTCCTCCCTTTTGATTCCCCTACTGTGTCCATTCGAAACACTTGAACTACGCAAAAACAGGTGCTTGGCCTCGTTGTTTCGATTCGATACAGAAGTTGGATACTCCTTGTTCCCTTAGGGCACACCCGACGTCTCTATTTGGCAATCCGGCAAAAAAACCCCATAAAAATGGGTGTTTACAGGCCGGCACAGTGCTTGCTCCAGTAAAAAAAGCGAACCTGCCGCTTGTTTGCGAAGGATGGTACACCATGACTCAGCTGGAACCTTGCTGATGGGGGCTTCTGTGGACGACAAAAAAATTATGATCGTCGATGAAGAAGGTTTTGGACGGGTTTGTTGCGCCTTGCTCGAAATGTATGGATATGCCACGGATTACCTTCCGCAATGCCGGGACTTCAAGCAACGCTGCAACCCGGATCAACACGGCCTGGTCATCCTGAGTTATCCCTATGGATCTGAAATCCTGTCGGAGTTGCCGAACTACAAGAGGATGAAGACCATCATCCTCTCCGACTATATCAGTTCAGATTTGCTGGCACGCATCAAAGGCCTCCAACAGGTCATCTGCCTCACCAAGCCCCTCGATTTCGGAAATTTCAGAGACACAATTTCCCGCATGATGCCTTGTCAGGAAGCAGGCAATTAGGAGGACGGTTTGAAAAAAGCTTTGATAGGCCTGATGGTTTTGTCCTGCCTTCTGGGAGCCTGTAACCGACAAACCAAAGAAAGCCTCTATCAGGAAGGTATGAACCTGTGTGCGCAGGGCAACTACCGTGGCGCCGTCGTTCTGTTTAAAAATGCCCTGGAGAAGGACCCCAATTATTTTGAAGCCCGATTTCAGTTGGCCAATGCCTACCTGGAAACAGGAAAATACGACCGCGCGTTCAACGAGTTAGAAAAAGTTCGTCTGCAAAACCCTGCTTTCCCAGGGCTTCAACTCAAACTGGCCCAGTGGCAGATCCGAACCAATCATCCTGATGAAGCCCTCCGGTTGATGGAGTTGCATCTGCAGGGTGCCGAAGCGGATTCTGATACCCTGGAGATCATAGGACAGGCCCGCTATCAGAAAAAGGAATGGAATGAGGCTGAAAAAGCTTTACGTGAAGCGGTAGCCCTGGACGATAAAAACCTCAGTGCTAAATTACTCCTGGCTCAGGCTCTCATCAGGCAGCAGAAAGACGATCAGGCGCGCGATCTCCTTTCCTTGCTGGTCGACCGGAACGTTCGTGCTCGCGCTGCCTATTACATGCTGGCCGACCTGGAAGCGGGCCGTGGCAATCCCGAGCGTAGCCGTGAGCTTTATCGGGCTTGGAGTGTCATCGACCCGGAAGACGCAGATGCGCTGTTCAAAATAGGCCTCTATGACCTGGATGCCGGACGTTTTACGGAGGGGGAAGAAGGGGCGGCCCGCCTGATCGAACGCTTTCCTGCCAGCGATAAGGGGCTGTTACTCAAAGGAATGGCCAGCTATCTGCAGGGGCAGAGCGAGCAGGCTTCCCGCGAATTGCAGCTGTCTCTCAAAAAGGGCAATGACCCTCTCGCCTATTATTTTCTCGGTCTTTCTTTTCTCCAGATGGAACAGTACGAACTGGCCCTGAACCAGTTCCACAAGGTTCTGGACTTTAATCCCGAATCGGTGCAGGCCCGCTGTATGGTGGCGATGACCCTGCTGAAACAGAAGCGCCTGGAAGATGCCATCAGCCAGGTTCAGATTGCACTGGCCAAATATCCGGAAAATGGTTTGGCCTGGAACATCCTCGGCAGCGCCCATATGGCTCTGGGGCAGTACGACAAAGCCATGGCCGAATTCAACCGAGCCATCACTCTGGATCCAAAACTCGCCGATGTGCATCTGAAAAAAGGGTTATTCAATCTTTCCAGGGGGGATGTAGAGCAGGCTGAGGAAGACATGGTCAAGGCTGTTCGGATCGCCCCCGACGTTCTTGATACCCGGCTGGTTCTTGCCAACCACTATATTCGGCAGCAGAACTATCTGAAGGCCATGGAGGTTCTGGAAGAGGGCGTGAAGGGATCCGCCCAGGACGCCCTGATCTACAATTACCAGGCCGGGATACTGCTGGCCCAGAAAAAGATTCCCGAAGCTATCGCCAGGCTTAAAGCCGCCAAGGAGGCTTCTCCTCTTTATTTCACCCCGTATTTCAACCTGGCGAATCTCTATCTCTCACAGGAAAAATACGATCTGGCTTTGGCCGAACTGAACGCTGTTCTCTCGCTGGAGCCAAAACAGGTGAACGCTCATTTGGCCAGCGGCATGATTATGGAGCTGCAAGGGGATGAGGTAGCCGCCCTCGCGTCGTACCGCCGGGCCAGAGACACGGGAACGGTCGAAGGGGCCGTCGGACTGGCGAATTACCAGGTTAAAAGAGGCGCTCAGTCGGAGGCCTTGGCCGTCCTTGATCAGGCTCAGCAAGAGTTTGCCGATCATTCGGGCCTTCTAGAGCTCAAAAGCCGTCTGCTGCTTAAGTCCGGCCGCGTGGATGAAGCATTGGAGCTGTTGTCGCGGATCGAAGAACTGGCCCCGGGCCGAGGATACCCCATTCTGGTTCAGGTTCTGATGCATTATGGCAAAAAGGAGGAAGCCACCCGCCTGGCTGAAAAAGTGATCCATACCCATCCCAAATCCTCTTACGGGTATCTGCTCCTGGCTGCTGTTTATGAACATGACCTTCTCTATGAAGAGGCTCTGCAGGCATTGCAGCGAATGCCAGTTGATTCAGGTATCGCTCCCCAGGTGCAAATCCGAATCGCTCAGATCTTTGAAAAGAAGCAGGACTACGGCCAGGCCATGAAGACCTACCAGGGCATTCTCGATAAAACGCCCCATTTCTTCCCGGCCCGTTTTGCTCTAGGCGCCCTGGCGGATCGGCAGGGAAACAAGGGAGTGGCTCTTGACCATTATCGACAGGTTTTGCGCGAAGAGCCCAACTACACCCCGGCCTTGAATAATCTCGCCTACCTCTATGCTGATAATTACGCCGATAAGGCTGAAGCTCTCGAACTGGCTCTGAAAGCCTTTCGTAACGCCCCGGAAGATCCAGGCATTCTCGATACGCTCGGTTACGTCCTCATCAAAAACAACCGTTTCGAGGAAGCAATTCAGTCCCTTGAAAAAGCCGCCGTCCTGCTGCCGGACAATCCGACCGTCTGCTATCACCTGGGACTGGCTTACAGCGCGGCGGGCAGGACCGATCAAGCGATGGCCATACTCAAGAAAGCGAAAGAATTCGGGCCCTTCCCCGAAGCCACCAAGACCGATGAACTGCTGAAACGACTATCTGGCTGATGGAGTTAGGACGATGGGAAAAACACTGATGATCCTGGTAGGCGGCGATTTGCTGATTGCGCTCATGGCGCATCATTTTGGTTTCATGGTGCGCTCCGGTACTCTGTCTCTTTTGGAGGACAACTACCTGGGAGACATTCTGAAAGTTCTGGTGTTTGCTCTCGTGCTGCTTTTTACCACGTACTTTTCAGAAATGTATAGCCGTGAGAAGCGTTTCGGCCTGAGCGAAACCCTTGGCCGCGTTCTGGCCTCTCTGGTATTGGCCTTCGTCGTTCTTTCTGCAACATATTACCTTCAACCCTCCATTGCCATCCGCACGGACGTCCTGATTCTTTCACTGGTCCTTTTCGGTATCGTTCAATTCCTCTGGCACAATCGTTATCCTTTACTGCTCAGGGTGCCGGGGATCTCCAAGAAGGTTCTCGTCTTTGGCGTCGGTCCCCTGGCCCAGCAGATGGAGATGCTCATCTCCATGTCCAATACCGGTTATGTCTTTGAAGGATTTGTATCACCCGGCCGGGAGTACGATCCGGACTCTCGGGATCCCCTCATTGCTTCTGTCGACACCCTGCTGGCCGCCGCCGAAAATCGCAAAGTCAATAAAATCGTCATTTCTCTGTCCGAACGGCGTGGAGTTTTCCCGGTGCGTGAAATTCTGCGCTGCAAACTCAAAGGAATTGAGATCGTCGATGCCGTAACCTTTTATGAAGATGTCACCGGCAAACTCATGGTCGAAAACATCAATCCGAGCTGGTTTATTTTTTCCGGCGGTTTCAAGCTCACCCAGTTTATGCGGGGCATGAAACGAATACTTGATGTAATCCTCTCCCTGACGGGAATCATTCTGTTTCTGCCCTTTGCGCCGATCATCGCCGTGATGATCAAGCTGGATTCGCCTGGACCTGTCCTCTTCAAGCAGTTGCGGGTCGGAGTCGGCGAGAAAACCTTTCATCTGTATAAATTTCGCACGATGAGGCAGGACGCTGAAAAAAACTCCGGTGCCGTCTGGGCGACTGAAGACGATCCCCGCATCACCCGTGTGGGGCGCTTCTTACGCAAAAGCCGTCTGGATGAGGTTCCCCAGC
>OBLN01000623.1_pt1 | contig 12710 bp, 10 predicted proteins | sample 1519301 | NCBI WGS metagenome assembly OBLN01 (sample SAMEA2452533, study PRJEB22499) | sediment metagenome | reverse complement strand
GCCAGAAAAACAGTAATAATTGCTTCTGAAGAGTATGAACTCCTGTTCAGGGAATATAGCATCTGGAGTATATATGATAAGCCCGTGCCCAGAAAGAAAAGGCCTGCAAAAGTCCCTGCCCAGCGTGCAGGGTTAAATCTTGCTGCTGCTTCCTTTTTTAATGAGATTAGCAGGATTCCGACTATAAGGACTATTCCAAGCGGGGAAAATATAAACAGCAGGCTTTGTCCATCCCAGCGGTACGTCTTTACCTGGTTCAGAGGGATCAGCAGCCACTCCTTAAGAGAAAAGCTTTCCCTGTACCCCAGAATAAGTCCATAGTTTCCTTCTCCTTCAGTAGCATTTATTGCTGCATAGTATGTGCCACTTTTCGGGGCATTAAGGTCTGCCCTGGAAACGGAATAGAAAGTACTGGGAGTAAATCCTTCATATGTTGCACTTTCGGGTATCTTTCCGGAAAAGATAATTACTCCATAATCTTCAGGTACCTCTACGGTTTCAGGTACTTCTTCTCCACCTGTAATCCCGGGTCCCATAAGGATCAGATCCGGAACAAAATTCTGGCTCCCTCTTTCTACAGGAATAATAAGCCCAAGTGAAATCCTTTCCCCCTTTTCTACTTCAAAACTATAGTACTGAAGGTCTCCCTCCGGAAGCTGTCCGTAAAAGACTCTGGACTTTGTGGGGTCCTTAACCGGTGCTGCTGTGTCAGGGCTTTTGCCTCCCTCCTCAAAGGCAGGAACGTGAGCAAACACGGGAATAAGTAAAAAGTGAATAGCTGACATTATAATAATGAAAAGGGCGAAATATCTGAGCTTCAACCTATTCATAGACTATATTTTCGTGTGTTGTATGTAAAAATAGGTGTCAGAATCTATAATTAGAAATAACGACCCGAATTTAAGTTCAGGCTTAAAATTGATTTCGAGCCTGAGCAAATAATAATTGTCGCCGAAAACCCTTTCTGAAATGCGTTCAAAATTTATCTCATGCGCATCTGGGATATCCCTCCTGAAAAAATGTGCCGGAACCACCTTTTTGGAGAACACCGCGAATTGCATGCCTTATGGTCCATAATAATCAATGGCAAAAAGGCTTACGCTCACCACCCTGAGACTCTTCGCTGGAAGGGGAAATTAAAAGCCCTCTACCTGAGGCATGACGCCCTGGTAAAAGAAATGACCGAAAGGGGCTACAGGCATCACACCCCTCTTGACCCTGACCTTGCAACAGGAGAAGCCGTGCAGGATGAGTTTGTGAATACATATGAGGAACAGATCAGAATCCTGAAAGAAAAGGGGTGTGGATGCAGGGTCTGATCACTCTTTTTTCACTATTCTTTTTTCAGACTTTTTCAAACTTTTTCAGAGAAATTATAACTTATTTTTTCTTTAAGGATTTTTCTCGTACACAAAGTGTTTCTTCAACCCAGAAAGGGCAAAATAAACCAGCCCCTTTCTGGCTCTAAAAGGTTTCAAAGTTCTTAGAATTCTATTTTAATATTTATAGTTAGCGATCTATTTTTATAGTAGAAACATAATTTATAGAGAGACAAAAGAATTCCTGGAAATGCCTGTTCACAACTCCGGAATAGTGGGAAAAAGGATACTAAAAAGAAAACCTTATTGGCGGGAGCTTTGAGACAGTTTGTTTTCAAACAATATTTTTGATCGGTTAAGAAATTTTGAGGATTTCAATGAGACCTTTGCTGGATGAAGAAGAAATAAAGATTATTGAGTGCATAAAAGAGGTCCATCTGGATCGGGGATTTCATATCCGGGATATCATCAAAAAAGCGAAAGCCGGGTATGGACTATCAAGGTCAACAGTTTATGAGATTGTAGGCTATCTGGAATTCCATGGAATTGTAAAAACAAATAAATCCGGCAACCGTGAGCTTGATTCAGGGGTTCAATATTTTGTAATATGTACTTGTTGCGGCAAAGAAACTCCCGGGAACGAATACGTCAAAGAAAGTGGAAAGGCGATATGTGAAGATTGTTACCTGGAAGGGCACCAGAAAATCAAATTTGCAGATCCGGTAGCGGTTCGTTCCAAAAAGTTATTTAGAAAACAGCACGGGTTTGAAGGGATTGAGGGCCTTACTGAACTGCAAAAGGAAATCTATAGTTTTATTCTGGAAGAAGGGGGGGCTACACCAGAAAAAATCTCAAATCTCTTCAAGCTCACCCCGCAGGAAACCAGGAACCAGCTTGCGATACTCAGGCACTGCGAGCTTTTGAAGTGGAGAAAAATGGGAGAAGAAATGTATATGGTGCCTTTTGATTCCTGAATATTTCAACAAGCCCTATTTATTTGAAAGGTGAAAGAGTGACTGAAAGAATCAATATGAATGAAAAAATGGGAGCAATGGCTGGAGAGCTGCCGGGAGTAATGAACGCTCTAATGGGGCTCCATTCGGAGGTTGTCAAAGACGGGGCTTTAAGCGCCAGGACGAAAGAATTAATGATGGTAGGGATTGCAGTTGCCCTGCGCTGTGAATATTGTCTCTGGAAGCACGTTCCTGAAGCCGTAAATATGGGGGCAACCCGCGAAGAAGTTATGGAAGCTGTGAGCACTGCAATATTGATGGCTGGAGGCCCTGCGGCAGCTTATGGATCTGCAGTTGTCCTTAAAATTCTTGATGAACTTAATGTTTGAAATTCCGGAGTGATAAAAGATGGTAGGGGAAAATATCGGCCCTAACGCCTGTTCGGCATGTGGATGCAAGCTATCAGAGGAAGATAGTATCGAAAAAGATGGTAAGATTCTTTGTGAAGACTGCTATATAGAGAGTAGTCATAAAATCCAGGCATGTGACCCCTGGGCTGTCCGCTCTAAAAAGATTTTCAGGGAAGAAGCAGGACTTGAAGGGACTGAAGGCCTTACAGAACTGCAAAAGGCTATTTATGATTTTATAGTCTCCCGTGGCGGAGCGAAAAAGGAAGAGATTGCAGAGAAGTTCAGGATCTCTGCAAGGGAAACCGAAAACCAGTTTGCACTTTTGAGGCATTGTGAACTTCTGAAAGGGCAAAAGAGAGCAGATGGTGTATATCTTGTGCCTTTCGATGCTAAATAAGTTTGAAATATCATATTTTTATTTTTTTCTTTTCAACCTGGTGGAGACTTGAATGTGCCTATTTCGGTTCACTTCAGATGTAAACTACACCGGGAATTAAACCTGTCCAAATTTTTTCCAGCCTTAATTTTTCCTGCACAAAACTCTTATCCTCGTCCGGAACTGTTTATTACTGGAGGTTAAATTCATTTTTGAAGAAGTAATTAACAGGGCTTTGGACGATTAAAAGCTTCAATCGGGGTGTTTTTGCATTGAACAGCTCAAAAACTTATTTTAATCCGGAAATCGAGACAATGGAAAGGGGAGAGCTTGATGCTCTCATTGAAGAGCGGGTACAGTATACGGTAAAATATGCGGCTGAAAATTCCCTTTTTTACAGGAAATGGTTTGAAAAACACGGGGTAAATCCGGGAAATATCAAAACTCATGAGGGCCTTCTGGAACTCCCGGTTATCTCCGGAAAAACAATCCGGGAAAATCAGCCTCCTGAGACAAAGGATTTCATGTTCAGAAGTGCGGGCTGGGAGGATGTTTTTACAATTCATGAAACAAGTGGCACCAGCGGAACTCCAAAGAGCTTTTTTCTTACGTGGGAAGACTGGGAACGCTATGCGGAAAAATACGCCCGGATTTTCAGGTCTCAGGGGTTCGGCCCGGGAGACAGGGTAGTTATCTGCGCATCCTATGGCATGAATGTGGGTGCAAATACAATGACCCTTGCTGCCAGGCAGGTAGGCATGAGCATTATCCCTGAAGGCAAATGCACTTTCCCTTTGCGTATTATTGAAACTTACAGGCCTACGGGAATAGTAGGCAGCGTATTTAAGCTCCTTAATCTAGCTCGCAGGATGCAGGCTGAGGGCATTGATCCCAGAGAGTCAGGAGTAAATAAACTGGTCGTAGGAGGGGAAGCCTTTGCAGAAGAGTCCAGAAATTACCTCTCTGAAATATGGGGCTGCCCTGTGTACAATACCTACGGGAGCACTGAGGGGACCATGTGCGGTGAATGCAGTGAAATATCAGGACTTCATGTCCCTGAAGATTTTGTCCACCTTGATGTCTATGACCCGCACGTAAAGGATTTCGTGCCTGAAGGAGAATGTGGAAGGGTTGTCCTGAGCACGCTACTGCCTGTCGGGGCAAAAGCAGGGAACCTTCTATTAAATTACGATACCGAAGATACGACCGTAGTACTTACGCGCAAAAGATGCGCCTGTGGAAGGACTCATATGAAAATCCTTACCCCTCAGAGGGAAGCAGAAACAGTCTGGGTCGAGGGCACACCTTTTAACCGCGTGGATGTGGAAAGAGGAGTTTTCCAGCATGGAAATATGGATTATCTGACAGGAGAGTACGAGGCTTTTCTTTATGGAGCAGAAGATGAGGGAGAGACTGTACTAAGAGTTAGCCTCGAATGCGGAAATCCTGAAGCCTGTGACAGGGACCTTGTGCAGGAAAATTTCGTTCGCTCTTTCCTTAAATACAAGCCTCCCCTTTCAAGGGCTTATGAAGACGGCAACTTCAAAATCCTGTTCAATTTTACAGGCCCAAGGGACCTTGAGCTGTACAAAATTAAAGGAAGACCAAAGAGGCTTGTAGACAGAAGATAATTTTTAGTTGTTTAATTTTTAGGAGATTAGTAAAAGTTTATTTTTTTCTTTAGTTTTTTTAGTTTTTTTATTTTCTTAATTTTCTTTTTAACCCATTCTTCCACAATCCCATTTTATTAAAAATAACTTCTTTATTATTTTCATATTTTCTTCAACTTAATTTTGGGTACTATTTTTTTGTTTTTGATTCTTTTTCCATTAATTTTTGCCCTTTATTTTTTCCTTTTTAAAATTTCTAAACTTTGTCTTACTTTTATTTTTATTGACGTAATATATTTTCTATGTATGATGAATTATACAGTTCCCAAACATTAATATACTGAGGGATGAATTAACATATGAGCACAACTCTTTTATATTAATGATCAAGTGAAAAAAACATATATAGTATTACTTACAATAGATTAATGTATTATCATTCGAATAAATTACAAATTACTTGGTGATACGATGGAAACAGAACTTATGAGGATAGGGGTCTCCCTGCCTGACACCCTTCTTGGTAAATTTGATGAGATTATAGAAAAAAGAGGTTATTCTTCCCGTTCAGAAGGCATAAGGGACGCCATCAGGAGTTATATTTCTTATTATGAATGGATGGGTGACATTAAAGGACATCGTGTCGGGACTGTCGCCGTTATTTACGACCACACGAAGCGCGGACTTTCAAATGCTCTTGCAGATATACAGCACAACTACTCTCACCTGATAAAGTCCTCCGTGCATATCCACCTTGACCATGATAACTGTTTTGAGGTAATTGTCCTTGACGGGGACGGCGAAGAAATTAAAGAACTTGCCGAATCTATCATGGCCCTTAAAGGGGTAAAATTCTCAAAACTCACTACTGTAGCTTCAAACGAAAAGATCTAATCTTCATCCTGCAGGTAAACTTTATCCTGGCAGGCATAAGTTCACGGCAGGTAGATACAAATAGTGACAGGATATACAGGCATTGATTACTCAGGAACATTAAAGGACGTTAAACCTAATTAATGGGTAAAAAATCCCTCAATTCCTTCACTTAACTTTTCTCAAAATGCCTTTCAATGTGCTTCAGGAGCAGGTTTCCGAATTCCGTAAGCTCATATATCTGGAAGCTGCGTTCTCTCCTCGAATCAACAAGTCCAGCCTCTTTTAAAAGCTTCAGATGATAGGATAGAGCAGAGTGCTTCTGGTCCGTAGCTTCAACAAGGACACAGACACACAGGCTCTGGACTTCAAGAGCTTTAAGTATCCTCAGGCGGGTGGGATCTGCAAGAACCTTGAACAGGCCGACAATCTCTTCAACATCTTCATTCAGGGCTGCATGAACAGTTTCAAGCACATCTTCCGGAAGGGAATAGGCTTCACGGACTTCTATTATCTTTCTCTCAGACATTTTCTCAGACATTTTTTCCACTCTAGACCTGTTTGCGCTCGTTCACAGGTTAAGGCAAAGAATTAAGATTATTATTCATTCTCTGATTAAAACTTTCAGTCATTTATTCTCATTACATTTACTTTCTTTATGTTTACTCTCGTTTACTTTCTTTCAGGCTTTTTCGGGCGTCTTTCATGTATATTCAAGTATTCTTCCGGTTTTCAGGCATCTCAGGCGTTTCCGGACATTTTTTCCGGTAATTTCCGGACATTTTTTCCGGTAATTTCCGGCAATTTTTGATTGTTTATTTATATTCATTTCTTTTTATTTTTTTCAGGCAAAATTTGCTCCTTATTCTCCGAATTCCCTTCATACCTATTATACCTTAGTTTTGAGTCTCTCAGTTTCAAACTGGATATTTCAACCCGAAATCTCCTTTTTCACATTCCTTTCAGCGTATCGGTACTTGTTGAGAGAACTTCTCTCCACCTGAGCCCCAGTCCCGATAAAGCAAGCCCGCCTCCGAGCAGTGTGATTGAATTTTTTATTATATGGTCCACCACAGCGACCATAAACCCGAGTTCAGGTCTGATTCCTCCCAGCCCGAACACTGCAGTAAGTGCAACCTCATAAGTACCGATGGCCCCAGGGGTAATCGGAAAAGTTTTTGCTATGTTTCCGAGAGCTACCGCAAGGAAGATCAGGGACATGGTAAATGCTGAAGACATGTCTACTCCTGCAGTCGGAAAGGCTTTTAGAACCAGGAAGCAGGTAAAAATATCCATGCCCCATATAAGAAGGGAGGATGCAACCACTGCAAGAAACGCTCCAGGGCGGACTGCAACAATGCTCATCTGGTGGATAAAGGTGGATGTAAACTCTTTTATTCTACTGAGAGGTTCGCCGGAAAGGTTTGTTGAAGTTTTTTCTTTTCCTTCCTTTTTATTGCGGCTTTTTCTAACGGATAATGCAAATAAGGCTGCAAAGAAAAGTAACACTATAATGCCTGAGAAATTGATCAGTGACTTCATCCAGGAAGCGAGTTCGAACCTGGAAGCTACGCCTGATGATGCGAGTATGGCAATGAAAGTGATTGCAATTATGTCAAAAACCCTTTCTACTGTCAGGGAGGAAAAGCTTGTTGTAAAGGCAAGGTCTTTACTTTTTTTCAGGATATACATCCTGCTGAGGTCTCCTATTCGTGCTGGAAGGATTACATTTGCAGACTGGCTGATAAAAATACTTCCCGTAAGAAATCCGAGTCCGTAATGGTTTCCAAGCCTGTTAAGAATCTGCTGGAAACGTACTCCTCTAAGAGGCCATGAAGCACAATAAACAAGAGAAGCAAGAGCCAGAGTACCTACAGATACCTGTTTTATGTTATCCAGAACTTCGGATGCACCTAAAAAGGTCGCAGCAAGTGCGAGGATCAGAAGTGCTAAAAAGGCTGTTATGAATATCTTTCCTTTCCCTGAAAATAAGTTAGGAAAGAAGAGTTCCCACCAGAGGCGGAAGACTTCCGATCCCATCCCGACAATATCCCTTGCAAAATTGACCTTACTCGATCCTCCGTGTCTCCAGTACACTGGGAACTCAAGAACCCTGTACCCGCGTTGCTGAGCTCTTACAAGCAATTCGGTGTCCCAGAACCAGTGCTGGTTCTCGATCTCATCAAGCAATTCAAAGAGAGGTCCTCTCCTGAAAGCCTTGAAGCCACACTGGTGGTCATAGAGTTTCGAATGCAAAAGAAGCCGGACAAGAGAGTTGTATCCTCTGCTTGCAAACTCTCGCTTGAAGGGTCTTTCTGCATCGCTTTCGGGCATTATCCTCGAACCGGTGGCAAAGTCATAACCATCCGTACTTACAGCTCTGACCAACCTTTCCAGATAACTCATATCCGTTGCAAGGTCCACATCAATGTAGCAGAGCACTTCTCCTGAAGCTGCTTTAAAAGCTCTGTTCAGAGCTCTTCCCCTTCCCTGCCTCTCATCGGAGTGCAGGTGCCTGACATAGGAGTACTGTTCCGAAAGCCTTGATGCGATTCGGTCCGTACCGTCCGTGCTTCCGTCCTCTGCTATAATGATCTCAAAAGAATGAGTTATCTTTGAAAGAGTCTCTGCCGTTATCGAGACCGTGTTTTCTATTCTGGCTGCTTCGTTATATGCAGGCAGAACTACCGAGACGCTGGTTATACGAACGACCTCTTGAGATGTTTATAATATTAAATAGGCTTTATGCCGACTGTAATTTCACATAAAATTCTACAAATTCGAATAATTTGATATTTATAAAATACATTTGTAGAATTTGTTTTGAAGCGTATTCATGAAAAGTATTTATGAAACAATGTTTAGATATTGAAATAAATCATATATTTATCTAAAATGCGATTTTTTTCCCTGAACCAGGTTTCTTCCCGAAGGCGGAAAATTATAATATCTCTTTCTACGCGCCTTTATTTAATTTATATATTGTGACTGAACCCTGATACACCGGATTAAAGTAAGTTTCATTTTCGAATTTATCCAGATTTACCCGATACATCTGTCGTTCAAGGCGACCGATATATACATAGCTTACGTTATATTTATTCATGAGCTCAATCGCTTTCTTTTCACTGCTTGTGGAGTAAATCAAATGGACATCTTCTATCCTTTTTCTTATTTCTGCATGATCTCTTCCCCAGAACCGTTCATGCCTTGCCCACCCTATTACCGTAGGAAGCCCTGTATTTGCCGAAACCCGGGATGTGTAACCATAACTGCTATCATCTTCAGCGGCTTCAAGAATCACCGGTGAGCCTTCGATATTCTCCTGAATCCATACTATAGCATTGTAGTCTCCTCTGTCCAGTTCCTTCATGTATTCCATCCCGTCAAGGGCAGGTATTGAGTTCATATCTTCTATTCTCGTATAAGTCGATACCACAGGAAAAAAGGCGCAGGAAACAACCAGAAGCAAAAATATAGCTGTCCAGGTTTTTTTTACAACTTTTTTCAGAACAGTTTGATTTTTGGACCTTCCAAAATAGTGGAAACTAAGCTCGCAGTACGAATAAGAGGCTGCAATGGAGAGGAAAATCCATATATGCATATAAAATTTAAAAACAGTATTCATACGGGCAAATTCTCCTGAAATGGGGTCATCAAGGAAAATAACCTCACAGAGAAGGGTGATAAAAGCAGCCGTTGCTATCAGTAAATACACAAATCCTGCTGGGCTTCTTTCTGGAAGGTCCTTCAGGAATAAATACAGGGAAAGAATAAGCAGAGGTAAAAGAATTGTAAGAATGGGAATGTCCAATAATTTTGAAAAAAGTACTGAGGCTGCAACCATCAGGACAAAAAGTCCGATTTCTTTTCTGGGATCCAGACGGGTTAAAAGGAATGAAAATACAGGAAATAGGAAAAGTCCGAAAAGTATCAGGAATTTATCAACATCTGTCCTGAGTTCCGGCAAAACAAAGTCAAATCCACCTGCAGCCTGAGGGTTAAAATCCAGGTAAAAAGGCAAATAAGGCAGGAAACAGAAGACTGAGATAAAAACGGTTGAACTGGAAAATTTAGCAATAGCACTGAATAAGTTTCTATTATGAATGTAATTTCCGTAATAAAATGCAAAAATAACAAGGATCGTCAGACCGAAGTATACCGGAAAATCCCAGGAATTTGACGGAAATAAAAAGCCAAGAGATGTTGAAAATATAAAAAGCGCGAGGCCGTTTTCAAATACCGAATTTTCGTTTCTCCTGAAATACATATTCAGGAGAAATACAAGTATAAGAAGTTGAAACGGGATTGTAAGCATATGAGAGTGCAGGTCTCCATGTATGAAGCTAAAATATGGGAATTCGTTTATCGTAAAAGGAATAACCCTTGAACTGCTCCAGTAATATCCTCTTGAGACCTGTTCGTTGTAGATATACATCGATACAAATTCTATAAGTCCCTGCAGGTTCCCAAGGACGGTTCCAAAGACCGCAGTCAGGATTCCATACTTTATTTTCCCGTGCGCGAGATTATACCCAATGCCGAAGAAAGCATTAAGGGACAGAGCAAAGGTCAGTGCAATTGCCAGGTTAAACAGGCTAGAGGAATTGACAGCACTGAGTTTTCCAATTACAGCTACGGAAAGGTAGGCGAAATAGTAATAAAAATCCATGAGTTCGCCTGCAAACCAGGGGTCTAAAGGAGGAAAATAATTGGTTTTTATCACTGCATTTAAAAATGCGAAATCCATGAATTTTTCATGCCTGTATATCTCTGGCAGGTACATTCGTACAAGCAAGAAAAAAAAGAAACCTGAAAGGAACACGAGTTCGTTAGCGATGATAACCTTCCTGCCCGGGAAAGGCTGTTGTTTTCTGTAAAGGATGATAAACGCAAGACAAAGAAAGAGAAATGCAGCAAGGATCGCAGTCAGGTTGAAACCGCCTATGTACGAAAAAATCCAGGAAAAATACGTAATAAGTACAATTCCGAGGATTCTCGCTACAGAATATCCCCCATCAGCAAGCCTGTTCCCCGCAATTTTTGTGAGTGGAACCGAAATAAAGCCCAGGGCTTCTATAAGAAAAAACCATAAAATTACGTCTAAATATTCTAACACTGTCCCATTCCCCTAAACATAAAGCAAAGTCTTCAGGTTGAAGCTTGTAATTGAAATTAATTTTCCAGTTCCTGATTACACATAGTCGCTGGGATTAGCTCTAAACTGAGTTCACCTTCAAATCTGAAGCACGCTCTTCAAACACGGTTATAATTCGTATCCCTTAGAATTACACCGCTGGAAATTTCATTTAACCGCGATACTAACTTATTTTCCATATGTTGCATTCTGCAAAATAATGTTCCCGAACTTTATCATAAAAGCACATCCGACACTCCCCTATATGGTCTGGAACAGCTTTTGGCATTAAAGCTTCAGGGTATTTTTTAAAGATATCCTTAAAGGTCTTATTTTTGTTTTTTAATCAGTCATGTGTGACATATATCGGTAATATATTTTGTTAATATACTTATATTTCTGTCGAGCGGGAACTTGTTTTTCTTTTCTTTCCTGTTTTATCTTCTATTCAAAATTTTAAATTATTTTAAGCAACTAACAGCTCATTTGTTATGGTAATTTTTTGTTATGCATCTGTTGTTGTATTTGTTATCTTAAAATAGGTCCTTGCAAATAATGGTAGCCATGAAAATGCAGATTAACGGAAAAGCAACAGGAGCATGCGGTAGCGAATCTTTTGATGTTAAAAACCCTGCAACAGGCAAACTTCTAGAGCAGGTCCCGCTGGGTACAGAAGATGATGTTGCCCTTGCAGTAGAAGCTGCGGCATCAGCTTTTGAAAGCTGGGCCTCCACATCTCCACAGCAGAGAGGTGTAATTTTTTACAGGGCGGCAGGGCTTGTCAGAGAGAGAAAAGAAGAAATTGCTACCCTGCTCACGCAGGAACAGGGAAAGCCTCTTGCAGAATCCAGAAACGAATTGGAGGGCTTTGCACACGTGCTTGAATACTACTGCGGGCTTACAGGCAGTTTGCGAGGGGATTTCATTCCTGTCCCGGGAAATGGATATGCTTTTACTGTAAGTAAGCCTCTTGGAGTCTGTGCAGCTATAATTCCCTGGAACATGCCTGCCCTGATTATGGGCTGGAAAATTGCCCCTGCTTTAATTTCGGGCAACACTTTTGTGCTGAAACCGGCAAGCAGCACTCCCCTTACAAACCTTACTCTGGCTTCCATCCTCAATGAGGCTGGCCTGCCCGCAGGTGTCCTGAATGTGGTTACGGGTCCAGGAGAAACTACAGGAGAAAGCCTTGTCCGCAACCCCCGCGTAAGAAAAATCTCCTTTACCGGGGAGTCCAGGACAGGAATAAGGGTTGCAGAGCTTGCAGCCAGCGGGATGAAAAGGGTCACTCTAGAGCTGGGAGGAAGCGACCCCATGATAGTGTGCGATGATGCTAACCTCGAAAGCGCGGTTGCAGGAGCCATTAGAGGTAGATTCTATAATTGCGGTCAGACATGCACGGCTGTCAAGAGGCTGTATGTCTTTGAATCCGTTGCCAATGAGTTTGTAAGGAAACTCGAAGCAGGAGTTAAAAATTTAAAAGTTGGAAACGGTCTTGATAAAAGTACTGATATGGGGCCTCTCAACAACCGCAGCCAGATGGAGTATATAAAGGAGCTTATAGCAGAAATTAAGGAGAAAGAAGAGGGAAAAATAATTACAGGAGGGAAAGCGCCTGAATTTAAAGGCTGGGACAGGGGATACTTTTTCGAACCCACTCTCGTATCAGGCGTGCCCGATGACTCCAGGCTGCTCAAAGAAGAAGTATTCGGGCCTCTGTTGCCAATAGTCATAGTAAAAAACCTTGATGAGGCAATAGAAGGAGCAAACAGGAGCAGCTATGGGCTTGGTGCATCTATCTGGACAAAAGACCTGGACAGGGTGCGTATAGGATGCGAACAGGTAAATGCAGGGATTATATGGATAAACCAGCACCTGAAAATCGCTCCTGAAGTTCCTTTCGGAGGAATTAAAGAGAGCGGATTCGGAAGAGAAAACGGGCCTGATGTTCTTTCCGAATATCTGGAGAGTAGAACCATAATGTTAAAAACCTGAAATAGTAAAACCAGATCCGATTTTAGTAAAAACAATA
>OBLN01000621.1_pt1 | contig 12717 bp, 12 predicted proteins | sample 1519301 | NCBI WGS metagenome assembly OBLN01 (sample SAMEA2452533, study PRJEB22499) | sediment metagenome | reverse complement strand
CATTAACCAGCTTTATGGTGAGCTTGAGTATCTTATCCGCAGTTTTGGGATCAAGCGCCGCTGTATGCTCATCCAGAAGAAGGATTTTCGGTTTCACAAGGGTAGCCATGAGAAGAGTGAGTGCCTGACGCTGTCCGCCGGAAAGGAGCCCTGCCTTATCCTTCAGCCTGTCTTCAAGCCCAAGATCAAGAGTGCGGAGCTGCTCACGGTAGAAGTCACGGTCACGGTTTTTTACGCCCATGCCGAACATGCGCTTTTTCCCTCTTTTCATTGCAATTGCTAGGTTTTCCTCAATACTTAAAGACTTTGCAGTACCGCTAAGGGGGTCCTGAAAAACTATGCCGATGTAAGATGCCCTTTTGTAGTCATTGACATTAGAAACATCTTCATCATCAATGAGTATTCTGCCTTCATCAGGTTTGAGATAACCGGCCACAAGGTTCAGAAGAGTTGATTTGCCTGAGCCGTTGCCGCCGATTACAGTCACGAAGCTTCCCTGTTTTATGTCGAGGGAAACGCCTTTAACTGCCCAGTTTTCGTTAACAGTGCCTCTATTAAAAACTTTTTTTACATTATCTATGCTTATCATTTGCCCACCACCCCGATTTTGCTTCTGAGTCCGGGGAACATCAGAGCTATAACAACCAGAATGGCTGTAATCAGGTTAAGGTCACTGGGAGAAAGGCTTACGCCGCCTATTTTAATAGTGAGCGCCATAGCAATGGCGATTCTGTATGCAATGGAGCCTATGATAACACCGATCACCGCACGCACAACCCCGACAGAGCTGATAAGAGCCTCGCCGAGGATAATAGAGGCAAGTCCTGCAACGATTGTTCCTATACCCATACTCACATCCGCAAAGCCCTGAACCTGTGCCGCAAGGGCTCCGGCAAGTGCCACAAGACCATTTGCAAGGGCAACGCCAATGAGAATCATACGGTTTGTGCTTGCGCCCTGAGCCTTGACCATCTTCATATTATCTCCTGTGGCACGGAGAGCAAGCCCCACCTCTGTATGAAAAAACCATATGAGGAATATGCCCACAAGCAGTGCTACAATACCGAGAATGATAACATTTGCCATATACGCAGGAATACCTGTATTCTCAAGGGATGTAAAAACCGTATCAAAACCAAGAAGCGGTACATTCGGCATCCCCATAATACGCAGGTTTACAGAATAGAGAGCAATCATAGTGAGAATCCCCGCAAGGAGATTAAGAATCTTAAACCGTGTATTTAGTATGGCAGTAACTGCACCCGCAGCCGCACCGCCAGCCACAGCTATTGCTATTGTAATCCATGGGTTGACGCCGTTGAAAATCAGGATCGCCGATATTGCAGCTCCCATAGGGAAAGTGCCGTCCACGGAGAGATCCGGAAAATCGAGGGCTCTGAAAGTGATAAAAACCCCCAGAGCCATTATAGAGAAGAGAAGTCCCTGCTCAACCGCGCCGAAAAACGCGTATAAACTCATTCGATAACCTTATCAGCGGATTTTATCACTGCTTCGGGAACTTTTACTCCCATCTCTTTTGCAGCTTTCAGGTTTACATAAAGTTCAAGATCCTGCTGAAACTCAACGGGAATATTCTCCGCTTTTTCTCCTTTGAGAATACGGCAGACTATCTGCCCGGTCTGAACACCGTGTTTATAGTAATTAAACCCTTTAGCAGCGAGAGCGCCTCTGACTACAGAGTCAGTATCGCCCATGATAAGAGGGATGTTTGTTTCATAGGAAACCTGAACCGCTGATTCCAAAGCGGAAACCACAGTGTTGTCAGTGGGGACGTACATGCCGTCTGCTCTGCCCACGAGAGATTTCGCAGCCATGTAAACACCGCTGGAGTTTGTCACTGGAGCATCAATGATTTTGATTCCAAGCTCCTTCGCAGCAGCTTTAGCAAGATCAACAAGGGCACGGCTGTTCTGCTCGCCGGGGTTGTAGAGAATGCCTATAGTTTTAACCTTGATGCCGAATTCTTTAAAAACCTCAAGCTGTGCCTTAACAGGAGTCAGATCCGAAACGCCTGTGATGTTTCCGCCTGTTTTCTCAATAGACTGAACAAGTTTGGCACCCACAGGATCGGTTACAGCGGAAAAAATCACGGGGATATTAAGCCCGGATTTTTCAACAACCTGTTTCAGAGCCTGTGAATTCGGAGTGGCGATCCCGATAACGAGATCATCCTTGTCTCCCACGAATTTTTTTGCAATCTGGTTTGCAGTGGCAACATTGCCCTGCGCTATCTGCACATCATAGATAACGTCTTTGCCTTCGGCAAATCCGCATGCGCTGACAGCATCTATTATACCTTTTCTTGTGGCGTCAAGAGCGGGGTGTTCCACTATCTGGGAAATACCAACCTTGACGGGAGCCGCATAAGCGGATGCCGCACAGATTACGGCAAGAAGTGTAACAAGCATCTTTTTCATTTTAGAACCCTCAATATAATTATACCGGAAACTGAAATTTTACAGCGGGGGCGGAAAATATCAAGAACAAACCTTCTCTCTGCGGAAAATATTGATTTTTGCGGTAATATCGTTCATTTATTTGCAGATGAAAATAATCATATCAGACAACAATGACAGCTTTACACATAACCTCGCCCACCTTGTTTTCAGGGTTTCAGGTTTTGAGCCCGAGGTTATCCCGTGGATGAAGCTTGAACAGAGCAAATTACCGGAAGCCGGACACTTGTTCATCTCACCCGGTCCCGGCTGCCCTGCTGAGTATCCCCTTTACTCGTTCATAACTGCGCTTCATATTCCGGTCACCGGAATATGTCTGGGTATGCAGATTCTCAATGAAATACACGGCGGTCAGACAATGCGTGCCCCTGAACCTGTACACGGAAAAACAGATACAATAATCTGGCAGAATAATTCGTACACTGTCGCCCGCTACCACTCCCTCTATTGCGGCAGCGTGGCGGAATGTTTTGATATAACGGCAGAAAACACCGAAGGTCTGCCGATGATTATTCGTCACAAAACAAAACCGTTCACCGGATTCCAGTTTCATCCGGAATCTTTTCTCACCGAAAAAGGGGAGGAATTCATAAGATATGCATTGGCAAAGTGATCTGCTCCGGCGGTTATCAGCAAAATACAAAACAGATATCCTCTGTAACGGCGATGAATGTACATGTTTTATCGAGCCTGTCAGTACATTGGAAATAAATGAACACACCCCAAAGGATGAGATTAAGAATTTTGCTTTCAACAAAGGCACAGCAGCAGGCTTTTTGTCATATGACTACGGCATGTTTCTGCATGGCATGAAATCATCTAAAAAAAGTAACTTTCCCTTCGGTGTACTGAAGAAATACTCATCGGAAATAACCTTTTCCAATAACGATATAACCGGAGATACCGATCTGCTGAAAAACCTCCCGCAAGTGCCGCAGCATAGGCATATAAGCCGGAATAATAAAATTACCTCATCTGCTGATATGTCTGAATACACAGCGGGGTGCAGACGCACCCTTGAGGAGATTAAAAACGGCAATACATACCAGCTCAATTACACAATGTCCCACTCCTTCAAAGACCCTGCATTTGAACCTGTAAATGAGTTTTTCCGCCTAAGCGGAGACTCCCCCGCAGCATTTACCGCATACTTTGACGCTGGACAGCATAAGATACTGAGCAGTTCACCGGAAAGATTCATAAAAGTTAAAGACGGACAGATATTAAGCCAGCCGATAAAGGGAACTCTGTACACATTAACAGACGAACCGGAGGAGACAGCAAAACTCACCGAAAATCCTAAAGAATGTGCCGAACTGGCAATGATCATCGACATGATCCGCAATGATATAAGCATAAACTCCGTTTTCGGCTCAGTGCAGGTCAGCGGGTTTAAGTCAGTTTTCCGTGTAAACAGCCTGCTCCAGATGTACGGCAACGTCACCGGAACACTTAAAAAGGGTTCGGATGTTATCGATCTGCTCCTTGACGCATTTCCCGGCGGTTCTATAACTGGCTGCCCTAAAAAACGAAGCATGGAGATAATAGATACTCTCGAACCATTTTCCAGAGGTCTGTATTGCGGTAGTATGATAAAGATCAGCAGTGAGAAGGATATGGATTCATCAATCTGCATAAGAACCGGAATTTTTGATACGAGTGAAAAAACATTCACTTTTTATTCCGGCAGCGGTATAGTCAGTGATTCGGATCCGCAGTCTGAATATAAGGAAACCATGAACAAAGCGGAAAAATTTATGGAGGTTTTCGAATGATTATAAGCAGGAACGGAAAACTTACTGAACCCGAAGAAAGATTCGGTCTGCCTGCCACAAAATACGGCTTTGGCTTCTTTGAGTCAATCCTCTATAACGGCAGAGAAATCTGCCACCTTGACAGACATCTGAAAAGGCTTAAAGCTTCGCTTGAAGAATACGGCTGCGTTTTTAAAGACATGGATTACGAAAAATATATGCTGAACGTTATAGAAGCTAACTCACTGAACGGCAAGCGGGCCAAAATAAACATATACTCCTTTGAGATCAACCCAGAAGGGGACACCGAAACAGATATAAGTGCCTATGAATACACCACAGATATAAGCGAATACAGGCTGAATATTCATGACCGTCACCAGATTTCACACCTTAACAGGCATAAATCAATGAACTGGGCACACCCTTTTCTTGCACTGAAACGTGCCGTCAAAGGCGGATATGATAACTCTCTGCTGATAAGTGAGGATAACGAGGTCTACGAGGCGGCTTCCGGAGCTGTCCTTTTCAGGCAGGGAAACAAATTCGTCACAACCCTCCCCGACAACCGCCTGAACAGCATAAGCCTTGAGATAGCAAAAGAGATTCTGCCCGTTGAAGAGCGTGAAGTACGCCTATGGGAACTGGAAGACTTTGAAAGCTGCTATTTTCTCAACTCAATGATTGGCGCAAAGCCCGTTTCCTGCGTCTCCGTATTCACTTTTGAACCGGATCATGAAACAGCAGATAAGATAACCGCCAAAGTGTGCAGAAACGGCTAATTATCTGCAAACATAGCTTTAATCACATCATGGTTTGAGAAAACCACATCAGGGTTATGCCCCACTCTGTCAAGCAGCAGCCATTTGTGGCTGGGACATGCTCCGCCATTTACTTTTTCAAGGTGATGGCGGAACAGCAGCGCCCGCTCAAACCTGTTTTTCCCCTGAATCTCTGCTCCGCATGAGTTGTCCAGAGAGAGTGACCTGCCGATATTCTGTCTTCCAACTACGAATACCATATGCCTGTGCAGCAGATTGCTTCTTATGTCCTGCTGCTGTATTCCGTCACCATAGCCGTATATACCGTCAAGTCCGTATTTATATGAATTATAAGAAAAACAACCGGTTATCTGTGACTGTGCCAGTGTGGTTATACGTCCGTTTTCGTCTTTGAAACGTTCTTTGTTAAGATAAAGATAGCTGGAAGGATTAGCCGCAACATAAGTAAACTTGACACCCCTTGCACCCAGCCGGTTTTCTATCATATTCATAGCGGCAAACTGAATTACAAACTGCGCCCCGCCGCCGTGACCTGCGATTATAACTTTTTTCAGAGTATCGGAATTTTTACTGTAAAAGTAATCAATCATCATCTCAAGCACGCTGAAGGAGGTTACTGATGGGAAATTTTTGTTTAATCCGCTGCTGAGAGAATAGCCGCCGCCTCTCCACCGTCTGTCCCAGAACAGCATGCCCTTTTCTCTGTCGACCACACGCCTTTCCAGAAACTGCGGCGCAACTACGGCAGTTCTGCCGTTTCCTGCCACATCCGCAGCATAATGACCCTTGCTCATGAATGAAACAGGGTTGAGTGAATCATCATGTATCATTATAAGGAGTACATCTGTGTTTTCAGCGTTAAGATTTCCCTCATATGGTATCGTGACATCTGTTCCGGCAGCTTTGAATGTGAATCTTCCGTCGGCGATGGGTATGTTGCCTCCGTACAGCTTTTTCATCTCACCGCAGCCCGAAGCAGCAGCCAGAATAAAAACCGCAAGCAAGCACCTCCGCAGAAAACATGCGGAAGAAAATTTTACTGAAAACATTCCCATACCCCCGAAACGAGTGTTCTGATTACAGAATGACTAATATACAACCTGCACTGTTTTACCACCACGGAAAACTTAAACATTAGTTTTATACTCACATAAGTATTTGAAAATTACAGATAAAATCGGTTCATATTAATTTATAGGTAAAAAATATACATTTATGATTACAAAAAGTGTTAAAATTTTTTTAAGAGATTCTCTCTTCACTATTAATAATTAAAATTAACACAATTTTAGTCGAAATTTTTTTTCGCAAAATAAATATTATCATTTAAAAATTTTTGTGCTATATTCCAAACATCAACTAAGGAGGTTTATTTTATGAGAAAAAAACTCTTATCTATGCTTGTGTTAATGGCGGCACTCGTAGTATCCGGTCCTGCTTTTGCGGAAAAACTTCAGGAAGATGCTAACGGACTTTTCAAACCCATTCCTTATGCGCCTCCAGCGCTTAAAGATAATCCTATGACTCTTGACAAGATTGAACTTGGCAAAATGCTTTTCTTTGAACCCAGACTTTCAAAAAGCAGTCTTCTCAGCTGTAACACCTGTCATAACCTCAGCTTCGGCGGTGATGACTATCAGGAAACTTCCATAGGTCACGGCTGGCAGAAAGGACCCAGAAACGCTCCCACTGTTCTTAACTCTGTTTTCAACCTTGCCCAGTTCTGGGATGGAAGAGCGGCTGACCTTAAAGAACAGGCAAAGGGACCGGTTCAGGCATCTGTAGAAATGAACAGCACTCCCGACAGAGTTGTTGTTGTTCTCAAAAGCATGCCCGAATATACTGAACTTTTCAAAAAAGCTTTCCCCGGCGATAAAGACCCCGTAAGCTTCGACAACATGGCAAAAGCCATAGAAGCCTTTGAAGCAACACTCCTTACTCCCGATTCAAAGTTTGACCTTTACCTCAAAGGCGATAAAAACGCCCTCAACAAAGACGAGAAAAAAGGTCTTGAACTTTTCATAAACAAAGGCTGTGCTGACTGCCACGCCGGCGTTAACATGGGCGGAGAAGACTACTACACATTCGGCGTTGTTGAAAGACCCGACTCAAAAATAGTTTCAGGTGACAAGGGAAGATTCTCTGTTACTAATACAGCGTCAGATGAATATGTTTTCAAATCACCCAGCCTCAGAAACATAGAGTACACAGCACCCTACTTCCACTCCGGTAAAGTATGGAGCCTTGAAGAAGCTGTGGCAATAATGGGTTCTGCCCAGCTCGGCATTTCCCTCACAGATTCCGATAGCAAGCTTATAACTGCTTTCCTCAAAACACTTACAGGTGTTCAGCCCAAAGTGGATTACCCCGTGCTTCCTCCTTCAACGGATGCCACTCCGAAGCCTGAATGGAAATAAGACCTGACTGAAGAAGAACCAATCTGAAAAACCGCTCCTGCTGGGGGCGGTTTTTTTTGTCCGTTTTACAGACGGCAGAAAACAGGCTGTTTGACTTAAATAGATTGCTGTATTAATATATTCGCAGGCAGGAAATACAAATGGCAAATGCGGATCTTAAAAACAGTATTATTAAATTTATACAGAGATACACCGAAGCATCCGGTGAAAATCATCTTCACGCCATTAATGAAAAAGCGTGGGCATCTCCCCTTGTGGGATTTGCTTCCGGTGCGGATCCGCTTTTTGATAAATACTGTGAAATGATAGGTGAATTCTACTGGACTCCTGCTGATGCCATGAAAACAGCTTATCCTGATTCGGATTTTGATCCTGACAGCCTTACCGTGGTCTGCTGGGTTCTCCCGCAGACTGATGAAACGCTGGAAGAGCAGAAAAAAGCCACTCTCCTTCCATCGAGAAGATGGATTTTTTCGAGGCTCCACGGTGAAAACTTCAATAATCAGTTAAGGGATGATATTCAGAAATTCTTTCAAGGGCAGGGAATCAGAGCTGTCTCCCCCACAATTGCAGAAGAATGGGCATACCAGCAGTCAGACTCCGCCGGAATCTGCTCCAACTGGTCTGAAAGACACGCAGCCTACGCAGCGGGACTTGGTACATTCAGCCTCTCTGACGGTTTTATAACCGATGTCGGCATTGCCGTCCGCATAGGCTCTGTAATAATAGATGCCAGACTTGAACCCGATGTAAGAGAATATGACCATCACCTCGGCAACTGCCTGTTTCATGCCAAAGGAAAATGCAAGGCGTGCATAAAACGATGCCCCGCCGGAGCAATTACCGAAGAAGGGCATGATAAAGAAATCTGCATGAAGTATATCAGGGAAATAACCGTGAAATATACGGAGAAGGTCACAGGATTCAAGGTCAATGCCTGCGGTCTTTGTCAGGCGGGTGTGCCATGCGAAAGCCGCAACCCCATGAAACCTAAATAAGCCTGCTCCTTATCTTTGCGGAGATCCACTCACTCGCAACAACAGTAATAAGCACAGCTATCAGAATCAGGGATACCTGAGACCAAGCCAGTATGCTTAGAGATGAGCTGAGGTTCAGCCCTATTCCCCCTGCCCCTACATATCCGAGAATCGTTGACTCCCTTATATTAATATCCCATCTGTAAAGGCTTATCCCCGCAAAAGCAGGCATAATCTGCGGTACAATGCCGTATGAAAAAACCTGCGCCGGAGCTGCTCCCGTAGCGGTCACAGCTTCCACCTGTGTTTTATCTATCTCTTCAATCGCCTCATAAAGAAGCTTCCCTACAAAGCCTATTGAACGGAGGGCTATGGCTATGATGCCCGCCAGTATCCCCGGTCCGACTATTGTTACCAAAAGAATAGCCCATATCAGAGAATTAACTGATCTGCTTGAGACAAGAATCACCATAGCAAGCGGGCGGACAAGCCTTTTGCTTGGTGTGGTGTTCAGTGCGGCGGCAAAAGCCACAGGCACTGCAATAATTACCCCAAGCAGAGTACCCAGAGTGGCGATATTCAATGTATCCCACAGAGGCTTCCAAAGCTTGTTCATATACTCAAGCTTAGGCGGGAACATCCTCATCAGCATCAGACGAAGCTGTTCGGGCGCATCTGCTGCAAAGACCCACATGGTTTTCGCTGATATACTCTGCCAGCAGAGAAAAACAAGCATAATCCCTATGAACCAGCCGAACCAGATAACAAGCTGTTTTTTTGAATCACGGGGCACCCAGCACACTGCCCCGTTTTTTTTCATCAGCGGCATATCTATTGAAGCCTCTTTCTTATTATTCCGGAAGCATATTCGGCACACATAACAATGACAATGATTATTATAAGTATCGCCGCCGTTGTGTCATACTCGTATCTGTCAATGGATGTATTCAGAGTTGCCCCTATACCGCCCGCACCAACTATGCCTATAACGGCAGACTCTCTGAAGTTTATATCTAGCCTGTAAACCGAAAGCCCTATGAGCCTCGGCATAACCTGAGGCTGAACGCTCCATGTGAGAATCTGAAAAAAGCCCGCCCCTGTGGAGCGTATGGCCTCTGTCTGTACGGGATCTATATCCTCAATATCATCCGCCAGAAGCTTCGCAAGAAAGCCCACTGTTGCAAATGTAAGAGTGAGCATTCCGGCAAGCGCCCCGAAGCCGAACATCGCAACAAAAAAAATCGCTATTATCACTTCAGGAAAAGTTCTGGAAACGGTGATTATACTCCTGCACATGAAGTAAACCGGAAAAGGAGCTATGTTTCCCGCCGCTCCCACACCAACAGGGATGGAAAGAATTATTCCGACAGCAGTCGCCACAACTGTCATTGTGATGCTTTCCAGTATTCCTTCAAAAATTTCTGCGGATCTTGAGAAGAAATCAGGCTGAAGAAACGAGCCGAGAAAGGCAAGCCCTCTGCCCATTCCCTCCTGTACTCTGACCCAGTTGACATCAACTGACGACAGCGCCAAAGCTATATAAATAACCCCCGCAAGGATCAAGCTTATGCGGAGAGGTGTATTTTCAATAATTTTCTTTTTTTCCCAGCGTACACCGCCGGCAGACTGAACAAGAGGCATCGCTAATCGTTTACCAGAGCATAATCCATGCTCTCCATATGCTTGTGTTCACGCACCTGAGCAGACACTTTCTTTTTATCAGCACTGCCGCTCCAGTCCTCCTCACCATATATTTCCGTGAGGATTGTATCATTCAGCTCATCAGGCGTACCGTCAAAAACAACTCTCCCTTTACGGAGACCGATGATCCTGTCGGAAAACATCTTAGCCAGCCCCACATCATGCAGGTTAATAACAGCCAGAAGGTTTCTTTCGGAGCAAAGCTCCTTTATCAGCCTCATTATCTGCCTTGCCGTCTTGGGATCAAGACTGGCGGTTGGTTCATCAACAAGGAGCAGGTCAGGCTCCTGAAGCAGCGCTCTGGCTATTCCAACCCTCTGCCTCTGTCCGCCGGAAAGGGCATCAGCCCTTTTATCAAAATGTTCCGAAAGCCCCACACGCTCAAGCAGGTTCAGAGCCTTTGCAACATCTCCGGATGAAAACTTTCTGAACCAGCTCTTCCAGAAACCCATATATCCAAGCCTTCCTGAGAGTATGTTCTCCATAACAGTCAGTCGCTCAACAAGGGCATATTCCTGAAATATCATTCCTATTTTTCGTCTTGCCCTACGCAGTTCAGTCCCTTTAAGTGATGCTATGTTTTTTCCGTTGACGTCAATGCTGCCTGATGTAGGTTCAACAAGTCGGTTTACACAACGAATCAGCGTGCTTTTACCAGCACCGGATGGTCCGATTAATGCTACAATCTCACCTTTGTCAAATCTAAGGCTGACTCCGTTCAGGGCGAGATCTCCGCTTCCATATTTCTTTATAAGATTCTCTAATATCAGCATTTTTCTTCCATATAAAAACAAGCGGCAGAGAGAAACTCTCCGCCGCCTATTTCCCCTGTCAGGTTTTATTTGCAGTCGTAAGTAACACCGTTTGCGGCATCAATCTTTCTTATTACATCCCAATGCTCCTTGAAAGTAATTGGGAGAAACTTGTCTTCAGCTTTGAATTCAGCTTTCAGAGGTGAATTTGTCCAGTCGTAAGTGAAAAATGCCTGTTTGATCTTTTCCGCCAGTTCAGGTTTAAGGTTGTAAACATGACCATAACCTGTGGTGGGGAATGTCTGAGATTTATAAATTGAACGAATTTTTGTTCCGTCCACAACCTTTCTGTCAATCATTCTTTTCATTACAGAGTTGGCTATGGCTGCTGCGTCATAATCTTTATTAACAGCACCAAGAATCGAGTTGTCGTGCTTTCCACTGAAGGCTGTTTTAAAATCCTTGTCAGCCTCAAGCCCGAATTCACTTTTAAGAAGAGCAGAAGGAGCCTTGAAGCCTGAGTTTGATGTGGGAGAAGTAAATGCAAGGGTTTTGCCTTTCAGATCGCTTACGCTTTTGATTCCACTGTCAACATGAGTAATAATCTCCATCTCATACCCGTAGGAATTGTCTGCTGCTGCCATCATTGCAAAAGGTACAAAACCTGCACAGTTAACTGCTATAGGGTTTGAGCCTGTATTAAAACCTGCCACATGGAGCCTGCCTGATCTCATCGCCTCTAACTGAGCAGCATTTGACTGCACAGGGAAAAACTGTACCTTTTTACCAGTCGTTTTTTCCATATGCTTAAGAAAACTGTCCCACACTCCTCTGTACACTTCAGGATCCTCAACAGGAGTATAGCTGAAAATTATTACGGAAGGGTCAATAAGCCCTTTTGTATCAGATGGAGTATCAGCAACCAGATCACCGTTGCGATCGCAGAACTTTTTATCAAGTTGACCTCTGGGGCAGTCTTCCGCCAGTCCCGCTGAAAATGACATAATTACTAAAGCTGCAACCACCAGCATTCTTGTTATAAGCTTTTTCATAAACTCTCCTCCGATGAAATACATTGATATCTGATCAGTCATCAGCATAATGATATTTATTTTTATCCTCCCTGTGTCAGGGCAATGTTATAAATTTATAAAATCACGGATATAATATTTTTGACTTTTCTGTTTGCATTCAACCTGAATGCGCTATATAAAAATGTATATAACGATTAAATAATTCTGAAAGGTTGGATATGAATAAAGCACAGGAATTTGACAGAATAGCCACAGAAATTTTTGCACCGCTTTATCCTGTTGTTGCACAACAGATAGTTGAAAGATGCGGAATAACGAAGGGTACATGCCTTGATGCCGGCTGCGGAGGCGGTATGCTCGGTTTTTCTATCCTTGAACAGACAGCAATGAAGATGATTTTTGCCGATATAAATCCGGATGCAATAGAGATTGCAATCAGCAGAGCATCAGACAAAGGGATGTCATCAAGAGTTAGAGGAGTTGTCTGTTCCGCTGAGGACATGCCTGTTGATGATGCAAGTGTGGATCTTGTGATCAGCCGTGGTTCCGTTTGGTTCTGGGAAGATCACGAAAAGGCATTTTCTGAACTGCTCCGCATCCTCGCCCCGAAAGGGAAAATATATATAGGCGGCGGTTTCGGTACAAAAGAGATTTTTGAGCGGATTGATAAAGAAATGAGTAAGGAAAACCCTCAGTGGCGGGAGAATGTACGAAAGAAGTTCACACGGGAACATACGCCGGAAAGTATTGCAGAATCGTTCACAAAGCTTGGAGCAACATGCACAATCATAGATGATGACTCCGGACACTGGGTTATAGCTGA
>OBLN01000620.1_pt1 | contig 12725 bp, 12 predicted proteins | sample 1519301 | NCBI WGS metagenome assembly OBLN01 (sample SAMEA2452533, study PRJEB22499) | sediment metagenome | reverse complement strand
CGCGATATGGCCATAGACCTCTGCCGGCACGTTGAGATCGGCAAACTGCAACGTGCCGCAATAGTCAGGACCGTCTGCGGTGAACAGGCCGCGCTTGAGACCGATGAAGCTGACGGTCATATCCGCCCGCACCGCACAACCGAGGACACAACCGGTATCGGCAGAGAGTCCGGATGGGATGTCGACCGCGACCACCGGGCAGTCGATGTCGTTGACCGCCGCAACGGCCTCGGCCCAGATCCCCTGCGGCGGGCCACTCAGCCAGGTGCCGAGCATCGCATCGACGATCAGCTCAAAGCCATCCAGGCGCTGACCATCGTAGCCGATCATGGAGACTGCCGCGGCCACCGCCTCGTCATAGGCGTGGCGTGCATCGCCCTGGAGTCTCTCCGGCGCACAAAGCATGTGCACCTCCACCTCGAAACCGGCCTGTCGCGCCAGGCGGGCAATGACGTAGCCGTCACCACCGTTATTGCCGGCACCGCACAGCACAGCGATCTGCCTCACCCTCGGCCAATGCCGGCGAATCTGCTCGAACACCGCCTGGCCGGCGGTGCTCATCAATGAGTAGCCGGCGATGCCGTAATAGTCGATCGCCAGCCGGTCGAGTTCACGCACCTGGTCGGCGCGATAAAGATCATGGGGTAATTGTTTCATGGGGGTTATCATAGCGGCTATGAGTGGAACACAGAACCATTTTGACAACGCCGCGTTGGTGCAACGGATCCGCCAGTGGGGGGCGGAGCTGGGATTCCAGCAGGTTGGCATCAGCGATACCGAACTGAGCCGTGCCGAGCAACAGCTGCAGTCGTGGCTGCAGGCCGGTTATCACGGGCAGATGGACTACATGCAGCGCCACGGCAGCAAACGCAGCCGCCCCGCTGAACTGGAGCCCGGCACCCTCAGCATCATCACGGTGCGGATGGACTACCTGCCGCCACACAGCGCAGAGCCCTGGTCGGTGCTGCACCATGGTGAACTGGCCTACGTCTCGCGCTACGCCCTGGGGCGCGACTATCACAAACTGATGCGCAAGCGTCTGCAGCAGCTGGCGGATCGCATCGCCGCGGAGGTTGGCGACTTCGGCCACCGGGTCTTCGTCGACAGCGCCCCGGTACTGGAAAAGCCTCTCGCCGCCCGGGCGGGGCTCGGCTGGGTGGGCAAGCACAGCAACCTGCTCAACCGCGACGCCGGCTCCTGGTTTTTTCTCGGCGAGATCTACACCTCGTTGCCTCTGCCGCCCGACTCGCAGGTAAACGGACACTGCGGCAGCTGCCAGGCCTGCATCGACATCTGCCCCACCGCCGCCATTGTCGAACCTTACGTGGTGGACGCCCGGCGCTGTATCTCCTATCTCACCATCGAGCACAAGGGCGCTATTCCGGAGGCGCTTCGGCCACAGCTTGGCAACCGCATCTACGGCTGCGACGACTGCCAGTTGGTCTGCCCCTGGAACCGCTTCGCCCAAATCACCACCGAGCAGGATTTCGCCCCACGCCAAGGCCTCGACGCGGCGCGACTGGTCGAGCTGTTTGCCTGGGACGAGGCGACCTTTTTGAAAAATACCGAAGGCAGTGCCATCCGGCGCATCGGCCACGAATCGTGGCTGCGCAATATCGCTGTGGCGATGGGCAACGCCCCGCGCAGCGAGGCGATGGTCAGCGCCCTGCAGCAGCGCCTTGAGCACCCCTCCGAGGTGGTGCGGGAACATGTCCGTTGGGCCCTTGCCCGGCAGCAACAATAAGCGAGGATTGTATGTCACATATTCTTGTCGTGGGTAACGCCACACTGGATATCATCAATGTGGTCGAGAGCTACCCGCACGAGGACGATGAGGTACGCGCCCACGACCAACTGATCAGGCGCGGCGGCAACGCCGCCAACACCGCGGTGGTACTCAGCCAGCTGGGGCACCAGTGTGACTGGGCCGGCACCCTGGCCGAAGAGCCCAACGGCGACCTGATCCGTCAGGATCTGCTGGGCAATGGCATCGGCCTGGATGCCCACCACAGTGAAAAGCGGGGCAAGGTGCCCACCTCCTACGTCACCCTCAGCCGCAGCAACGGCAGCCGCACCATTGTGCACTACCGCGATCTGCCGGAGTATCAGGCACACCGCTTTGCTGAAATCGATCTCGACCCGATTGAGTGGGTCCACTTCGAGGGGCGGAACCTGGCGGAGGTAAAACCGATGCTCGAACGTGTACGCCGAGAGCAGATCAACCTCTCTGTATCACTTGAGGTGGAAAAGGCGCGTCCTGGCATCGAAGAGCTGTTCCCGCTGGCCGACGTAGTGATGTTCTCCCGCGACTACGCCCAGCGCATGCACTCCCACGAAGCAGAGGCTTTTCTGCACCACATCCGGCAACGCGGTGTGGAGGCGATTCTTACCTGCACCTGGGGCGAACATGGCGCCTACGCGCTGGATGTCGACGGCACCCTCTTCCACACGCCGGCGTTTGAACCGCCACTGGTGGTGGATACCCTGGGGGCAGGTGATGTCTTCAACGCGGGGCTTATCGATCAGCTCGAACGCGGGCACAAGCTGGAGATCGCCCTGATCGAGGCCTCACGGCTGGCAGGGAGGAAATGCGGCGTCTACGGTGTGGATAACCTGGTCAAAAACTGAATTGCGGCACAAGTGGCAACATCTCTCTTGCCGGGAAAAGCCGTCTGTTACCTCGCATTACTGCATGACGCTATAGCCCTGGCGCCCCCGCCCCCGCGGCGGGAGCGTTCTCACAAGAAGGTTATCGCCACTGCGCACGCAACCGCTCACGATGCATGCGCAACCACTGCAGGGCGATGATCGGGCTGGCCGAGTTGATTTCCCCCTGCTCCAGCCACCGCCAGGCCTCATCGAACGGCACTGTCCGTACCAGAATGTCCTCATCCTCCGCATCCAGGCCATGCACGCCGCCAACCCCCTCGCTGTCGACCCGGCCGCAATAGAGACTGATGCGCTCCGAAGTACCGCCGGGGCTGACCAGGTAGTCACAGATAAACTCAAGCTCCCCCACCGTGCAGCCCGCCTCCTCCAGCGTCTCGCGGCGCACCACCTGAGACGCCGACTCACCCGGCTCGATCATCCCGGCGACGATCTCCAGCAGCCAAGGTCCGCCGGGCGCCTCCAGGGCGCCGATACGAAACTGCTCCAGCACCACCACCTTATCCGCACGCGGGTCATACAACAGGGCCGCGGCGGCATGCCCGCGCTCGAACAGCTCCCGCCCGATCTCGGCGCTCATGCGTCCATCGTACAGGCGGTGGCGCAGGCGGTACTTTTCCATACGAAAAAAACCGCTATAGCACTCCTGACGGTCGATCACCTCCACCCGCGGCGCAGACGGACCACGCTTGTAACTCATGCCCACCTCTCATCATCACTGCTACCTCCACGGTGGCATAACAAACAACCGTGGAGAGTGCTAAGATAACCATTCATTGCATGCTGCCAGAAAGCGAGCCACAGCACAGATAACAATGCCCTCAAACAGCGACAACAACAATGTTACCGCGGTGATTCTCGCCGGTGGAGCCGGGCGCCGCATGGCCGGTGAGGACAAGGGTCTGATGCCGTTGCAGGGAAAGCCGCTGGTGCAGCACGTACTGGAACGGCTCGCCACACAAACCGGACAACTGCTGATCAACTGCAACCGCAACCAGGAGCGCTATGCACGCTTCGGCTATCCGCTGTTGGCGGACACCATGGAGGGCGGTCTCGGTCCGCTCGCCGGGCTGCTCACCGCACTGGAGAACAGCAGCAGCGAATTCGTACTCAGTGTCCCCTGTGATACCCCCTACCTGCCGCACGATCTGGTGACACGCATGCTCACCACACTGCAGCAGGAAGATGCCCAGGCCTGCACCGTCAGTGACGGCGAGCGGCTACACCCGGTGATCATGCTGGTGCGCCGCAACGCCACTGCCGCACTCAGAAACTACCTTGAAGCGGGACACCGCAAGGTGCACGACTGGTTTTACAGTGTAGCCCACTGCAGCAGTGACTTTTCCGATCAGGCGCAAGCCTTCGTCAACATCAATACCCTGCAACAGCTCGCGGATGCCGAACGGCGATGAACCACTCCACACAACACTTCAGCAGACCGGTACTGGGCTTTGTTGCCTACAGCGGCACGGGCAAAACCACCCTGCTGGAAAAGCTCATCCCGCTGCTGCAACAGCGCGGCATTCGCGTAGCGCTGCTCAAGCATGCCCACCACGATTTTGATATCGACCAGCCCGGCAAGGACAGTTACCGTCTGCGCCAGGCCGGTGCCGGACAGGTGATGATCGCTTCACGCAAGCGCTGGGCGCTTATCAATGAAAACCCTCTGCAGCAGGACGAGCCGCAACTGCATCAGCTGCTGCAGCAGTTCGACCCGCAGCGAATCGAACTGCTGCTGGTGGAAGGCTTCAAACACGAATCCTACCCAAAGATCGAACTGCAACGCCAAGAGCTTGCCAAACCGTCCCTGCACCCCGATGATCCGGATATAATCGCCGTGGCCGCCAATCGCCCCTGCAGCGACTGTGCACTGCCCCAACTGGACATCGACAGACCCGAGACGATAGCCGAATTCATCATGCAGTGGCTCGCCACACACCCGCTTTCCCGTAACTAAAGTTAACCACCGCAAACCACACAACCGACAGGAATGAACATGAGTGATACCCAGACCCCTGCCAACGATTGTGACAGCCAGGGCCTCAGCGACCTGCTGAGCGTCGACGAGGCACTTGCACAGATTAGCCAGGCCCTTGCACCGAGCGAAGGTTTCGAGCGCTGTGCGCTACAACAGGCCTTCAACCGCATTGTCGCCGAACCGGTCATCTCCCCCATCAACGTGCCCGGCCACGTCAACTCGGCGATGGATGGCTACGCCCTCAACAGCGCCGACCTGCCCAACGCGGGCAGCGCCACTCTGCAGGTGGTCGGCACCGCCTTTGCCGGGAAGCCGTACGACAATGCGCTGACGAGCGGCCAGGCAGTACGCATCATGACCGGTGCGGTAGTGCCGCAGGGGGCCGACACCGTCGTGATGCAGGAGCGGGTCGAGCGCGATGGTGACAGCATTACCCTGCAAGCCGGCCACCAGGCAGGCGAGAATGTACGACACATCGGCGAAGACATCGCCCAGGGCGGCGTCGTGTTGGCCCCGGGCAAAAAGATCCGCGCTGCCGAGCTGGGCCTGCTCGCCTCCCTCGGTGTCGGCGCGGTAACCGTACGCCGCAGGCTGCGCGTCGCCAGCTTCTCCACCGGCGATGAACTCTGCTCCATCGGCGAGGTGCCGCGAGAGGGACAGATCTATGACAGCAACCGTTACAGCATCTCCGGCATGCTGCGGGCACTGAATGTCGAGCATATCGACATGGGTGTGATTCGCGACGACCCCGATGCGATCAGTGACGCCTTCAATACCGCCGCCAACATCGCCGATGTACTGATCACCAGCGGCGGTGTCTCGGTCGGTGACGCCGATTATGTAAAACAGACCCTCGACAAACTCGGGCAGGTCAATTTCTGGAAGATTAAAATGAAACCGGGCAAACCGCTGGCCTTCGGCAAGTTGGGCAAGGCACTATTCTTCGGCCTGCCCGGCAACCCGGTTTCCGTCATGGCCACCTTCTACGAGATCGTCCAGCCCAGCCTGCGACAACTGATGGGACAGGCGGCCACCACCCCGCTGCGAGTCAGAGTGCGCTGTATCGACAAACTCAAAAGCCCGGCACGCCAGGACTTCCAGCGAGGGATCCTCGAACAGGATGAGAACGGGGAGTGGGTAGTACGCAGCACCGGTAACCAGGGCTCACACATTCTCAGCTCCATGAGTCAGGCCAACTGCTTTATCGTTTTACCTGCGCAGTGCCGCGCTGTCGAAGCGGGCGAATGGGTGGATGTGGAGCCCTTCGAGGGGCTGTTCTGATACCTCAGGGGCATTGCAGCCCGTGCGGCCGGCGGGGTTAGAGCGCCTGCGAAATACGACACCGCTTCCCCAACACACACGCAAAAAAAAGGCCGGCAAACGCCGGCCTCTCTCTTTCCGCCCTCAGCTTCAGGCAGTCTTCTTCACTCGACGCTTGGCAGTACGGCGCTTTTTCTTCGGTGCCGCACGCTTTTTCGCCGCAGCAGCTTCCTTCTTCTCCTGCGCCTTGACGGCCTTGGTCAGGGCCTTGTCATAGGCCTTCTGCTGGGCGGCCTCGAACTTGACCAGCGCAGCGATCATGGCATCAGCCATTTTCAGGTCCAGCTTGCTCTCGGCAACCTTTTCCTTGGCCGCTTTGACCATATCCGCCTTCTTCGCCACAGCGTTCTTGGCAGCAGCGGTCTTGACTGTCTTGGCCTTGTTACGGGCAACAGTCAGTGCATCGGTAGCCTTCTTCACAGCAGCCTCAGCCTTGGCCATTGCCGCTTCAGCTTTTTCACGACGGCTGACTGCCGCTTTGAAAGTGCTGTTCTTGGTCGGATCCAGCTTTACCGCAGACTTGCTTCCAGCCGGACGACCACGACGGGCAGCTGTCTTTTTTACAGTGCGTTTCTTGGTTGCAGCTTTTTTTACGCGTGCCATGTAACCGCTCCTTCCTGAAAATTAATTTAACAAAACAGATTGACAAGCAAATTATAAACACACTTTTTATTTTTTTGTAAAAAAATAACGGTTTTTTTTATTAAATAAGCAATTTTTTTGCATTTTAAGTCGTTTTCGTTACCGATTTGGTCGAAATCATCAACCCGGAGCATTGTATTCGTCGTTTATCGGCACAATGCATCGAACAGCGGTGATACTTTGCAACACGGAATTTTTGGATAAAATCGTCCTACGAAATTGAATCAGTCGCCAACAACACTGGCCGTTTTTCTTTTCCAAAGTAAAGACAAGGGGATCGTCATGGCTGAGAATGAGCCACTGGAAGCCGAATATATTCAAAACTCGGACTCTGACACCAAACTTGCCGTACCGGGCACTGTCCTGCCCACCACCATCCACCTGCTACCCGTTTTCGAGCGCCCATTTTTCCCCGCACAGGCAGCGCCCATCGTCATGGATGAGGAGCCCTGGCTGGATACCATCGAGGCGATCGGCGAGACCGGCCACCACATGGCGGGCCTTGTCATGGTCAGGAGCGACAAGCTCACACAACTGTCTCCGGCGGACTTTTACACCATTGGCAGCATTGTCAGGCTCCACCAGCCCAGCCGCGCCCAGGACAAATTGCAGTTCATCGCCGAGGGGCTGCAGCGCTTTCGTATCACCAGGTGGCTCTCCGAGCAGCCGCCCTATCTGGTGCAGGTGGAATACCTGGCGGAAGAGAAAAAATCCGACACTGATCAGGTGCGCGCCTACGCCATGGCGATCATCAACACCATCAAGGAGCTGTTGCCGCTCAATCCGCTCTACAGCGAGGAGCTTAAATACTTTCTCAACCGCTTCGGTCCCAACGAACCCTCGCCACTGACCGATTTCGCCGCCGGCCTGACCACCGCGGACGGCCATTCGCTGCAGGAGGTGCTCGAAACCTATCCGGTTATCGAACGCATGCAGCGGGTGCTGGTACTGCTGAAAAAGGAGATGGAGGTCGCCAAGATCCAGCACCAGATCCGCCAGCGTGTGGAAGACCAGATGTCGGAACAACAGCGAAAATTCTTCCTGCGCGAACAGCTCAAGGAGATCCAGAAAGAGCTGGGGCTGGAGAAGGATGATCGCACCGCGGATCTGGAGCGTTTCAAGGAGCGGGTGGAAAAACTCACCCTCCCCGAGCACGCCCAGCGGCGCCTCGATGATGAGATGCAGAAGCTCTCGGTACTCGAGTCAGGCTCGCCGGAGTACACCGTCACCCGCAACTATCTGGACTGGATCACCAGCCTGCCGTGGGGACTCGACTCGGAGGACATTCTCGATCTCAAACGCGCACGCAAGATACTGGATCGCGACCACGACGGTCTGGACGACGTCAAACAGCGCATTCTGGAGTTCCTCGCCGTGGGCAAGCTGCGCGGCACCATCGCCGGCTCCATCCTGCTGCTGGTCGGCCCGCCCGGCGTGGGCAAGACCTCCATCGGCCGCTCCATCGCCGAGACCGTTGGGCGCAAATTCTACCGCTTCTCGGTCGGCGGCATGCGCGACGAGGCCGAGATCAAGGGCCACCGCCGCACCTACATCGGCGCCATGCCGGGCAAGTTCATCCACTCGCTCAAGGAGGCAGGTACCGAGAATCCGGTGATCATGCTCGACGAGATCGACAAAATCGGCGCCTCCTACCAGGGCGACCCGGCAGCGGCGCTGCTGGAGGTGCTGGACCCGGAACAGAACAACGACTTTCTCGACCACTATCTCGACCTGCGCTTCGACCTCTCCAAGGTGCTGTTCGTCTGCACCGCCAACCAGCTCGACACCATCCCCGGACCGCTGCTCGATCGCATGGAGATCATCCGCCTCTCCGGCTATATCACCGAGGAGAAACTGGCCATCGCCAAGCACCACCTCTGGCCGCGCCAGCTGGAGCGGGCCGGGGTCAAACCCAGCAAGCTGAAGATCAGCGATGCGGCGCTGCGCCAGATCATCGAGGGCTACGCCCGCGAGGCGGGGGTGCGCAACCTGGAGAAGCAGCTGGGACGGGTGGTACGCAAGGCGGCGATGAAGCTGGTCAGCGGCGCAAAGGGGCCGCTGCGCGTCGGACCTAAGAACCTGGAGGAGTACCTGGGAAAACCCTTCTTCGGCAAGGAGCGGCCGCTCAGCGGTGTCGGCGTGGTTACCGGCCTGGCGTGGACCGCCATGGGCGGCGCCACCTTAAGCATCGAGGCCACCCAGGTGCACAGCAGAAATCGCGGCTTCAAGCTCACCGGCAAACTGGGCGAGGTGATGCGCGAGTCGGCGGAGATCGCCTACAGCTACGTCTCCTCCCACCTCAAACAGTTCGACGGCGATCCGGCCTTCTTCGACGAGGCCTTCGTCCACCTGCACGTGCCCGAGGGGGCCACCCCTAAGGACGGCCCCTCCGCCGGCATCACCATGGCCACCGCACTGCTGTCGCTGGCGCGTAACCAGCGCATCAAGCGGCCGCTGGCGATGACCGGCGAGCTGACCCTCACCGGCAGCGTCTACCCGGTCGGAGGCATCCGCGAGAAGGTCATTGCCGCCCGCCGCGCCAAGGTGATGGAACTGATCCTGCCCGAGGCCAACAAGGGCGACTTTGATGAGTTGCCGACACACATCCGAGAAGGGGTTACCGCCCACTTCGTGAAACACTACCGTGAGGTGGTCCCCATCGTGTTCGGCTAGGAACGACAAACGGCGGGCGCTGCCCGCCAGACTGTGGCTCGACACTGTGATGCCGTAACTTTACCCGGCGAAAAAAGCGAGATATAAGGGAGGGAGTTGATCAGGCAGGAGCGACACCGTGATTTGGCAGGAGCATCACCGCATCATCATTCCGACCGTACTGGTCCTGTCACTGACGGGCACCACCGCCTGCAGCAGCCCCGCGCCGGAGAAGGTGACCTACCAATCGAGCCCTATCGTGGCCGACAGTGGCACTCATCCCGCCGTGGCAGTCGCCCGCAAGATGATCGGCACCCCCTACCGTTATGGCGGCACCTCACCGGAACGCGGCTTCGACTGCAGCGGACTGGTGCACTACGCGTTCAAGCACGCCGGCATCAACGCGCCGCGCAGTACCGAGACCCTCTTCCACAGCGCCTTCCCAGTGGAGGGCGACGCCCTGCAACAGGGCGACCTGCTGTTCTTTCGTATCGAGGGCAAGATCTCCCATGTGGGGATCTACATCGGCGGCGAAACCTTCCTGCACGCCCCCTCCAGCGGCAAGGCGGTCGGCTACGCCTCACTCAGCAACCCCTACTGGCAACAGCGGCTGATACGCGCCGGCAGGCTTTTTTAAGCCACAGAGGTCACCGAGGCCGCTGAGGCAGTCTCTTTATCTACATCAGCACGGCATGCCAAATATCTGAAAAGGCGCCCACGGGCCGCCCTATGCTATGTCTGGATATTTATTGCCACAGAGACCAAAGAGAACGCCGTGGTTTTTCTCAGTGCCCTCTGTGCGCTCTGTGGCTAACGATCCAGAAAAGGCGCCCACAGGGCGCCCTATGCTATGTCTGGATATTTATTGCCACAGAGGCCAAAGAGAACGCAGTGGTTTTTCTCAGTGCTCTCTGTGGGCTCTGTGGCTAACGATCCAGTATCAACCCAGCCATCATGGCGACATGATCCTCGCGCGCGTTGAGGGCGGGGATGTAGAAGAAGGCCTCGCCGCCGGCGTGCATGAAGATCTCGCGGTTCTCCACATCGATCTCCTCCAGTGTTTCCAGGCAATCGGCGGAGAACCCCGGACAGATCACCTCCACGCTCTTCACCCCTTCACGGGCCAGTTTCTCCAGTGTTTTATCGGTGTAGGGCTGCAACCACGGCTCGCGCCCGAAGCGTGACTGGAACGTCAGCAGCCACTGCCCCTCCTCCAGCCCGAGCTCCGCCGCCAGCCTCTCGGCAGTCTCCCTGCACTGTCCATAGTAGGGGTCGCCGTCCTCGCGGAAGCGCTGCGGGGTACCGTGGAAGGAGATCAGCAGCTTGTCAGCCGGCGGCCGCCCCTCACGATGCTCGCGCACCGAATCGGCCAGCGCCCGGATGTAGCGGCTGTCATCGTGATAATCAGCGATGAAACCCAGGTGCGGGATATTGCGGGTCTTCTTCAGCGCCGCGCCAATGGCGTCCAGGGTCGAGGCGGTGGTGGAACAGGAGTTCTGCGGATAGAGCGGCAGGGTGATCACACGGTTAATCCCTTCCTGCTGGAAGGCCTCAAGCGCTGCCGCGATGGAAGGGTTGCCGTAGCGCATGGCAAGCTCCACCCGGTAGCGCTCGGGGGCGATGCGGTCGAGTTGCTGCTGCAGCATGCACTGCTGCTCGCGGCCGATCACCAGCAGTGGCGAGCCGCCCTCCGACCACACCCCCTGGTAGGCGCGTGCCGAGCGCGATGGGCGCACTCGCAGAATCACCCCGTGCAGGATCAGCCACCACAACGGGCGCGGCACATCCACCACCCGCGGATCCCACAGAAACTCCGCCAGGTAACGGCGCAGTGCCGCGGTAGTGGGGGCGTCCGGCGTGCCCAGATTGGTCAGCAGCACACCGGTCTTTTGTTCTGTTTGCTTGTTCTCCATGGATCTCCGCCTGAGGTTGGGTGCATTGTCTCGAGTATACCGTCAGCACCCATGATATGGGCTCGGCACAACGAAAAACAGGCCCCGAAGGGCCTGTAAAGTCACAACACTGCGGAGATAGTTATCAGCCCAGTGCGGCGAAGAGCGCCTCGCGGTTCTCCTCCACGCTCTTGCCGGTACCGGTCACCTTGACGTATTTCGGCGCACCGTCCTCACCGCTTGCGGCCCACTTGGAGTAGAACTCCACCAGCGGCTTGGTCTGGGAGTGGTAGATATCGAGACGCTTGCGCACGGTCTCTTCGTTGTCATCATCACGCTGGATCAGGTCTTCACCGGTCTCGTCATCCTTGCCCTCGACCTTCGGCGGGTTGAAGATGACGTGGTAGGTACGGCCCGAGCCGGGGTGCACCCGACGGCCGCTCATGCGCTTGATGATCTCATCATCATCGACATCGATCTCGGCCACATAGTCCAGCGTAACGCCATCCGCCTTGAGCGCCTCGGCCTGCGGGATGGTGCGCGGGAAACCGTCGAACAGGAAGCCGTTCTTGCAGTCATCCTCGGCGATGCGCTCCTTGACCAGACCCAGAATGATATCGTCGGAGACCAGTCCGCCCTCATCCATGATCTTCTTCGCCTCAATCCCCAGCGGAGTGCCCGCCTTGACCGCGGCACGCAGCATATCGCCGGTAGAGATTTGGGGGATGTTGTATTTCTCGCAGATGAACTGGGCTTGCGTGCCCTTGCCCGCACCGGGCGCTCCCAACAGGATCAGGCGCATCGTTTGCTCCTTTCGGTTATCGTTATTGCGGAATTTCTGCGGGCGATTATGCCGACTGAGGCGGGGTGAGGGCAAACAAGGCTATGAATGGGCCGATGCGCTGGCTTTATCAGCCGCTCCGCAGCAGCTGTGAGCCGTTGATCTGGAACGCCTCGAACGGCTCCCGTCCCCAGCGCATCAGCTTGTTGAGAGTCAGCTCCTCCAGCCCCTCGAAGGCATCCCCTTTCTGGATGGTGCTGAGCAGCAGTTGCATCTTCAGCGAGCCGGGGCTGTAGTGCTGCGCCAGGCCGCCCGGTGCACCGCTGCGCGCGGGGCGCATGCGCGGCATGGTGTAGGCGGTGCACTGGGCCTGCTCCACCTGCACGTTGGAGAAGGCGCGCGAAAGACGCCGGCGCAGCTCCCGTCGGGCGTAGGCGGCGCAGAAGATGGCGATTTCATCGATCAGCAGCAACAGTGCCGGATCGACCGCCTCGGGCTGGTCGCGGAAAAAATCGAGCGCCGGATAGTAACCCAGCCCCTGCTCCATCACCCAGGCATCCACCTGCCCGGCCAGATTCTCCCCCAGCACCCACGGCAGATAGCCGACGTTCTGCTCCACCACCGTCTCGGGCACGGTGACGGTGAGGCTGGTGGCGACGGTGACGACTTCTATCTTTGGGGGCATTGGGAGTTCAATGTTTCTGCTAGGAGCGGCATCTTGCCGCGAGATTCGATTTCCTCATGGCTTTCTTTGCAGCATGCCGTCTTTGTCGACTGAACCACGCCAGCGACG
>OBLN01000618.1_pt1 | contig 12739 bp, 10 predicted proteins | sample 1519301 | NCBI WGS metagenome assembly OBLN01 (sample SAMEA2452533, study PRJEB22499) | sediment metagenome | reverse complement strand
GTAGTAAAGGATATTCAGCGCGCTCTGCTCCAGGCTGACGTTAATGTAAAACTTGTCATGGGGATGTCACAGAGAATCAAAGAGCGTGCACTGAAAGAAGACCCTCCTGCGGGCATGAATCCAAGGGAACATGTGATCCGCATCGTGTATCAGGAGTTAATGGAGATTATCGGGAAAGGAGCCGATATCCAGCTCAAACCCCAGACGATCATGATGGTAGGTCTTCAGGGAAGCGGAAAAACCACAAGTGCTGCAAAACTCGCCCGCTATTTCCAGAGAAAAGGACTCAAAGCAGGTGTTGTTGCCGCAGATACTTTCAGGCCTGGAGCTTATCACCAGCTCAAGACCCTTGCCGAAAAGCTCAATGTAGGTTTCTATGGAGAAGAAGGAAACCTCGATGCCGTCGAGATAACCAGACACGGTCTTAAAGCACTTGAAAAATACGATATAAAAATAGTGGACACTGCAGGCAGGCACGCCCTTGAGGCTGACCTTATAGAAGAAATGGAGAGAATCCATGCTGTTGCAAAACCTGATCACAAATTCATGGTCCTTGATGCAGGTATAGGTCAACAGGCAAGCCAGCAGGCCCACGCTTTCAATGATTCGGTAGGGATCACAGGCGTTATTATTACGAAACTGGATGGGACAGCAAAAGGTGGTGGAGCTCTCTCAGCTGTTGCCGAAACAAAAGCTCCGATTGCTTTTATCGGGGTAGGGGAAACTCCGGAAGACTTCGAAAAGTTCGAAGCTGACAGGTTTATCTCAAGACTTCTTGGGATGGGAGACCTGAAGAGCCTGATGGAAAAAGCAGAGGAGAGCCTGACTGAAGAAGATGTCAATGTCGAAGCCCTTATGCAGGGGCGTTTCACCCTGAAAGATATGTACAAGCAGCTTGAAGCCATGAATAAAATGGGCCCCCTCAAGCAGATCATGTCAATGCTTCCGATGGGTATGGGTGGACTTGGAGGCGTGAAATTATCAGATGAGATGTTTCAGGCTACCAGCGACAAAATGAAAAATTACAAGATTATCATGGACTCGATGACAGAAGAAGAAATGACAGATCCCAGGGTCATAGGCGGGTCACGGATTAAAAGGATCTCGAAAGGCTCCGGCTGTAGCCCTGAAGAGGTCAGGGAACTTCTGAAGTATCATAAAACCATGCAGACAGCTCTGAAAGGCTTCAGAGGCGGAAAATTCAATATTCAAAAAATGATGAAGAAAAAACTCGGGATGTAACACTCCCTGAGTTCTTTTTTGTTTTTAATATTTTGGTGCCCTGTACCTTAAAATGTTTTAAAATATCATTGATAGCATAAAGGTTAAAAAATCAGTATTAAGTATCAATACTGGTCGCAAACCTCAAAGAAGTTCATTAATAGCTCTTCTCCCTGTTTAGTGTGAGATACTTCAGGATGCCATTGAACACCGTAAATCGGTTTTGCAGGGTGGCGCATGGCTTCAATCTCACAAATATCCGAGCGGGCAAGATGGATAAAACCTTCAGGAAGAATAGCGACTTCGTCAGCGTGGGATGCCCATACAGTTGTTTTTGGACCAAGCCCCCGGAGTATATCATCTTCTTCAAGAACCTCAACTTCGACCTCAGCATAGCCGCCTTTTTTCCCTGAGTGGACATGTCCTCCGTAAGCCAGTGCAATTGCCTGGTGTCCGAGACAGATTCCAAGAATCGGGATATCGATTTCCCTTACATAGTCAAAGCAGAGGCCTGCTCTTTCCATTTCCGGCCCTCCGCTCAGGATTAGCCCGTCAGGCTCTTCTGCCAGGATATCCTCTATGGGAGTTGTATTGGGAATAATTTTTGTATCCATGTCAAGGTCCCGGACAGCCCTGTGGATAAGGTGGCAAAATTGTCCGTAGTTATTCACAACAAGGATTTTTAATTCTCTCATAATTCCTTCCGTTCCTGTTTACAAATATGAAATGTTCTTATGCTCTGAGCTTATTCTATTAGCCCATCTTATCCTATTTTAATTCTTGTATCTCTCCCGCATGGTTCAATTCTTTTTACTTTTTAAACCGCTGTTTCCAGACCTGTATAAGTATTTAAAAAATCCAGAAAAACTCAGAGTAGCTGTTACGAACCTGAGTTAAAACACTCATACATCATCTGACCACAATAAGCCTCCAGAGAAGAGAAAACTTTAAGAACTGAACATAATAGTACATGGATGTACAAATTAGTCCAATAATTTTGTTTGAATTTAAAATCGCTGGAGAAAAGAGATGAAAATCAGAGTTTGAATAGGTTTAAATAGGAAGAGTGTGCTAGTATGTGACACACTAGCATGCTAGAGAGAAACAGTTCATAAAACTAACAAAATTTAACAAAAATCCACTAATCAGGAATCCAGGGGAATTAAAATGTCAGAAATCGGCAAAAAAATACGCATAGAAAGGCTGATGAATCGGGAGAGCAGAAACATGGTCATTATTCCGATGGACCATGGAATCTCTGACGGACCTATTGAAGGGCTTATTAATATTACCGATACAGTTAATAGGGTTGCCGAAGGAGGAGCAAATGCAGTTCTCATGCAAAAAGGCATGGTAAGGTACGGGCACAGAGGATACGGCCATGATATCGGGCTTGTTGTGCATATAAGTGCCTCATCTGTTCTGAGCCCCGACCCAAATGCAAAAGTGCAGGTCTGTACTGTCGAAGAAGTACTAAAAATGGGAGCTGATGCAGTTTCCATGCATATAAACGTGGGATCTAATACGGAAAGCGACCAACTAGAAAAGCTTGGGTCAATTTCAAGAGACTGCACCGAATGGGGAATGCCTCTCCTTGCCATGATGTACCCCAGGGGCAAGAAGATCACAAATCCCCATGACCCTGTGAATGTAGCGCATGCTGCAAGGATTGGAGCCGAACTTGGAGCCGACGTTGTAAAAACAGTATACACAGGAGATCCGGACAGTTTCAGAGATGTGGTAAGAGGCTGCCCTGTGCCTGTAGTAATTGCAGGCGGACCAAAGACCTCAACTGACCTGGGACTTCTTGAGATGATTGACGGAGCAATGGAAGCCGGAGCAAGAGGGGCTGCAATAGGAAGGAATGTCTTCCAGCATAGAGACCCTGTCAGACTGACCAGGGCTATCTGCGAAATCGTGCATCATAGAAGACCCGTCGAAGAGGCTCTGGAACAGTTAAAGTGAGAAAATACTGAAAAAAAGATTAAAAAATCAAGCCCGAAGTGAACAAAACCATAAATAAAAGATACCGGAAATCGCCGGATAACTGCGGCAATAATGCCGGAGTTAAAAACAGAATTTATGAACGGGGTTGAAAACCTTTGAAAAAGAAAAGCGTCTGGATAAAAGCCGATGAAGGCGGATGGGAAGCACAGAAAGACAGGATCACAACGGGCCTGGAATCCGGAGCCGACTGTGTACTTGTAAGCCCGGGAGATGTAGAGAAAGTTCGGGAGCTTGGAAATATTACGATTGCAGCCTTTGCCCGCGACAACAGGTCAGGGGCAGATATCGTGGTAGTAGGCAAAAGAGGAGAAGGCGATGGAACTAAACCCCTGCCCCTGGAGACTCCGGGCTCTTTTGATATAAATGCTGCAACTCTGCTCATGGATAAAGGTGTGACAGTAGGCGGATATGTGGTCATAAAGGACAAACACTACGAACGTTTTGCTGCCGAAATGGGAAAAATCTGCGATTATTTGATTGTTACCGGCACGGACTGGAAAGTTATTCCTCTCGAAAACCTGATAGCTGACCTCCAGCGCGAGAAAGTGAAGATTATTTTCGGAGTAAAAAGTGCCGAAGAAGCAAAACTTGCATTCCAGACACTTGAAACAGGAGCCGATGGAGTCCTGCTTGACAGCGGAAACCCCCAGGAAATAAAAGATACAATAAAAGCTGCAAGAGAGCTCGAAAGTGAAGGTGCTGAGCTTGAGCCTGCAGTAATAACTAAGGTAGAACCTCTTGGAATGGGAGACCGAGTCTGCGTTGATACGTGTAATCTCATGCAGCGTGGTGAGGGCATGCTCATAGGCTCACAGGCTAGCGGAATGTTCCTGGTAAATTCAGAGTCCGATGACAGTCCTTATGTGGCAGCCCGCCCGTTCAGGGTAAATGCAGGAGCAGTCCACTCTTACATAAAAATAGGAGATAAAACCCGCTATCTTTCGGAGCTCCAGACAGGGGATACCGTAACTATCGTAGACTCAGCAGGTAAACAGCGGGAGGGCATAGTTGGCAGAGTTAAGATCGAAAGTCGTCCTCTCATGTTAATCGAGGCAAAAGCCAGAGACAGGACTTTAAGTGCGATCCTGCAAAATGCTGAAACTATCAAGCTGGTAGGAAAGGATGGAAACCCTATCTCGGTTGCAAAACTCAAGAAGGGGGATGAAGTTCTGGTCCGTCTCGAAGAGGGAGCCAGGCATTTCGGCAAAAAAATCGAAGAGACAATTATAGAAAAATAAAATCAGGGAAATTAAAATAACAGCTGAGAATAACTGAGAACAATCGATAAGAGATGGATTCCTATCCCCGGATTCGGAGAAAGCATGACTAAAATAGGCTCATTTGACCTTGAAAAAAAAGCTGCAGTCGTTGCAGTAATCCTTGAAAAACCTGTTGAAACTTCAAAAAAAGCAGCCGAAAAAGGAGCAGATATTCTCGAAATCCGGCTGGATTTATTGGGCATCAGGGAACCGGAGAAAGCTGCAGAAATAATCAGGGAAATAAAATCCGAAGCCGAGCTTCCTGTGCTTGTTACTAACCGTTCCGGGGCAGAAGGAGGAAAATGGGAAGGAGAAGAAGGAGATAGAACCGGCCTTCTTATAAATCTCCTTTCTTTTAAGGACGGACCTGATGCTATTGACATTGAGTTTTCTGCCAGCGAGAAAGAAAGAGACAAAGTTATAAAAATGGCTAAAAGCTGTGGAAAAACAGTAATCGTCTCTTCCCATGACTTTTTAAAGACCCCTTCACTTCAGGATATGGGAAAAGCTCTTGAAGAAATGTTTCTTGCAGGGGCAGATATTGCCAAACTTGCAGTCATGCCTCAGTCAATGGAGGATACTCTTAATCTCCTGAAAGTTACACTGGACTTTAAGAATAAAGGAAAACCGGTATGCACTATTGCGATGGGAAAGCAGGGAAAACATACAAGAGTGGTCGCCCCTCTCTACGGTTCAGTCCTGACATATGCTTCGATAGAAAGTGATACAGCCGCAGCTCCCGGTCAACTTCCGGCAGATGAAGTAAAGAAAATAATGGAAATGCTAAAATGAAGCAAGTTTTTGGTGTATTTGGAGACCCTGTAGGTCACTCTCTTTCCCCTGCCATGCATAATGCAGCTTTTTCAGCCCTTAGTATGGACTGCATATATCACGCTTTCAAAGTCACGCCGGAAAAGCTGGAAAATGCACTTCTCGGAGCCGAAGCTATGGGATTTGGAGGGCTGAACCTGACAGTGCCTTTAAAAGAAGAGGCTCTGAAACTTAACTTTATCAAGCCTGATCCTCTTGCAAAGAAGATCGGAGCAATAAATACTGTAGTTTTCGGAAAGTCGGGAGAAATTCAGGGATATAATACTGACGGATTGGGGGCAAGGCAGGCACTTCAGGATACTGGAGTGGAAATTGGGGGGTCCAGAATAGTGGTTGCAGGGGCAGGAGGAGCAGCAAGGGCAGTCGCTTTCCAGCTTGCATCTGACGGCGCCGATATCATAATAGTAAACAGGACAGAGGAAAGGGCAGTAGGACTTGCAAAAGATATCTCAACTGCAGCCCTTCCGGGAAAAATAAGCGGCACCGGGCTTTCAGGGTTAAAGGAATTACTGCAGGATGCAGATGTCCTGATCAATACCACAACTCTGGGGATGCACCCCAATACGGAAACAGCCGTTGCGACAGCAAAAGAACTTCACAGCGACCTTGCTGTATTTGATATTGTGTATAACCCGCTTGAAACGAAACTTTTAAGAGAAGCAAAAGCCGCAGGTGCGAAAACAATCAGCGGGGTTTTAATGCTCGTTTACCAGGGAGCAGAAGCTTTCAGGCTCTGGACAGGAGTCGAACCTCCGGTAGAGCTCATGAAAAAAACCGTACTGGAGGCTCTGCAGGCTTGAATACAGACAACGAGACTGGAATATTAAAAGCTGAAGATCCATGCCATTCCCCATGTCTTACTCAGGACCAGGCTGAAACCCGGATATTCACTCCTAATCTTGAAAAAAAGAGTTCCGAAAAAACAAAGGTTCTGATTCTTGGCGGAACCGGAGAAATGGGGCAATGGTTCACTCGCTTTTTTAAAGAAAGAAATTATGAAGTTACTATCTGGGGAAAAGGCGGCAAGGTGGAAATTGCAAAAAAACTGGATGTGCCCTTTGCTTTTGACCTTGAGACGGCTATCCCAGAAAGTGACATAGTGATAATATCCGTTCCCATCAATGCAACGGAAGAAATCATAGAAGAAGTTGCTCCAAAATTGAAACCTGGCAGCCTCCTTATGGACTTTACCTCAACAAAAGTGAGACCTGTTGAAGCTATGCAGAAATTTGCACCCGAGGACGTTGAGATTCTCGGAACTCATCCTATGTTCGGTCCGACAATTCCCACAATAAGAGGGCAAACCGTAATTCTTGTCCCGGTAAAAGAGCGCTCGGAAAAATGGTTTCCTATAATTAGACAGCTTTTCGAAGAAAACGGGGCACATGTAGAAATTACAACTGCAGCCGAACATGACAGGCTGGTCTCGGTAGTGCAGGGGCTTACTCATTTTGCGTATATCACAATAGGGACGACAATTGACAGGCTTGATTTTGATATCAAAAAGTCCAGGAAATTTGTAAGCCCGGTTTACAGTATAATGCTTGACTTCGTAGGTAGGATCCTGGGCCAGAACCCTTACCTCTATGCCCTGATCCAGATGGAAAATCCGGGAGTTCCTGAGGTGCATGAAGCGTTTATAAAGGAATGTGAGGAACTTGCAAGCCTTGTGAAGTCTCATGACGAAGAAGGTTTTGTAAAAAAGATGAAAGCAGCTGCCAGGAAATATGATGACACCGCTCATGCCCTGCGCAGGTCAGATAAATTAATTAACTCCAGGATAACCGAATACGAAACTATCCTTAATTCCATAGGAAAAGTCTGTGGCTTTTCTCATATTTATTCCGGGAATGTTCATGTAGGAATACTGGAAAGTGCTGGACCGAACGAAGTGATTCTTACAAAACTTGTCTCAAAAGGTACTGCTCCTCATATTAAAAATAAATTCATAAAACTCAAGCTAGAAAACCTTCGCCTTCTATCAGGACCTGAATTAAGGGAATGGAGAAAAGCAAACCTTAAACATTCGGTAAGGGATATTTCAGTCCTGATTCCCGAAGGTGCTGACCCTGAAGTAATCCTTGGAGCAGTAAATACAAACGAGCATCTTGCAGCCTGCCAGATCAATGATATTTACTATGGAAATATTTGCAATGGACCTGATACTGGCAGACCCGACACAGCGGTTAAAAAAATGAGAAGAGAAGGCAAAAGGCTCGGAGTAACGTACAGAATAACTATTTTTGGAGATTGCGATGCGGATCCTGTTGAATATGAGGTTACAGAACTTTTTTGCGGGTTAGGGTGCCGGATAAGGGAAAAAAACTTGAAGCTGAGAAAATGAAGGATTTATTTCTTTTGTCGAGCGTTAATAAACAGAGAAATACATATAAACAATAAATAGATAGAAATTATAATGTCACAGGTTAAATGGAAAATTTCTCTTTTATTCACACTTATCACTCTTTCTATATTTTTTTCGCTTTTATTAAGCGGTGATAAGTTTGTGGAACACGGTGGGAATATAACAAATACCACAGCACTAGCTGGAAGCTCAAGCGGTGAGGGTCAGATCCGAAATCTCATTACCAGGCTGGAAGCTGAAGATCGCGAAACAAAATTAAATGCCGCAACCGAACTTGGCAGGCTCGGAAAGCCAGCTGCTAGCGCTCTTATTGAAGAGATTGAAACAGGGAACTTGAGTTCAGGGGGAGAAACAAGAAATTATATGCTTCTCGCACTTCTTGAAACCAGAGATGAAAGAGCTGAAGATATTCTTTCAGGAAGTCTTGGAGATAAAGGAGTTTCAAACATGGCTGCAGAAGAAAATGCAGCTGGAAAACAGACCCAGAGAGAAGCCGCAACAGATATTATGCAGGCTATAGAAACAAAAGATAAGGCTATGAGGGAAAGCCTTGCAAGGTCCTTGAATAGCGAATATAAAAATGATACAGATGTTCTCGAAGAGGCTCTCAACGCCGAAGAACAGAATTCTAGCCTCTACACGTCTTTTGTACTTTCAAAATTAGGACCTGAGGAAACAGGCAGTGAAAATGAAAAGCTTCTTAAAGCTCTTAAAAGCGAAAGCGGATACTTAAGAGTTGGAGCTGCAATGGCTCTTGGGCAAAAAAAGGAAAAAGCTGCGACAGATTCTATACTAAAGATGCTCAGTCAGGATTATCCTCTGGCGAGACATAGTGCAGCTATGGCTCTCGGAGAACTTGGGGATGAAAGAGCTATAGGCCCCCTAATGATGGAACTGAAAAATAATGAGAAAGATTATATCAGAAGCAGCAGTGCAGTTGCTCTTGGAAAACTGGAAGCAGAAGAAGCCGTACCTTATCTTATGGAGAGATTGAGGGATACGAAAGCTTCGGTAAGAAGTACTGCAGCTCTTATTCTCGGAAAAATGGGGAATGAATCAGCAGTAGAGCCTCTGATAAACGTTCTTGAAAGCGGAAAAGAAGCCGAAGGAAGAAGAATAGATACCCTGAATACATATGCGGATACCCGAAAAAGCACTGTCCTTGCCCTTGGAGGAATAGGAGGCTCTCAGGCTACGCAAGCATTAACTAACGTGTTAAACGATAATGGGGAAATGCTTGAGGTCAGGCTAGCTGCAACCTCAGCCCTTGGGAATATAGGAAGCCCTGAAGCCGTAAATGCCCTTAAGACGGTATTTGATAACAAGAGTATGAATATGGGCATCAGAAACGGAGCACTTGCTGCTCTCGGTAAAACTAAAAACCCGGAGGCTGCAGGATTTTTTATAGAAAAATTGGGAGATAAGGACTTTGGAGCCAGTGCCCGGGAAGCCCTTATTAATATGGGAGAACCGGCAGTTGAACCCCTTATAGAAAACCTGAAAACCGAAGACCAGAAGATCAAAAATGAAATAGCACTGATTCTGATTGAAATCGGGGACCCCAGGGCAGTCGAACCTCTTATTGAGGCATATAAGTGAAGATAAGCACATAAATGAGATATAAGTAATTTAAAGAGCTAAGGTAATTTAAAGAACTAAGGTGATTTAAAAAACTAGTGTAATTTAAAGAACTAAGGTAATTTAAAAAACCAGTGTAATTCAAAGAACCTTAAAAAACTTCAAAAAAACGGCTGAAAAGCCGCATTCCTTTATTAACCAGGCGGCTTTTTTAACCTGAGGTATTCTTTTTATTAAGGATATTATTTTTTTATGATTATCAGTTTTTTCAAAAATTTTGTTACCAGGAAAAGGATTAAACCAGGCTGATAAGCTCTTCCAGTGCAGTCTTTGGATCTTTAGCTTTTACGATCCCGGACGCGAGAAGCACACCCTGTGAACCAAGATCAAGAGCTGCTCTGAGGTCTTCACCTTTTGAAATACCTGCGCCACAGAGCACTTTCACTTCAGGGTTGATTTTTGCCACTGCTTCGACAGAACCGCTTACAACTTCAGGGTCTGCTTTTGATACTGGAATTCCGCTGCCTATAAGTTCCGGAGGCTCGATTGCAACATAATCAGGGCCAAGAGCTGCGGCTGCGGCTGTTGTAGGGACATTGTTAGTACATATTACTGCCCTGAGTCCAAATTCTTTTGCTGCCTGCAAAGAAGCCTCAATTTCTGCAAGAGTAAGGCGCCTTTCAGAGTGATTGATCAGAGTCCCAACGGCCCCTGCTTCTTTTACGCATTTTCCGAAAATATGACCTGTAAAGCTTCCTGCACTAATTCCGTCCATGTGCTGAGAGAAGACAGGAAGTTCGACCTCAGAAGCTACCCTGTAAATGTCCGGGAATTGAGGAGCTACTGCGATCTCGATACCTGATTCTTCTGACACAGCTTTGCAGGCTTTTGCGATCTCAACTGCGCCCTGACCTGTGCCCTGTAGATAGGTCTTGTAGTTCAGTAAAATGAATGGTGAATTCAAGGAAGATACCTCCTGAAAAATTAAAAGAAAAATTAAAAGAAAAGCGTGGAAATCCACACTTTCTCTGATATTATCTGCCGGAGGTTTTGCCGTAATTTACCTATTAGCGGCTTATTAATCGTTTTTAACAGTTTTTATAACAGCCGTTTAAGCAGTGTTTTAGTAATTTTCCAGCAGTTTTCGGGAGTTTTTTAAGCCTGTTCAGAAGTCTGTCATGACCCTGAACTGGTCAATTTCTGGCTTGTTAAGGCTGTTAATGAACTGCTCAGCCATTTCTCTGACGTCTTTAGCATTGGTGATAGCCCTGCCGACAACAAGGATATCAGCACCCTGGCTAAGGGCTACAGGTACTTTGTCGAGACGGACTCCGCCTGCAACTGCAATCAGGGCTCTTGGAGCGATTTTTTTAATTTCTGCAATATTGCCCCAGGCGTGTTCTGTGCCTTCAATATCGATTCCGCGGTGGAGTTCAATCACATCAGGCATGACTTTAAGCTGCTTTAAGACGGAAATCGGGTCGTGCTGGTTAAGTGTATCCATAACCGCGTAGATACCTGTCTTGTGGGCTTCTTCAATGAGCTTATCAATGGTGCTGATAGGTGCAAGAGCTGAAACCACAATAGCATCACCTGCAGCATCTGCAACCATTCTGGCCTCGAGGTTTCCGGTATCCAGAGTCTTTAAGTCAGCAACAATGAAGGCATCCGGCCTTACTCCTCTGATTTTGGAAATCACGTCTGTGCCGTAGCGTTTGATAAGGGGTGTGCCTGCTTCGATAATTACGTGGTCGCTCTTTGGGATTTCTGAAATAGCCGAAAGGACAAACTCAAGGTTCGGGTTGTCAAAGGCAATCTGCAGGTATGGTGGGTCCCAGAGTCTTGTGACTTTGAAGCCCATAATAGCGTGTGTGGACTTGTTGCTTTCTTCAAGCACGGTGTCAATGTCCGGGAAGCCTTCAAGTGCTCTCTTGATTGCGAGCTTTGTGGCTCCGTAGTTATACCTGTAAATCTTATTGTAATCCTGGGCTTCAGGGTGGATGAAAACACTTGCCACAATAACAAGGTCTTCAACCTGATCCTTGGGGATCACCCCTTCTTCTACAGAGTCTGCTACTGCTTTTGCAACAGCTGACTGGGCGGGTCCGAAAATCCTTGCTGCCTGGTCCATGTTCTTTACAGTAACCTTCGGGATAATAAGGGTTGAAGGCTTTGGAGGCAGGTTTGGTCTGATAACGGAAAGGAGAGGGGTATGCCCGGCTGAGAGCTGAGTAAGGCCATTTGCGAAAGCCTGTCCTACAGGACCTCCTTTATCTCCTATCATCAAGTCAACGTGGGCAAGTTCCGAGCCCTGCCCCATTAATGCTTCTCCTATCTGAAACATGTTTAACCTCGTAAATTGGTAAATGTGAGATGCAGATTATTGACAACATATACTGTGCAGAGTATTGATAATATGCATGTAAAGTGTAATAGGTGTACACCTTAGAAGAATCTGTCATCGAATTAAGGGGTAATTGTAACCCTTTTGCCAGCTTAATGCCAGCTTTATATAAATAATCTCGTATCCCCTATTATAGTCTTACAGCCCTTCACAATGCCTCAAGAGTTCGATTCTATAATTATGCAGTTAAAAAAACTCCGATCAACGGAGAATTTTAGGGCATATATCTTTCAGGACGCAGGTTCCACACCTGGGTGATACGGGTCGGCAGATATTTTGCCCGAATTTTACAAGAAGGATATTTACGTTAATCCAGTACTTTTGCGGCAGGGCCTTTTTTAATTCTATTTCTGTCTCCTCAGGATTCTTTGTCGCTACCAGCCCGAGCCTATTAGAAATCCTGTGGACGTGTGTATCTACAGCAAGTGCATCTTCTTTGAGGAACGCATGCGCAAGCACACAGTTAGCTGTTTTCCTGCCGACCCCGGGAAGTTTCAGGAGAGTCTCCATATCATCCGGGACCCTGCCATTATAATCTTCCAGTAAAATTCTGGAAATCTCTTTTATCCTTCCGGCCTTGACCCTATAAAAACCAACATCTCTTATAAGCTCTTTAATTTCTTCAACGTCAGCTTCGATCATTTTCTCAGGGGTTGAGAACTTTTCAAAAAGCTTCTCTGCTGCAGGATAGGTGACATCGTCCCGCGTCCTGTGAGACATGACAGTGGAGATTAATGCAAAAAAGGGTTCCCGCATATCTACATTGCAGCCATCGGGGTAAAGTTCAAAAAGTCTCCGCATGAGTTCATCGATGTCCATGCCCAGAGTTAATATTCTTCTGATATAAAATACAAATTAAAGCTGAATTAGGTGTAAGGCAAAAAAAATGAAAAAAGAGGTTCTGGAGAAATTTGAATTAAAGTCAAAATATAGAAGAAGATATGAGAAAAACCATAGATAAAATAACCATAAGATAAAAAATTAGAAGATAGCTTGAAAGTATTTAAAAAGCCAAGGTCCGGATTCGAACCGGAATGGTATCGCTCTGCAGGCGATTGCGTAGCCGCTCCGCCA
>OBLN01000617.1_pt1 | contig 12745 bp, 8 predicted proteins | sample 1519301 | NCBI WGS metagenome assembly OBLN01 (sample SAMEA2452533, study PRJEB22499) | sediment metagenome | reverse complement strand
CCGAGCCGAAGACAATGGCGTTGGGAGGCGTGGCCACCGGCAGCATGAAGGCGCAGGAGGCGGCGATGGCTGCGGGAACGACCAGCAGCAGAGGGTTCTGGCCGAGACCGACCGCCACAGCGGACAGAATGGGCATGACCATGGCCGCGGTTGCCGTATTGGAGGTCATCTCGGTCAGGAAGATGATCAAAGCTGATACCGCCAGTACCAGCACGATGATGGGGGCGTTTTCCAGCAATCCAACCCGGGTTCCGATCCAGGTGGCAAGCCCCGTTTCCTTGAAACCTGCCGCCAGAGCCAGGCCGCCGCCGAACAGGATCAGCACGCCCCAGGGCATCTTCACCGCCCAGTGCCAGTTCATAACGAACTCGTTCTTCTTCATGTTGATGGGAATCAGGAACAGAACACAGGCGCCGGTCATGGCAATAGCGGCGTCAGTCACCAGCTTGGGGTCAGGGAACATGAAACCGATCTGCTTACGGAAAATCCATGCCAGAGCGGTCAGACCGAAGATCAGAGCGGTCCAGCGCTCGCCGGTATTCATTGCGCCCATCTTGCGCAACTCTTCATTGATCAGGTCACGGCCGCCGGGCACTTTCTTAAGCTTCATCGGATTGGCCACTCGGGTCAGCCACAGCCAGCAGATAGGCAGCATGACCAGCACCAGCGGCACACCTACTTTGAGCCAGGCGGCGAAGGTGATTTCAAAACCGTAGGTCTTCTGCAGGTAGCCGGCCAAAACCGTATTGGGCGGAGTCCCGATCAGGGTAGCGATGCCGCCGATCGAGGCCGCATAGGCGATCCCCAGCATCAGGTTGAGACCGAAGGCGAATTTGTCGGGGGAGAAGTCGATCTCCTTGTCCAACCCTTCCTTCTTCCCTTCCTCGACCACATGAGAGATGATCGCCAAACCAATGGGCATCATCATAACTGTGGTGGCGGTGTTGGAGACAAACGCCGAAAGGGCCGCGGTCGCCACCATAAAACCGAAAATCAAACGTGCAGGAGAGAATCCGACCGCCTTGACGATATTCATGGCGATGCGGCGGTGCAGGTCCCAGCGTTGCATGGACAGCGCAATAATAAAGCCGCCCATGAACAGAAAGATCAGATGACTGGCATAGGGTGCAGTCGCCTGCTTGGTATGCATAATGCCCAGCAGAGGAAACAGCGCAATGGGCAGCAGACTGGTGGCTGGGATTGGAATCGACTCGCACATCCACCAGGCGGCCATCAGCATCGCCACGGCCGCCATTTTCTGCGCGGCAGGTTCCATCTCGGCCGGCGTGGGAAGCAACAGCATCAGGATAAAAAGAACCGGGCCCAAAATAAGGCCGAAAAGCTGACGCCGGGTGTATTCGCCGGGGTCACCTTCTTCGACCCCACCGGGACCCGACTTCAGGCGTCCGACATGTTCCGCCGGTGCCTCTTCGATTTCGTCCGCCAGGTCGACGTCGCTCTCCCGACGACCATTGCTGAATGCCAGGTGATCCTCTTTGAAGCGCCGCAAAAGCGCCTGAGGACGCACCAGGCAGAGGGCCTTCGTTTCGTCGTGCATACGCCAGAGGCGATCCCACATGGTTGAAAGCATCTTTCCTTCTCCTTCCAAGCAAATTGATAAAAAAGCAGCACCTGAAAAACCAGGCGGCAAAAAGACCGTTTTTGATTTTAGCAATGCAGGTGCCAAAAACTCCGCGACATATCAAATGCAGCACGCCACATCCGGTAAAACCCTGTTTTCCAACCACTTTAAGGACCAGAAAAAGATTATTCATAAAATATCGTTATAAAATTCTTGAAAAAAGTTACGACATCTTTCTTGCCGGCAAGGCTGATTTCAGCCTCTTTATGTTGATATCCGCTCAAAGTTCTGCCCGTCATTGCTGTAAACAGCACAAAAAACACCCCTGGCTGATTTTCGCCAGGGGTGCTGTACAGACTCTTCTTAAAGATTGGGAGGGTCAGGCTTCCTGCTCCGTCAGCTGGTACTTTTCAAGTTTATACCTCAGGGTTCCCCGCGGCAGACTGAGCAGGCGCGACGTTTTGGCCACATTTCCGCCTGTGATCGCAAGAGCCTTGGAAATCAGATCCTTTTCAACCTGGTTGATGATCTCCTCGACCACGATTCCTTCAGGTGGGATCTCAAAGGAGAAAGGTGCTTGACGCCGAGGCGGTCCGCCCCATATCTCGCGGGGCAGCATTTCGGGAGTGATCACCTCCGCATTGTGCATGATGCAGATTCTTTCAACGACATTGCGAAGCTCGCGCACATTGCCGGGCCAGTGATAGCGCATCAGCAGATCAATGGCCGGCCGGGAAACATCACGTATCGCCTTGTTGAACTCCCGGCTGAAACGTTTAAAAAAGTGGTCGAGCAGCTGAGGAATGTCTTCCCGGCGCTCCCTCAAGGGCGGCATATGGATCGGAAACACATTGAGTCGATAGTAAAGGTCTTCGCGAAATTCACGGTCATCGATCGCCTGCTTGAGGTCGCGGTTGGTTGCGGCAATCACCCGCACGTCGATATCGATATTACGCACCCCGCCGAGGCGACGGATCTTGCGATCTTCGAGCACGCGCAACAACTTGACCTGCAGATTGAGATCCATCTCGCCGATCTCATCGAGGAAAACCGTGCCGCCGTTGGATTCTTCGATGAGGCCGATCTTTCGGTTCTTGGCATCGGTAAAAGCACCGCGTTCATGACCGAAAAGCTCAGTTTCCAGCAGGTTGAAGGGCAGAGATCCGCAATTGATCTCGACGAAGGCCCGCTCCTTGCGGGGCGACAACTGGTGAATGGCGCGGGCTACAAGCTCCTTGCCGGTGCCGCTTTCGCCGGTAATCAGCACAGTGGCGTGTTCATGTTTTGCCACCTCCTGGATCTGGTGAAAAACCTGCAGCAACTGGGGGCTGGAGCCAATCATGTCCGTCTGGCCGAACTGGACGCCGCCCTCACGCTTGAGATGCCGCACCTCGCGGCGCAGGTTCTGGGTTTCCAAAGCCAGTTTGACGATCAAATGAATGGCGTCGGCCTTGAACGGTTTTTTGATGTAGTCGTAGGCACCGAGCTTCAGTGCCTCGACGGCACTCTCCACCGTTCCGTAGCCGGTGATGATGATGACCAGAACCTCCGGATCGACTTCGCGCAGTTCACGCAGGACATCCAGGCCGCTGCGATGACCCAGGCTAAGATCGAGCAGCACCAGATCGATCTCCTCTTCACTCACCCGGCGCACCGCCTCCTCGCCGCTGTCGGTTGAAAAAGGGCGATAACCGTCATCTGCAAGAATGCGTTCCAGGTTCTCGCGGATAAACGCTTCATCATCGACGATCAGGATTTTTTCCATGGGGCATTTATCCTTATCCGCTGCTTCGCCTTATCAGGCCAGTTCTCAGCAGCGTACAACGCAAAATGTGAATAAGACTGATGCTATTGATTCAGCAGGGGATTGGCAACAGAAAAATGGTGAATTTCCGCCACATCACCCCAGCGGAAACCAGAGAATAAACTCAGTACCTTCTCCCGGCCGGCTGTTGACCTCAATACGACCGCCATGATCAGCGATAATATTGTGAGTAATCGACAGTCCCAGGCCAGTTCCCTCCCCCTTGCTGGTGTAGAAAGGCTCAAAGATCAACGGCAGGCGATCCGGCGCGATACCTTCTCCGGTATCCGAGATTTTCACGCAGATATGGTCATCGACCCGGGCAGCGGCGACCTCAAGGCAACCTCCTTGCGGCATGGCATCGATGGCGTTGGTCAAAAGATTGAGAAAGGCCTGTTTGAGCTTGGCCGCATCGAGCGCAAACCGAGGCAAGGGCTCCTGAATATCTTCGTCCAGCATGATATTTGAGCGCTCGCACTGCTTCTGCACCAGAAACAGAATATCGCCCAACACCGGGACCACATCCCCCGGCTGCAAAGAGGATTGAGCCGTGGTGGCAAAGGTGAGCAGTTCGTTGACCAAACCCTCGAGGCGTTCCATTTCGCACAGGGCACGCTGAATCAGCGCCTGATCTTCGGGGTTGCGCAGCAAGCGGTCGTGCAGGTCATCGAGCATAATGCTGATACCGGTCAGTGGATTGCGAATCTCGTGGGCGATGCCTGCACTGAGGCGGCCCAGGGAGGCCAATCGCTCCATGCGCCCGAGATGTTCGCGCAAATTGACCCGCTCGGTCAAATCCTCCACCGTCAGGATGCGCCCGGACGAACGAGGCGCCAACAACGGCAGAAATGCAAGCCGCAGAGTAATGCGTCTGCCGTTTCTTTCAACTTGCAGATACTGACTCCATCGCCGACTGACATCCTGCTCCAGGGCTGGTCGCAGCGCCTCGATCACCTCCGGCCAGTCCTGCAGGTAATTAAAGAGGTCGAGACTTTCTTCGCAGGCCCCGAGACCAAGAATAGATCGTGCAGGACCATTGACCGATGTGACGCGGTGGTGACCATCGAGTGTCAAAATGCCCGTTTCGATATTTTCGAAAACCGTTTGTTTGAAATTGCGTTCGCGAATAATCTCCTTGCGTGAACGGCGCAATGCTTTCAAGGTTTTCATCAGGCGTTCACGGCGATGGTTCAGTTCTCCGGCCATGGCATTGAATGCCTGGGCAAGCCGCCCCACCTCATCATCACCCTTGACCGCAACTTCGGTCCTCAGGTTGCCGCGGGCCATCGCGCGGGTTCCGTCCATCAATCTTTCCAGGGGACCGGTAATACTGCGCGAAAGCCTCCAGGCAGCGAGAAAAACAACCCCCATCGTAAAGACCACCAGCAACCATGAGCGGTGCATGAAGCGGGTCACTTCCTGCTGGATGACAGACGAGGTTTCAATCGCAGACTGATGAAACTGCCGCAATTCCGCCCCGATGGTAACACCGCCCCAGATACTGTCAGTTCCTCCTCCTGCAGCACGGTAAAACACGGGCCCATAGGCCATGATTTTACGGGACCCTCCGACATTGGTCACATCGACAACACCCGAGTTGCCCTCCAGAACCTCCCGGGCGACGACGGGATAGTTGGGATGGATGAAACCCGCATGCAGCAGGTTGTAGGGGATGGCCCCGCGCGCAACTTCTTCGGGCGAGGAACGGGTCGTATAGGGCGGGACCAAGCGGCCATCAGAATCGAGCCCCCGGATATCCCAGAACTTCGGATGCGTAATGATCCAGCCTTCATGATCGAACATAAAGGCGTAATTGCCGCTTTCATAAGAGGGGAAAACGACGTACTTCTTCTCCGTCGGCGTGATGTGCTGAGTAAATTCCATCAAATGGCGGTGATCGAGAGAGAGAACCACTACGGCCTGCAGAGTGCCTTCCGGGGCATACAGCGGAGCGGCAAAACGAACGACCCCCTGGTATTTTCTGCCTTCTACCGCATCCTCGGGACGCATCTCCCCTGCCAACTGCTCCTGCTTGCCGACATGCCACCCCGTCACAGGCGAAACATAGACGCCGCCAGCGGGAAGATGCCGGGCTTGAAGAAAGTAATCTTCGGTCAGATAGGTTGTGTTGGCGAGATCTGAGACATCACGCAGATCAGTCGAAACCTCGCCCTCCACAATCCGCAGCATCTCCTGGCCATCGGGATCTATAAAAGCCATCTCCTGGTAAAGGGGGATGGATTCACGGACCTCGACAGGTTCTCGATTGGTTCCGGAACGATACCAGACTGAACGGCGGTGCTGGTGATAGAAACGCAGATACGCTTCTGCGTCGGGTTCAAGCAGAGCGAGGTCAAACAGGTCCGCCTCGACCCGACTCAAAAAATCAGCAACCGAATCAGCAACCATCTCCGCCCGCAGCACAAGTGCGCGTGAAGCCTGAAAATCGAGCGCTTCAGTCGCACTGCGCCGCAGGTAGTCCTCCACCAGCCAGAGATTATTGGCGGAATATACGGCGAGAAATCCGAGGGGAAGCAGCGCAAGCAGCAGGAAAGCAAACAGAACTTTTTTATGAAGAGTCAAACGCGGCATGGCGTGAGTATACCTGAACCACACCTGTAAATAGAAGAGGCATTGGAGAAAAGAATAAGCTGGAAGGCGTGAAGGATGGTCTCTTTTTCAGACTCAGGAGTGGCAGCGATGCGGTTCCTGATCCTGAGACATGGGGGGCCGGCCGGCATTAATCAACCGGGTATCGAGCGCCAGCGGCAGAAGGCGCAGGTGCTTTTTCATGACCTCTTCCAGACAGCGTCCGTCATGAATGATGACGTCTTTGGGAGCGATCTCGGTCAGAGCCAGAATAGATCCGTTGGGCCGTAAATAAATCTGAACATCGTAGTCTTTGTGATTGAAGGTCAGAGTCTGACTGTGAATGAGTGTTGCATTTTCCATGGGCGCCTCCCGGATACGGCTGTGTCTGACCGAAAAAACCTAATGTTCTCCAGGTAGCAATGAGTGCGCCAATGGGAAATTTTTCAATTAAAACCGAAAGAAGCTATTTTATTCAACATGTTGCACATAAAAAGCCTGATGCACAGCAGCGTCAGGCCTGGGTGAAAACTCCCAAAATGGGTGATATGACGACAAAAAGATTGTACTGTAATCGTTAAAAAAGGTTATTTGCGCCTGGCGACGACATAATCGGCTAATTCAAACAGGGCCTGCCGGGCAGGGGAATCCGCAAAACATTTCAAATGTCCCTTGGCCTGCTCAACCAGTTCGCGCGCCCTCATCCGGGTATGCTCAATCCCGCCGTAATGTTCGATCAGATCACAGACGTAGTTCAAATCTTCGGCAGGGAGTTCATCCTGCTCAACGATCTCCTCCACCCTGCTGCGCTCCTGCTCGTTGCATTCGCGCAGGGCGTGGATCAGGGGCAGAGTCATTTTACCCTCCTGCAGGTCGTGCCCGCGCGCTTTACCGAACTCGGCCTCTTCGGCAACATAATCGAGCGCATCATCCATAAACTGAAAGGCGATGCCCAGATCCATGCCGAAATCCTTGAGCGCGGTGCGTTTCTGATCATCGACACCGCCGAGAATCCCGCCCGCTTCACAGGCAGCGGAGATCAGCACCGCTGTTTTGCTGCGAACAACATCGAGATAACGAGGCTCGTCCATTTCCAGGTCACAGGTTCCGACCAGCTGCATGATTTCACCCTCGGCCATGCTGGTGGTTGCATCTGAAAGAACCTGCAGCACATCGAGGCTTCCCCCCCGCACCATAATGGAGAAGGATTTGGCAAACAGAAAGTCTCCGACCAGAACCGATGCCTGATTGCCCCACAGGGAATTGGCTGAAGCACTGCCGCGACGTAATACCGCGTCATCGACCACATCATCGTGGAGGAGGGTTGCCGTATGAAGAAACTCAACGACCGCCGCCAACCCCACATGCTGGTCGCCGTCATACTCTGCCAGTCTGGCGCTGAGGAGCAGCAGCATGGGGCGTATGCGTTTGCCGCCGCTGGCAATGACGTAGTCACCAACCTTGCGGATCAGGTAAACGTCGGAATTAAGAAATTCCTCGAAAAGACCTTCCACCTGCTTCAGGTCATCGGAGAGAAGTTTTAGGGCATTTTCCATGATGGGTAAGTTATCCTCGAACCGTAAAAGTTCTGCCATCCTAGTGAATTATAAGGTGCCATGTCAAAGTTTTTTTCCTGCCGGGTTGTCGACGACACGGTGGGTCACCTCCGCTCCAGTCAACGGCTCCCGGCGGCGGAATGAAGAAAAGGATCCACGAAAGCATTTAACCCGGGTTATTCATGAATAATCCGGGTTAGCCATCGACCATGATGCTTTTTTGCAAAAGCATCATGGTTGAGAATTTTCAAGGGGGGCAGGTTCTTCGACAGCAGGCGGCTTATGGGGGACGAAAACCCGGTCGTCTTCATCCCATCGATAGCCACCGGCATCCCAGATCGCTTCCAGGGCATCCCAGTCCATGTGCACACCCTTCATTTCATCGACCGTATCGGACGCCTCAAGCATCTCACCGTCATCGACGATACCGTCACCATTGAGATCCGCCCACTGCACATGGTCCACTTCGACGACGGCATCCCCATCGAGTGAAACTGAAAGATTGCGCCCATTGGGATTGACGATAATCTCTCCGGAGAAATAGGCCGTAGATGGGATCTTGCCCACATTTTCACCGACACGGAGGCGATAGACCACCCGGTTGCGCTCATCTCCAGGTTTGACAATCCATCGCGCGACACCCTCCTCATTGTTCAGACTGGTGGGCGGGGGGGCCGCTTCCACCAACTGCCACCCCTTCGGGAAACTCTCCCGCAGGATATACCCCTTGACCGTATCATCGGTTTCAAGACGGATATGAACCGGAATCACCTCCCCGGGCGCGGCATAGGGAGGTAGGGAACGATATCCTTCAAACCGGCCGACCAGCGTGTCCTGCCGCTGCATCAACCAGTAAATGATAACGCCTGCAAGAACGAGCAAAGCCGGTAACAGAAGCAACCATGCCCTGCTGTCCTTTGATCGCTGCGGCGGAAACGCCTCCGCAGGCTCCGCCTCTTCGTCAACACCTTCAACGTCATCCTCATTTTTTTCAAGGATTTCCTCAACATCGACCTCAAGGGCTTCCGCCAGGCGAACAGCATTTTCACGTTTTATGGAAGGGTAGCGATTATTCTCCCAGCGTGAAACCGTGTCGGTGGTCACCCCGACCACCTTGGCCACGTATAGCTGGGTAAGCTTTTTTTCTTCACGAATGCGACGAATCGCTTCGCTGTCTAGATTTACGGTGGGCTGCAGGATAGAAGTCATAGATCTCTCGGATGGCAAAATTACGTCATCCTAGCAGAAGCAAGATCAAGGCGTAAACATCAAACAGGGTCGGCGCCCGGCGCCTGGGCATTAAACGGGCAGATATCCCTGAGAGAGAAGCCGGCCTCGAGCAACTCCTGAAATTTTTCGGGAGACAGGGGGCGGCCGAAATAATACCCCTGTAATTCGTCGCAGTGACGCGTTCTAAGAAACTCGAGCTGCTGGCGTGTTTCGACCCCTTCGGCGATCACCTTGATGTTGAGGCTGTGGGCCACCGCGATAACTGCGTCGACAATCGCAGCGTTATCCGGATCAGCCGTCACATCACGCACAAAGGACTGGGCAATTTTAAGGCGGTCGAAGGGAAAGTGCTTCAGATAGCTCAGCGACGAATAACCGGTGCCGAAATCATCGATGGCCAGATTGAGGCCACGTACCTTGATATCCGTGAGCGTCATGATTGTGACTTCGGCATTTTCCATGATGGTACTTTCGGTCAATTCCAGTTCGAGCTGGGCAGGATCAAAACCGGTACTCTCCAGAATGTGATCGATCATATCTATAAAACAGGGGTGATTGAACTGACGTCCCGAAATGTTGACCGCCAACCGCAGAGCGGCGTACCCCATATTCTTCCAGATATTCACCTGCCGACAGGCCGCATCGAGGACCCATCCTCCGATTTCGAGGATAAGGCCGGTCTCCTCTGCAACGGGGATGAACTTCTCAGGGGTCAAAAGCCCCAGGTCGGGATGGTTCCAGCGCAGCAGCGCCTCCATGCCGACCAGCCGACCGCTGACGAGGTCGAGTTGGGGCTGAAAAAGCAGAAAAAGTTCGTCGCGTTCCAGCGCGTAGCGCAGACTCGTTTCGAGAGTGAGGCGTTCCTGAACGCGTGCGTTCATTTCATGAGAGAAAAACTGATAGGTATTTTTGCCCCGTTCCTTGGACTGATACATGGCGATGTCGGCATGCCGCAGCAGGGTCTGGCTGGTGTCGCCGTCGCCGGGGAATACTGCTATGCCGATGCTGACGGTCGTCGCAATCTCATGGTCCCCAAGCATCACCGGACGAGCCAGATTTTCCAGGATCTTGTGCGCAATACCTGCCAGACCGTCCTCCTGGTCGAAATCCGACAAAACAACAACGAATTCATCCCCGCCGAGGCGCGCCACCGTGTCGCTTCTGCGAACGCTGTCGGCAAGTCGGCGCGCCGTGACCTTGAGCAGCTCGTCGCCGCAGGAGTGCCCCAGCTTGTCATTGACCGACTTGAATCGATCCAGGTCGAGAAACATCACACCTGCCTCACGGTTCTCACGGCGGGCTCTGGAAATCACCTGTTCGATCCGGTCGGCCAGCAGGGTGCGGTTGGGCAGGCCGGTCAGCACATCGAAATAAGCCAGATGCTGAATTTCCAGGTCCGCATGATATTGAGCCACCGCGACGGCCAGCAGGTTTGCCAATGATTGAAGAAAAACAAGATCATCCCGGTCAAAGTGGTCTTTGCGCCTGGAATAAACCGCCAGTACCCCGTGGGGGCTGGCCTTTCCCGGAATGGCAATACCTGCGGCGCTCAGAGCGTTGAAAGATGACCCGAAACGAGCGGGCACCATTTTGGGCGTATGATTTTCGAAATCACCGACCAGGACGGGATGCCCCCCCTCCATCAGAACGTGCTCTTCGAAGCAGATTGCGCCGCTGTCATGAAAAAGCCGCGGCGCTTCAACAGCATCCTTCCCGTACCAGGCCCGCGGTCGCAGGCTGCGCATTTCTGGAAGAAATTCGAGAATCTGGCTGCACTCGGCGTTCAGGCAGGAAACTACCGCGGAGACAGTCTTCTCCATCAACCGATCCAGTTCAACGCCCAGAAAAACATCTCGCCCCAATTCCGAAAAGAATTGATGACAATCTTTAAGACGTTGCAATTCATACTGCGCACCAGCATGAGAATCTGCTGATTTTTCAAGTGGAAAATGTTGTTGCATATAAAAAGTAATTCCTTCGCCGATAGTCTGTCGGCCGTCAGATCACACAGGACCCTGAAACACGGCGAGGCCATTGCCGGATCGAACACTCAGCCTGAAATCCATCGCGCCAATCAGCAACGACCCTTATAGAATAAACCAGATCAAACAAGGAATAAACAAATAATATCAAATGACTAAGGAGAGCTTGGCCTTACAGAATATTTTAGTTAGAATGTCGTCATTACTTTCACCATAAATCCAACAATTCCGTATTTCGGAGGATAAAGTGACAGACTCATGATCAAAGCAATTTTCTGGGACAACGACGGCATTCTTGTCGACACCGAGCCTCTTTATTTTCAGGCGACGCGTGAAGTTCTGGCTCATCATAACGTTGTGCTTACACGGGAAGAATTTATCCGTATCTCTCTTCAGCAAGGGCAGAGCGCTTTCGATCTGGCCCGGGATCAGGGATATGATCCTGCCGAGCTTGAACAGATGAGGCGGCAGCGCAACCGGCGCTACACCCGCCTTCTCGAGGAGGGAGCTGAAGCTCTGCCGCATGTGGAGGAAACACTGAAAGCCCTCTATGGCCGCTTCCGCATGGGAATCGTGACCAGCTCGCTCGCAGAGCACTTTAATGCCATCCATTCGCAAACCGGGCTTCTGCCGTATTTTGATTTCACCCTGACCCGCGAACAGTACGCGCAGACCAAACCCCACCCGGAACCCTACCTCACGGCACTTTTGCGCTGCGGTCTCTCTCCCAAGGAATGCATTGTCATCGAGGACAGCGAACGTGGCCTAGCAGCGGCCGTGGCTGCAGGGCTGCGTTGCATCGCAATCCCCACCGAACTTACCCGCGGCGGAGATTTTTCGCAGGCCTTTGCTGTGCTTGAAGACGTGAGCGAAATCTCATCTCTTTTGAGCCGAATTTGACCTTCTGCCACCTAAACACGGCATACATTCTGCAGTAAATTATTTATCCACCTCGTGGGGTGGCAGTCTCTTGACATGGAAGTTGCGGCCCCATGCCATGCCGTTACATAAAATTTTTTAAACTTTCCGGGTTCCACCGACGATAAAGAGTCGACACCCCTGCTTTTGCATTTTGAACCTGCTTCTTTTTCCAGGGTTTTGCCATGTCTTTCAAACCGGTCAGCGATTTTACCGAGTATTTCACAACCCCTGATCGCTCAAAGATCAGCCATGCAAAGCAATCCTCGAAAAGCTTTGAGAAAATTTTTGAAGAGACTGCAAGCCGCCCGGATATTACCCCGGCCCAACAGGCCCGAGTGATGGCTGAAACGGCAAGGCTGCGCATGATGGCAGGACTTTTCACCGATGATCCCAACGGGGCAACCCAGCCCCTGATCCCGAACATTGATAATCTTCGCTCCGCGGCAGTGCATCATTACCGCGCTCAAGAGTATAAATCCGCCCAAACGGCCGACACCGCCTCTTCAACTGCTTCTCGGGAGCAGGAAGCTGTGTTCTCAGCGGCACCAATGCCCGAGACCAAACCGAACTCTGGAAAAATCGAGTCGTATATCAATAAAGCCTCTGCGCGGTTCGGGGTCTCACCGCATTTGATCAAGGCTGTGATTCAGGCAGAAAGCAGCTTCAACCATCAGGCCGTTTCCCCGGCCGGCGCACAGGGGTTGATGCAGCTGATGCCCGCCACGGCAAAAGAACTTGGAGTCGACAATCCATTCGATCCTGAACAGAATGTTATGGGCGGCACACGCTACCTCAAATCACTGCTCGACCGCTATGAGGGCGACCTGGACAAAGCCCTCGCTGCCTACAACTGGGGAATGGGCAACCTCGAAAGAAATCCGGACGCGCTCCCCGCAGAAACCCGCAATTACCAATCTAAAGTAAAAACCTTTCTGGCCCGAATGACCGAAGACAATCGCCGCGCCTGATCGCCGGTCACAATAGTTTCCTTCCCCCCCCTTTTTGCGTAAACATAATATTTTTACGTTGTTAGTTGTCTCGCGTCAACTATCTTGTCCGGTTGGCGACAATTAGGATGGCC
>OBLN01000616.1_pt1 | contig 12767 bp, 7 predicted proteins | sample 1519301 | NCBI WGS metagenome assembly OBLN01 (sample SAMEA2452533, study PRJEB22499) | sediment metagenome | reverse complement strand
TTTGCGCATATTGATTATCGCGCCTTATTCCTTCTTCTTTATTCCTTATTCAGAAATGGTGCCGGCTTTTTCATCACCGGACTCCAGGTTCCCCCATCACCGGCTGATTTGCTGTTTATCGTTGGAATGTTGCTACAATTTCGCGTCGATCATTTCCAGGCGCTTTTGCGCCTCGGCTTTCAAGGGGCTGAACATGCCCGCCAGGCGTAAAAAAACCTCGCGGGCTTCACTAACCCGGTCCTGGCGCAACAGCGCGATTCCTTTATAAAAAAGGGCTTCGTCAAAATAAGACGGGTCCATGGACTCGATGATCCGCTCAAAATGTGCGGAGGCCACGGAAGGGTCTTTCGTCATCAAAAGGCAGATGCCGGAAAGAAAATGGATCTTCGCGGTTCGGGACGAGGCGGGGATGCGTTCCAGATACCCAAGGGCGGTTTGGTAATCACCTGACTGATAGGCTTTGACTGCGTCGGCATAATGCGTACCTGTCTGCAGGTTGCGGGTTTCCGTGAGCATGATGGTCGGGGGGGAAAACCGGGAAACGCTGTTTAACAGGTTGTCGCGCCGGATCTGCAATCCCCAGGCGCCGGCGGCGACGACAACGAGCAGGGATGCGGCGACCAGGGCGAGGCGCCGCCGGTATGGGCCGGGATCGGCCTTTTCCGTGCCGTTCAACACGTTGAGTTCGAAGTTAGTCTGCATGAGTGCACGGCGGATCCGTAACTGGTCAAAACAATTTTTACAGGAAAAATAGTGGGCTTCAAAGTCATGGCGTACGTCTTCCGAGAGTTCATCGCGCAGGTACGCATCCATTTGCTGTTTGAACCGGCGACATTTCATTTTGGTGTCCTCTATACCATTTATAGAAGTCGTTGCTTTTTCATCTCAGTGCGGATGCGTTTCAACGCCCTTTCCTTGCGTACCGAGATGTAGTGGCGCTGCAATTTCAAGGCGGCCGCGATCTCGCCAATCGATTCCTGGTTCAGGTAGAAGCGTTTCAGAATCTGCTGATCGACCGGAGCCATGCGGTTCAGAATGAGCTTGATGCCTTCCATCAGGTTGTCCGTCTCCAGGCGGCGGGCTTCGGAAAAGTTTTCAAAACCGTCCTGAACCTGACGGATCCGCTGGCGCAGGTTGTTGCACTTGCTGGACTGATAATAAAAGTTGTACAGCACCCGCTTGGCAATACCGAAAAGATACGGGGCCATGGCCGCGTCATCCTGCAGTTTTTCCCGTCTCACCGAATCGAAAAAGCTTGCCAGTACATCCTGCACCAGGTCCTCCACCGGCGCGTCTCCCTTGATGCGCATGGAAAAATAAAAAGCCAGCCTGGATTGGTAGGCATGGATGATCTCTGCCTGGGCTGCCTTTTCATCACGGATCAGGCGGGACAGCAATGAAGGTGAATTCATAGGAACCGTGTCAGGCGGTTGTCCTGGGTCCTGGACTCGGGAATGATGGATGGAATATTGACCACGGCTGTGACTTTGACCGATTGCGAAAAACGGAAGTTTGTTTTGATGACGGTTTTCCCGCCGGGAGCAAACAGGACCGCAGGTATGTATTTGAGCTTGTACTCCGCCCGGGGCACATCCTGAATGGAAACGGTCAGGAAAGCTTTTTCCATCACTTCATCAGCTAAATGAATCCGCTCCGCTGCGCGGTTGCACAAATGAACTTCCAGGAATCCATCCGGGCCCAGCTTCAGTTCACTGACGGCAAAATCAGCGGATTGGGCGCCGGTGACGCTGAATCCACCCAAAAGCAAGGCAATCAGGATTGCGATCTTCATCTGTATGATCATATACCATAGCGGCCCAAAATCTCAAGTTGTGCGTGTTCTGGTTGCAGTTTCTTGCGCCGACACGTAAAATACCCGGGTGAGGGGGAAAAACCATTGCGTCACGGGCTGACCGCTTTCCTGGTTGCCGTGTGTTATTTCGGTCCCGCCCTTGGGGGGGAAACTTCCGGGATAAAGGAAAACATGGAATTCGTGCGCGTTTTTGCCCGAACCGGGGATGTCTCCGGCTACATTCACGCCCTTAAACGCATCGGCAAAGACGCGCGGGAAATGGGCAATCGCCTCGAAGCGTTGCGTTTCTTTCGTGAGATACTGTCTTCCCATCGCCACCTGCCCCTGCATGTGTATATCCGGCTGGAAATGGCCCGTTTTCACTCCGGACCGCGCCGCGAGTCGTTGTTGTTGCATGCGTTGCATCAAACCCGCGACGATTACTCCCAGGCGGCGGCTCTGCATGAATTGATTCGTTTTTATGATCAACGGAGCCAGTTGGATGCCAAAAAGCTCTACCTGCAACGCCTGGTGAGAATCTCTGCATCCAGCCCCGATATTCCGGGTATTGCCGCCGCCTACCGCGACCTGGGGATGATGGACCTGCGCAACCTTGACGCGGTCTCCGCCCTGCGCAGTTTCCTGCAGGCGCTGAATCACCGATCAGAGCCCGATGTGGTCGGTGAAGCCAGCCTGGGAGCGGCCGTGGCCCTGGGAATGATGAACAAGCCGGATCTTCAGGAAAGGTACTTTCAACGCGCGTTGGATTACGCCCAGCGATGGAACCTGAAGCCGTTGAAAGTCCGCGCGCTTTCCCGTTACGGCCAGACCCTGCTTGAACAGGAAAACTACGCAGAAGCCTTGCGAATCGTGAATCTGAGTGTGGCGGAAGAGCGGAAACTTCCTCATTACGTCTGTTTGCGTGATTCACTGTTTCGCCGTGGCCTGATCCTGGAACGGCTGGGGCGTAAGTCTCAGGTGGAAGCGTCTCTGGCTGAATCGGTGCGGATCGCTTTGAAGCACCAGGATCTTGAAGGCCTGCTTCCGGTTATGGCCTTCCTGGCCGATACCTGGATGCAGAAAAGGCAGTTCGAAAAGTCCCGGGAGCTGCTTCTGCGGATCGATGACCTCTTCGCTCCCTACCATCCCCATTATTTTCTTTTTGAATACCTGCAGGGTCGGCAGGCCCAATTGTGTGGTGACAACGAAAGAGCCGCATCGGCGTACGCCCGCGCTGCGGATCAGTTGCGGCGCCACCTGCCCTCGTTTCGTTTCAGTTTCCATTCCTTCTGGCGCGACTGGCTGGATACGATGTTTTCGCGCATGATCCGTTTCCGCCTGGATCGATTCTCCGCCTCCAAGGACCCGGCGCTTCTTGAAAGCGCAGTACGTCTGCATGAAGAAAGGAATGATCTGCTGGCACAATGCATCGTTTCTCTGGGCAGCCGCGACCTGGCTCTGCAGCGCGAAGAAGATTACCTCCTGCAGCATCTGGATCGCCTGCTCAAGCGCAGTCTCAAAGCCCGAAGCGCCGAGCGGTTCCAGGAGCAAATGCAGCGTCTGCGCAGGCAATACCAGCAAATGCAGGAATTGCGAATGACAGCCGCGCCGCTCGCGCCGTCGGAACCGTATCGCCTGGATCTGGACCGCCTGCGCCGCTCGCTGGATCCACAGCAGTTGATCGTAAAATTCATGCTGCTGGAAAACCGGATCGCGGTTGTCACCCTGGGTCGGCAATGCCTGCGGTTCCGCTACCTGGATTCTTTTCGCGAGGCGGTGGTCGCCGATGTCTTGCGCCTGGCGGAACCCCTGAACGATTTCGCGCGGGGGAAAGTGGATTATCTCCGGGTGCATTTTGACCTGCCCCTGGCGCTCTCCCTTTTCCGGCGTCTGCTGCAGCCGGTAATGGACGATCTGCGTGACACGAAAGAGGTGATCGTGATTCCGGACGGCGAATTGTTTCACCTGCCATTTGACGCCCTGGTCAGTGGTTTCAGTCCGCAAAAACAGCCCGGCGCCGCGATTTTCTCTGAATATACCGTCGCGGAATACCTGATCCAGCGGTTTCAGTTTTCCCTGGCAGCGAACTTGAGCCGGTTGCAGCGTAAATTTTCCCCCATGGGGAAACCGGCTGCGGACCTGGTCGCGTTCAGCGGCCCGCTGATTCCTCCGCGAAAAGACCCGGGGCTCTCCGCCGATTCCCTGCTTTATGCGGATATCTCACCGCTTCCGGCGACCGTGGCTGAAGTGGGGCGGATATCCCGTCTGTTCGCGCCGGGCCGCGTGCTCACGTTTACGGGCGAGGCGTTTACGATTTCAAATTTTCGCCGTCATGCTCCCGGCGCACGGATTCTGCACCTGGCTACGCATTACATTCCCAACCTGGACTCCCCCTGGCATTCAGCCCTGGTTTTTTCTCCGGACCGGGCGCTGAAAGACGAATCCTTCCTGTTGTGCGCCAATGATGCCCAGCACATTCCCCTCCAGGCTGAATTGCTGGTACTGAGCGCTTGTGAAAGCTCGGACCAGCGCATCCTCGGTATCCGTGGACTTTCCGGCATGGCGGCCGCCTTTTCGGCAAACGGTGTGCGATCCGCCCTTGTCAGCATGTGGCCGGTGGATGAAATCTCTTCGCGCGTACTGCCCGATTTTTACCGCCAGTACCTGTTGCATGGGCATGCCTCACAGGCGCTGCGGCGGGCAAAACTGGAATTCATGCAGTCCGAAATCCGCTTGTCCGACGGCAAACGCATGTCATTCGCCCATCCTTTTTTCTGGAGCAATTTCCAATTGCTGCGTTTTCGCCGCTGAGTTCGGATTGAAATGAGATATTTGCCCGCAATCTTCAATAGTATGGGTGTACAGAGGATCAGACTGCCTGTCGCTGCGAAGACCCCCGGATTCGGCTCCGGGTTACCTTGAGGAGGTTTATGTGAAAAAGACGACCTCGATCATCGTACTGGTGATGGCGTTTGTCTCCGGGTTGGCGGCGCTTGATATCGTCGTGGCTCCCGGCGGCCCTCTCTGGGTCGGCACAAACGTACAGTTGGGTTTGAGTGAAGTTCCTTCCCCCGGTTCAGGTGTCACCGCCACCTGGATTCTGGGCGATACATCCCCGCCGGTCACCGGAATGGTTGCGGAGCACGTGTACAAGGACCCGGGAGCATATGAAGTGCGTTGCACGCTCTCGAACGGGATAGCGGCCACCCGCCGCCTGGAAATCCAGGAGCGTCGCACCATCCAGGCCCAGCCGGCATCGCCCCTGGCCGGAGAAGAGGTTCGTTTTCAGGCCCAGCATTTCGGTCATTCCCAGATCCGCTGGGATTTCGGCGACGGTACGGTACAGAATGCATCAAGTCCGGTCATGCATGTTTTTTCCAACCCGGGAACCGTGACGGTGAAGGCCTATGACTTTAACGGTCAATCCAGCGTGGCAGTGGAAACGACCCTGACAATCAGCATGGATATGCGCTCAATCCTCACCACCGGAGGTCCGCCCAAAGCCGGGCTTCCGCTGCAGTTTACCGCCGAACGTTTCGGCTCCGGATCGCTGCGCTGGGATTTCGGCGACGGTACCGTGGAAAACGGCGGCACATCCATGCAACACACCTATCTGAATGCGGGGAATTTCCAGGTTTCCGTTCAGGTCGCCGGCTCCGCAACCGCAACTCCGAAGACCCTGATGCTCAGCGTGGCGCCGGATCCCCGCCGTGTGAGCGCGGATGTTTCTTCTCCGGGCCTGTATGAAACGGTGACTCTGCGCGCCGAGGGTTTCGCTCCGGGAAACCTGGATTGGAATTTCGGCGACGGAAACTCCCAGACTGCAGGAAATCAGGTCAGCCATGCCTACGCGAACCTGGGGCAATTTCAGGTTACCGTAAAACCCGCGGGTTCCACTGATCCTCCGGTTGCGATTCAGCTTCAGGTGAATCAGGACCGCCGCCGCCTGCAGTTACAGCCGGCTCAAGTGAAGGTGGGGGACCAGGTCAGCATCCAGGCGCTCAATGTCGCGGCCGGCCAGGTGGAATGGCAGATCGGGAACCATACCGAATCCAACCGTCCAACCACGATCACGCATCGCTTCCTGGATCCGGGCAACGTGTCGATCGCCTGCCGCATCAACGGTCAGTCGCCGCTGCTCACCCAGGTCCAGGTTCGTGAACACCGTCGGATCCGCTATTTTCCCGAAACCGTGTTTTCCGGGGCGGAAGTCAGCCTGCAATTGGAAAACGGTATCGGTCCGGGCGTGCGCTGGGAGTTCAGTGACGGGCAGTCCCGCAACGAGGGGTTGACCGCCAGGCGGGCGTTCGCGCGCCCGGGCGCTTACGAGATCAAGGCCTTTGACGCCAACGGAGGGTCCAGTATTCCGGTGTCGCAGAAAATTCATGTACTGGTTGACGATCGCGTGCTGGTCAGCCGCTATGCACGGCATTTTGCGGGCCAGGAAGTGCAACTGGAAGCGCGGAATTTCAAAGACAGGTCGGTGGAATGGGATTTCGGCGACGGAACGCGAACCATCGCGCCACTGCAGGTCGCGCATAATTTTCGCAACCCCGGCACCTACCGCGTGAAAGCCGTAGATTTCCGTGGACGTGACGGCAAAGCGATTGAAACCGTACTTGATGTATCCGCGGATCCGCGCCGGCTGGAACTGCCGTCCCGCGTCCGCGCCGGAGAACCGGTTGTGCTGGAATTAACCGGAGCGCAATCCGGTCAATTTCAATGGAATCTGGGTCCGGCGGGACGGGCATCCGGTGTCCGGCTTCAACGTGTGGTTTTTCCGGTACCCGGTCGGGTTGAGATTCAGGTTGAGGACACCAGCAAGACCTATCCACCCTATACGGCGGCGGTCGTGGTTCAACCGGATAACCGCGCCGTGAAGGCGCCGAAGTTCGCGCTTCCACAGCAGGAAGTCGAGGTGGAAGCGGCCGGTTTCGACGGACCGCAGGTTTCCTGGGATTTCGGTGACGGCAAGCCCGCGATCACTGCCGGAACCCGGGTTCGCCACGCGTACGCCGCCAGCGGCAAATATCGCATCACGGCCAGGGACAACGGCGGTTCATCGGCAAAATCCTTTACGCATACCGTTTCGGTGGTGGAACTGCTGCCGGGCTTTTCCCTGCAGGGTATCGAACTGGTTTTCTCTTCCGGCAAAGCTTATATGGTGGTTCCGCGCAAAAGTCGACCCCCCAGCTACTCCCTGCGCCTGGTTTCCAGCGGCCGGGGGGTCCTGAGGGGCAAATGGATACTGGATGACCAGGTGATGGGCATGTTTTCCATTGTGATCGAGGATGGTCGGGTGGCAACCCCCCTGCAGGCGGAATTACCGAAATTGCCGGTTCTCGACGTCGGCATGCATGTACTCCGGCTTGAATTGACCAACTACCAGTTCAGCCGGATTCCGCGGTTGCGGTATTTTGTCAGTTCGGGCGGCGCGATCCTTTTATTGAATCCGGAAATCGGCACGCGGATAGCGGCTGCGGAAGCGGTAAGGCTGGCCTGGAAGCCGATTCGCCCGGCCACGGTTTACGAGATCGCCGTTTCGGAAGTGCCCTTCCAGTTTCTCGAGGATCGCCAGATCGAGTGGCTGCAGACGTCGGCGGACGATCATCATACCCTGGACATGCGGCCGTTTCGGCAGGCGGGCTGGGTCTACTGGATGGTGCGCGGCCTGAACGATTCCGGCCGTGTCCTGACCACGTCGGAGATCGGATCATTCCGTATGAAGTGAGATTCGATAAATGCGGCAATGTGGACGGTTTTTAAGTCGAAATTTGCAGTTTTTTTGCAAATTGTCTGTATCATATATAGCGAGTGGAGGGTGATGTCATGAAACGCACAGCTGTTGCCGTTGTCTGCCTGGTGCTGCTTTTCGCTGCTGGACCCCTGGTCGCTGCGGATATCTCGATCTCTACGATTCTACCGCGCCTGGAGGTCCGTCCGGATTCGGTGTCGATTGAACTCGCGGCACCGCTGCCCGGGGAATCGTATTACCTGTATTACCGCACAAAGGGCTCAAAACCGTATCAGGTCCGAGTCATGCGGCCGGATTCGCAAGGCAGGCCGGTTTATCGTATTTCACTCAAGAACCTGTACGGCCGGGAATTGGAGTATTTTGTGCTTTCATCCAGAGGCAAAAGCAGAGGCGTATTGTCGCCGGTCTTTTCCGTGGCTGATTTGAACACCGGCGCGACTCCGCGGGTATACTTCCAGCAGGATGGCGCGGCACCGGGGCAGGAAGCCGTGAAAAAGGACCCCTTGCTGCGCATGACGGCCAGCATGTCCACCAATACGCGGCTGCACGATGAAAACGAACCTGCGGCCAAGCCGTTTACGGCAAACGGCAATGTGCGTTTCTATCGCAATATCGTCAAGGACAAATACCAGTTTGATTTTGATTCCAATTTTTCCTATATGAGCCAGGTCACGGATACCGAGAGCCATGTCAACCTGTCGAGCATGGTCGTGCGCTACAAACGCGGCAACCTGAACCTGGAGGCCGGAGACCTGTCGATCAACAACACGGAATTGACCACTTCCTACCTGAACCGGCGCGGGATCAGCGCGAGCATGGAAAACAAGTGGCTGCATGTCAGTTCGTTTATGACCAACAGCCAGCAGAAAACCGGGTTTGACGGCTTCGGCGTCCCGCCGGCCAACGCCATGCTGATCGGCGCGCTTCTGGGGGTGCAGAAGTCCAACCTGTTCAAAGTTCGCGGGCTTTTCCTCACCGGCAAGGACAACCTGGACAGCAAGACCGTTTACTATACGGAAGACCTGGTGCGAGAGGGGTACCTGACCAGTCTTTCCGGGGAATTAAACCTGCTGAAGTCCCGCATGCAACTGTTTGCCGAGTACGCCCACAGCAGTTTCGGCAAGGCCGCGACCGCGGACGAACTGGAGAAGCAGGCCGGTGAAGCCTACACCGCCGGCGCCCGCCTGAACGCCGGCATCTTGTCGTTGAGCGCGGATTATAAAAACATCGATAACAACTACAACTCAATTGCCAACCTCTTTCTGCAGAACGACCGTGAAGGCTGGAACAGCACGGTGGGCCTCAACATCAAAACCTTTTCCGTCAGTATCGGCTACAACGATCAAAAAACCTATGTCAACAGCCCGATCCAGCCCATGCTGCGAACCAAAAACCTCAACAGCAATTTTTCCTGGCTGATCGCCAATCACATCCGCATCGGCGCGGAATACGGCGTGGACAACCTGGATTACGACCAGTCAACCGGTCTGCAATCCGGGGGCACGGACATGGACACACTCCGGTATGCGGCCACCCTGGGATTGGTGGCCGGCGCCAACGGCATTACGTTACGGGTGGGCAAAACAGAATCCAAGACCTTTACTTCAAACCTGGACGCGTCCTTGTCCCTGAATCTCAGCCTGGGACGGTTCCTGACCTTTAATCCCACCCTTTCCTACCAGAACAGCGACAACCTGAGCGACGGCTCCACTTCCAAGATGTACAACTTGTACCTGAGCTCGGAACTGACCTTTATCCCCCAGGTGTTCAGCCTTTCAATCAACGGCTCCTACTCCAAGAACGACAACGATGTGTCGGATTCCGAAAACATCAGTGCCACCGCCAATCTGAATTTCTACATGGCCAAGTTCTTCAAGCAGAAGATCCAGGCCACCCTGGTGTTTACGGGCCGCTACAACGAAAGCAGTTACGACGGGGTGAGCAATGACGACCTGGCGTTTTTCATGCAACTCAACATCTCGTTCTAGGGGAGGAAAAACCATGAAAAAGACGATAATTATTCTAATTTTCGCCCTGATCCTGCTGCCTGCCGCCCTGGACGCCGTGCAGGTGGATCCGCCCAGCGGCCCTTATTACGTGGGCCAGGCGATCCGCTTCTCCGGATCGGACTACATGTGGGATTACAATAATGGTGTCATCTATTACGGAGACGGCACTTCGGATACAGGGGTTGGGCATTTTACCTGGAAAACCCATGTGTACCGCAATCCCGGCCGCTACGTGGTCCGGATCACCGCCCCTCCCGGATATCCCAAACAAAGCGCCGGCGCCAAGGGAATCAATACCATCTATCCGCCCGATGAAAGCATGGTGATTGTCATTCAGGAGAATCGCTCTATCCAGGTGTCTCCCGCCAGTCCCGTGGCCGGTCAATCGGTGACTTTTACGGCGCTCAACTTCAATACCCCGGACAACATCCGCTGGGAGATGGGAGACGGCACTGTGTACCGGCAACAGGCGGCCGCTTCCCCACTGGGCGGCAGCGTGGTCACTCACACCTACAACAAGACGGGTTCCTTCCAGATCAAGGCCTATGACTGGAACGGCAGCCTCCAGGTCGCGGCGGTATCCGTACAGGTCAACATCGGGCATCCGAACCGCACGATTCAATTCACTCCCGCATCCCCACGGGAAGACGAGTTGGTCTATTTCGAAGCCCTGAATTTCCTGCGTCCCAATGAAATCCGCTGGAATTTCGGCGATGGGGTGACGGCGGTGAACGGCACCCGGGTGACGCATCGTTTCCAGCAAGCGGGGACCATGACGGTTTCCGCGGTGGATGGAAACCTGATCCATCCGGTGGTTTCAAAGAACGTGACGGTGTTACCGGAAAACCGTTTTATTACGGTTTTGACTCCGGAAGTGCTGATCAACCGTCCCGTCACCATCACGGCGCATAACTTCCGCGGCGACCTGGTGCTGTGGAATTTCGGCGACGGCGTCCAGGAGTCGGGGAATCATGAAGTGACCCATATCTTTAGCCAGCCCGGGACTTTCGTCATCAGCGCCCGGGATGAAAACGGCGAAAGCACCCGTTCCTTCACCGCAGCCGTCATTGTGAGAGGTATCGATGATGAAGTCCTGGTGGACCTGGCAGAAATCCGCCTGGACAACGGCAAGTACTACAAGGTGGTTCCGCGCAAGACCCGTTCGCTGTATGCCGTGTTGCGCATGAAAATGCGCGGCACCGGAATTGTCTCGGGTCAGTGGATCGTCGACGGTCATCCCTATGAGTTCTTCAACGAGTTGGCTGTTCAGGGAGAACTGAAAGAGATCCGCACGCGGGAATTGCCCGGACTGCCGGTGCTGGATCCGGGCATCCACACGATTACCCTGACATTGACGCGTCCCGAGCAGATGAACGTGGAATTTCCCGTGCTGAAGTACTTCGTCCTGCCGTACGAGAACGCGGTTGAGTTGCAATCCCCCCAAAACGAGTTTGTGGCCAAGGAAGATGAAATTCCGGAATTCTCCTGGCTGAACGCCCGCGGGGCGTCGCAATATGAAATCGCTTTTTCCGGTAACCTCTATTCCATCCTCTACAATACGCCGGACCAGCAATGGCATGACACGGGTACCGAATCCCGCTTTACTCCCAGCCCGCAGATATGGAATCAACTGCGCCGCAATCGCTGGTCTTACTGGAAAGTCCGGGCACTGGACAGTGGCGGGCAGATCGTGGCGGAAAGCGATGTGCGTGAGTTCAAGGTGATTGTGGCCACCGCGACGATCACCCTGAACCGGGTCAGCGACCTGGAGGGGCGATCCGTGGAACTGGACGCCGGGGTTGCCCGGGCGGGCGGCGATTACCTGCTGGTGCAGGGTAGCCTGAGCTACGCTGCGGACGCAAAGTTCCTGGTGCTGCGGGTCTACACGGATGACCAGATAACCGACCAACTGGTGTTTCGTGATGTGCGCAAGGATGTATCCAGGGAATTCGAAACTTCCGTGCCACACAAGGGAGATTCACGCGTGCTGTTTCAATTACTCAAGACATCATCTCCCGCGGTAGTGGTCGGGTTTCACAACCTCAGGCTGAAACGCTGACGAATCACAATACGTAGCGGGCCAGGATCTCGTTCAGCATCAGCATCCGGTCCGGGGTAACGGCCAGGCGGTCTCCGACGATGTGCAGAACGTTCTCCTCCAGCAGGGGCTGGAGCGCATCCAGGCGGGATTGTACCGCCGATATGGGTACGCCTTCGGTCAGGCGCAGACCGGTGACCAGGCGGCGCTGTTCCGGCGCAATGCGCCGGCGCGAGTGTACGGGACGGCCCGTGCGGATTCCCCGGCAATAGCTTGGCATGCGGCTGGTGTTACGCAGGTCGATCCCATCCAGAAACCCCGCCGCGGCCAGGCCGATCCCCTGGTACTCCTGATTGCGCCAATAGACGAGGTTGTGGCGGCATTCTGCTCCGGGCCGGGCGAAACTGGAAACTTCATATTGCATGAACCCGGTATCTGCGGCCGCGTCGCGGGCCGCCAGGTACAGCTTCGCACCGCGGCATTCGTTGGAAAGGGTGTCGTCCGGCGTTTGCTCCAGCATGTAGATCGAAAGATGGGTCACGGGAAGCTCCCCGAGCGTGAAAACCTGCCGGCGGATGGCCCGGGGCGTTTGTCCGGGGATACCGATCATGAGATCCACGTTGATGTTGGCAAAACCGGCTTGCCGCGCCAGTGAGATCGCCTGCAGCGAGGTCTCCGGCGTGTGGTTGCGGCCCAGGTAATGCAGCACCTCTTCCTGCAGCGACTGCACACCGATGCTGATGCGGTTGAACCCGTTGGATACGGCCTCATGCAACCACTCCGGATTCAAATCTTCCGGGTTTGCTTCGATCGAGGCCTCCACGGGTTCAAAATGGGGAAAGTTGTCCGCCAGTGACTGTTTCAGCTCCCGGATCTGCGATAGAGAAAGCAGGGAAGGGGAACCGCCGCCCAGGTAAAGCGTGCGCGCCAACCGGTCCGGGCGTGCGCGCAATTCGATTTCCCGCTGCAGCAATTCCAGGTAATTCTCTGCCGCGGCCGGCTTGAAGGCGGCGGTAGTAAAATGACAATAACGGCAGTGCCGGCGGCAGAACGGGAAGTGGATATAGACACCGATACCGGGATCTGCGAATGGGGGATGATCAGTCGGAGCCAACGACTTTCCACTTGACCCCTTCCGGGGTGTCCAGCAGTTGGATGCCGCGTCGCAGCAAT
>OBLN01000615.1_pt1 | contig 12775 bp, 12 predicted proteins | sample 1519301 | NCBI WGS metagenome assembly OBLN01 (sample SAMEA2452533, study PRJEB22499) | sediment metagenome | reverse complement strand
GACTACCGCACCAACCTGGCCTTTGACGTCGTGCGCCTGACGGAAAAAATCTGCGAACTCGACCCGAACGACATGCAGATGCGCCTGGAAAAAGGCGCCATCAATGTGGCCATGCCTTTTTTCGTCAACAAGCTCGACCAGGGCATAAAGGACCTGAACCAGGTGCTCCAGGGCGACAGCACAGACGAACAGAAGGCCCAGGCCCTTTATTACCTGGGACTGGCACACCAGAAGAAAATGACCACCTACTGGATCCAGGTGGCCAAGAAGTACGCGAAGACCCCGGCCGCGAAAGAAGTTTTCGCCGCTCTGCGCCCGGCCATGACCCGCTTGTCTCCCGGGAACTTGCACACGCCCTGCGTGACCATTGACTTCGTGCTTGGATTCAGAGATGAACTGGCCCCCCAGACCGCTGTCTGGATTGAAAAAGAAGAAGGGGAATTCGTCAAGACCGTCTACGTTTCCGGGTTCAGCGGCTGCGCCAGGGAAAAGCAGGTCAACCTGCCCCAGTGGGCCAAGTACTCCGAGTTCCGCGACGTGGACGGCGTCACCGGTGCCAGCATCGACCGCGGCCATCACATTTACATCTGGGACCTGAAAGACTTCCAGGACAGAACGGTGCCGCCGGGAAAATACCGCGTGCGCGTGGAAACCTCTTTCTGGCCCAGCGGGATGTATCAACGCAGCGAAGCAAAAATCGAGGTCGGCACGACAAGCAATTCCGCGTTAAGCGAAAAGGGCAACATCATCCCCTATCTCGAGGTCCGCTTTCATCCGCTTCAAAACCAGGTCGAATAAAAGCATACCCCGCGCCTCTTCCGGCCTGTTGTTTTGCAGACCCTTCGGGGTTCAGGATTTTTCCGTCTTTTTGCGCTTTTTCTCCTGACGCTTTTCCTTCAGAGTTTTTCCGCCTTTTTCTTGGTTGTTTTCTGGGCGTCCCTGCCTTTGGCCATGATGTGCTCCTGATGGTTTTCCGTATCATTGTACAATTGCGACCCAAACTCTGCAATCACTGATTACGGATTCCCGGCAGCGGCTTCGCTCGTATTCAGAAAAAAGTTTTGAGTAAAACCACACAGCATCAGGTCTTCTTTTTTCCCTGTAATCATTTCTGGTGACCGCTTCCACCTTTGAACGGATGGCAAAAAAGCGGTAATCGCGGTATTCATGATCCCGCTGAAAATGCATTACGCAGTTGCCCTTATCGTTGATACAGGCGTTTCAAATTTTCGATTCCTTTCTCTCCACATCCGCCGTCAGCCGAAGAATTCAACTTTGCAGAAAGTGAATACGCGGACAGGCAAATCCGGACAACGCTTACGCATGCGCTTGATTCTGGTTTCAGACCCAGGATTTCTCTACAAATCCGGCCTTTTTCATAACGTGAGACCGGCGGCTTGAAATCAAGTGTTTTGCATACATAGTGTATACAGGGGGCAATTTGGGAAATTCTTCCAAGACAAAGGTAGAAAAGCTGCTTCTAGCGGCTGACGTACGCATCAACGGGGATCGCCCATGGGATATCCAGGTCCATGATGAACGCCTCTACAGGCGCGTCCTGCGCCAGGGAAACCTGGGGCTGGGAGAAGCCTACATGGACGGATGGTGGGACGCGGGACAAGTGGATCAACTCATTTACCACTTACTCGTCGCGAAACTGGACCGAAAGGTCAAAGGACTGACAAAGTTCTGGATCGCGTTGAACGCGGTTCTGTTCAACCTGCAACGCAAGTCAAAAGCACACCACATCGGCAGGAAACACTACGACACGGGCAATGAGCTTTTTTCCCTCATGCTTGACCGGGGCATGAATTACAGTTGCGCGTACTGGCACAACGCCCGCACCCTGGACCAGGCGCAGAAAGCCAAATTGGAACTGACTTGTCGCAAGCTGAAACTGGAACCCGGCATGAAAGTGCTGGACATCGGCTGCGGCTGGGGAGGTTTCGCCCGTTACGCGGCAGAAAACCATCAGGTTGAAGTGGTCGGGATTACGGTTTCCCGCGAACAGGTCAAACTGGCGCGTGAATCATGCAGGGGATTGCCGATCGAAATCCGCCTGCAGGATTACCGCGAATTGAACGAGCCCTTTGACCGCATCGTATCCATCGGTATGATTGAACATGTGGGTTACAAGAACTACCGCACCTTCATGCGCGTTGCGCATCGCTGCCTGCGTGAAAACGGGCTGTTCCTGCTGCATACCATCGGCAACAACCAATCATCAGTGATCGGAGACCCCTGGATGGACAAGTACATCTTCCCCGACGGCATGCTGCCCTCACCCCGGCACATCACCCGGGCGATCAACGGCTTGTTCGTGCTGGAGGACTGGCACAATTTCGGTACCCACTACGGGCGTACGCTGAAGGCATGGCATGCGAACTTCAGCCGCAACCGGGAACGCATTCAACGGAACCCGAAATACGATGAACGTTTCCGACGCATGTGGACCTATTTCCTGTTGAGCTGCGCCGGTTCTTTCAATGCCCGTAACAACCAGTTGTGGCAGATCGTGCTTTCCAAGGGTTACCCTGAAGGCTACGAACGCGTGCGCTGACTTGCGCGTGAGTTTTCGGGCGCGTGTCTCTCAAAAAAAACCGCCATGCAAAACCCGGCGCCTCCCCCGGATTCCTGTCAGGTAAGAACAGTCCGCCTTTTCCCTGCGTATACAATGTGGACTCGACTGGTTCCCTTGATGGAATTCAGTTGAAGTGTGAATCGTGATGCCTGTGTTACCGCATCACGATTCACAACAAGGAGAATGATGATCATGAAAAAAGTGTTGTTTGCTACCGCTTTCCTGACGTTGTGCGGGGTTGTGTTCTCCGCCGACCTGATCCCGTTGCGGGATTTTTTCCGGAATCCGGAAAAGGCGGCGTTCCGCCTCTCCCCCGGCGGTCAATACCTGGCCTTCCTGCAGCCCTATGAAAACCGGCTCAACATCTTTGTCCGGCCCACGGCCGGCGGCGAAACGGTTCGCGTCACCGGGGAAACCGACCGCGACCTGGCCGGCTACTTCTGGAAAGGGGATGACCACCTGGTCTACATGAAAGATTTCAAGGGAGACGAAAACTTTCACCTGGTAGTGGTTGACCGCGACGGTGGAAACCTCCGGGACCTGACCCCTTTTGACGGCGTACGCGCCAGCGTCATCGATGACTTGACCGACAACCCCGGGGAGATGCTCATCGGTCTTAACAAACGCAATCCCCAGGTCTTTGATGTCTATCGTATCAACGTAACCAGCGGCGAAATGAAGCTGGTTGCAGAAAATCCCGGAAACATCATGGGCTGGGTCACCGACCATGAGGGCAGAATCCGCATCGCCATCACCAGCGACGGCGTCAACTCCTCCCTGCTTTACCGCGACACGGAAGACCAGCCCTTCAAACCCCTGCTGACCACCACTTTCAAGGAGACCCTGGCCCCCCTGTTCTTTACCTTCGACAATAAGAATATCTACGCCCTGTCCAACCTGAATCGCGACAAGACCGCCGTAGTGGAATTTGACCTTGGCGCGGTGAAAGAGAAAAAGGTCATCTTCCAACACCCCGAGGTCGATGTCAGCAACATGAGTTATTCCCAAAAGCGCAAAGTTCTGACCGCCATCTCCTGGACCACCTGGAAACGGGAGTACAAGATTCTCGATCCCCGGTTTGAAACCATCTACACCACGCTCAAGCAGAAACTGCCCGGAACGGACCTGGCGGTTTCCAGCACGGACCTGGACGAAACAAAGTTCGTCGTGACCGCCTACAGCGACCGTGTCCCGTCCCGCATCTACCTGTACGAAAACGAAAATAAGAAACTCACCAGACTGGGCGACCCCTACCCCTGGCTGGACGAGAACAAGCTTGCCGAGATGAAACCCATCCAGTACCAGAGCCGCGACGGTCTGACCATCCATGGCTACCTGACCCTGCCCTTGGGCAAAGAGCCCGCAAATCTGCCGGTGGTGGTCAACCCCCACGGTGGCCCCTGGCACCGTGACTCCTGGGGTTACAACCCGGAGGTGCAGTTCCTGGCCAACCGCGGCTACGCCGTATTGCAGATGAACTTCCGCGGTTCCACCGGTTACGGACGCAGTTTCTGGGAGGCCTCCTTCAAGCAATGGGGAAAAACCATGCAGGACGACATCACCGATGGCGTTAAATGGCTGATCGGCCAGGGAATCGCCGACCCGAAGCGCATCGCCATCTACGGTGGCAGCTACGGCGGCTACGCCACACTGGCCGGCATCACGTTCACTCCGGAGCTCTACGCCTGCGCCGTTGATTATGTCGGCGTCTCCAACCTCTTCACCTTCATGAAAACCATTCCACCCTACTGGAAACCCCTGCTCGAGATGATGTACGAAATGGTCGGCGACCCGGAAAAGGACAAGGAGTTGATGAAGTCCGCTTCCCCGGTCTTCCACGTCGACAAGATCCGCTGCCCCCTCTTTGTCGCCCAGGGCGCCAAAGACCCCCGGGTCAACATCGATGAATCCGACCAGATCGTGGAAGCCCTGAAAAAACGCGGCATCAACGTGGAATACATGGTCAAGGAAAACGAAGGCCATGGTTTCCGCAACGAGGAAAACCGCTTCGACTTCTACGGCGCCATGGAGAAATTCCTGGCCAGGCACCTGGCTCCGGAAAAATAGCTTTTCTCAGCCCCCTTCCCGTCCCTGGGAAGGGGGCCCTTTCCCATCCATGAGCAAAGGCTGGCGGCAGGCCGGCTAACATTTTTCAGATTACCCCGGCGTACCATTGGAAAGAAACTACCGAAATCTCCTGTGGGCACAGCCGGCGAAACCGCCGCGTTGCGCCCGGATTACGATCATTCCAAAAGGGCATCAACTGCGAAAAGGAAGCACGCACAACCGGGTATGATAATTCCGTTAGATACGGAATTTTCCGGGAGGATCAGCCGTATTCAACCGCAAAATCGCAGGAACGCCCGCCCCGGAGCACCGATGAGAGGATCTTCGCCCGTACGGGCTTGCCGATCACCGCGCTGAAGGTTTCCATCTGCCAGCCCAGGGAACATTCGCAGAACGCCGGGCTCATGCGTGCTTGATCCACAAAGGGGCAAAAACACCTGCCGGTCTTTTCACCATAAGTGACAACCCTTTTGCGGACGGGATCATGCTCGCAGTTCATTTTCCAATCCTTGCGGCACATGTTCAGAAAGCCCTCCAGGTCGCCCCTGTATTTTGCGTAAATCGGGGCGAATTCCCGCGAACACTCGCGTCCCAGTTTTTCCAGCAACCGCTTCAACTCTTCAGATGACAGATCATTTTCAAGCATGCCGATCAGTTTGGCAAAACGCGGATGCACGAACGCGATCCTGCGCTGCAGGTCCTTCAACTCAGGATTCTGCTTGACCGCCTCCGCTTCTGGAGAGGGCATTCCCGCGCAGGCGCAAACCCCGCACAAAGCGGCGGTTTTCAAAAATTCCTCTCGTTTCACTTTCACCTCCCGGGTTCATGTTTGCAGACGCACATACCTCCCCGCAGGATGACCGCATGGTCTGAAACTCCCCGGCCGGTTCGCGCTGATGATTTCTCCGGGGCGGATTTCAAAAAGAAACACGCCATGACAAACCGTTTCCCGGACCTCTGCGCGCCCTTCCGCATTCTACCAGGGCGAAAATTCGGAATGGCGGCAGGAGACGGCGGCAGAATGACGCAACCAGTTGATCCGGGTGGTTTTCTCGAACCGGTTTTTTACCCGATCATGAATCCATGAATGAAAAATCCACAAAGGTTTTGTATTCGCAGGCGGCAAGGTTACCGTTTTCGTCCAGGATTTCCATGACGATCAACAGATCGTACGGTCTTTCCGGCAGCATGTAATAAGGGCAGAAAAAGTCTTCACCGCCGGAACTTTGACTCAAATTGAAAAAGATATCCCTCCCGGCCGGGATATAGAAGCGCCCCTGCTCATCGTAACCTGCATTGGTCTGGATATAGGGGGCATAGGCAGTATAGTTCAGGTTGTTTACTTCCACGATCACGCGTTCATCCGTTTTAAATAAAAACTTCCAGGAAATGATGGTTCCGGCGACTTCATTCTGGCACGAGACATCGGCCCGCATCGCAAAATAGGCATTGCCGAAGGGAGGCCATCCCACAGTGGCGCTCCCGGAGGTGATTGAATAAATGCCCGCAACGACTTCACTGCTTTTCTTGCAGGAAACCACCAGCAGCAAGACAAAAATAACCAGGATACTACCGATTTTTTTCATGCTCGCTCCCCCTGGGATGAATATGCCCGCGGCGATGATTTGTCAACAGGTAAAAAAGGGAATTGCAAAAATAAGGTATCAGCTGTCAGGATGCAGGAAAGGAAGTTTGCAAAGCGGGCAAATGAATTAAACCATTTTAATTTTCAAACATTTGCATTTGGAAAATTTGAATTTGTCTGGTAATCGGGATTTCGAAATTGTCGTTTATGTTTTTCTCAAATCTCAGATCGCGAACTTTGAATTTGAGTTGTCCTGTTCACGCTTCCGGCGTGTTTCGCAGGGCGTAGTAGCGGATGTCGGGGTGGGGTTTGAAACCCAGGCGCGAAAACAGGGCGTGGGATTCGGGGTTGTCGCCCTCGATCAGGATGGCGGAAATCAAGAGATTGCAGTCCTTTTGGAGGTAATTCAAAGCGATTCCGGCCAGGCTCATTCCCAGGCCGCGCCGGCGCATGCAGGGATCCACGGCCAGGCGGTTGATCCAGCCCTTGCGAAAATCATGGGTCGCCAGCACCGCTCCCGCAATGCGGCCGTCCACTTCCGCCACCCACAGTTTTCCCGGACCGTTGTACAGTTCCGCTTCCAGCCGTTTTCGGGAATCACGCCCGTCAGGTTTGAAGGGCAAATCACAGGTCCGCCACAACGCGATCAGCGCTTCGTAATCCGCCGACATATACTCACGGATTCGCGGGGACAGAATTTCCCCGGGCGGCATGGCTAAAAAGCCTCGTAGATAGAGAAATAAATCCCCGATGAATCCCTGCCGAAGCCGACATCCATGCGAATCACGATGTGCTCTTTTTTATCGAACACGAAGCGCAAGCCGGCGCCCCCTGAAAACATGGGCTTCAGCAGATCCAGTTCGCCCAATGTCGGCGCAACGGTTCCGACGCCGGCAAAACCCACCAGGCCAAAGCGGCTGAAAAGGGGCATGCGGTACTCGACCTGAGCCATGACCAGGTTGCGGTCGCGAAAACGCCCATCGTAATAGCCGCGCATGGCGTTCATGCCGCCGAAGCGGGCCAGGTAAGAAAAGGGGACATCACCGCTTTCCAGCTCCAATCGGCTTTGTACGGCCAGCACATGGCCGCGGAACGGTGAAAGATATTTGCGCGCGTCCACGATCAGGTGGGAAAACGAATATTCACTGCCGAACACCCTGGAATAAAAATCCGCTCGTGCGGTGACCAGCGTGCCGGTCAGGGGCGAATACACACGGCCCCGGGTATCCCATGTCGCGGCCAGGCCGAATCCGGCCACTTGGCCGCCGCGGCCGCCGATATACGCCTGCGTGGCCAGCAGGCCGCCGTCCTCGATCCGCGTGATATCCCAGGTGTCATAGTGAGCCAGGATTCCCAGGCTGAGCGAAGCCCAGACCAGTTTCTCGATCGACACGCATAACCCCAGGCTGCGCGAGGTAAACACTTCTTCATCCTGCGGGCGGGTAGAGGAGCCGATACCGAAAAATCTGTCGGGAAAATCCTTGTAACTGACTTTGGCGCGGATCCTCGCCCCCCAGCTGTTGAGGTACAAATCGGTATCGAGCTCGAGCTGGAATTGCTTTCTCTGCGTGTACACGGCCAGGGCGGAAACGGCGGAGGGCCGGTTGCGCCCGTCCTGGGGGCTGAGGCGGAAGATGCCGCTGCCAGCGACCCCGTACGCCAGGTCGGTTTCCGGAGAATAATAAGCAATCGGGGAATAGATCAGGCGCAACGCTTTTGATTCAACTTCACCAGCGCGGGTATCGCCCGAATCGTCATCGTTTGCATCGAGTCCGGCAGGCGTCAGGGCCAGGCAAAGCAATACCCACAATAATAAGGTGATTTTTTTTATTCCCATCCCGGAGACATTCCCTTCACTAAAATTCCGTGCTGTATTATAGCGGATTTCATGCGAATCTGCAAATTTTCAGTTTTTATGAGTTTTGGAAGTTGAAAAGTTGAAGAGTTGAAAAGTTGAAGAGTTGAAAAGTTGCAGAGGTAAGAAGTTGAAAAAGTATCGACTGCCTTCCTGCCTCCTGTCACCTGTCACCTTCCTCATACGTGATTGCGCAGTTGCAGTTCGAGGGGGCCGGGATCCAGGTAAACCTGGCGTTCCAGGTAAGGGTGCGGGTACATCCGCTGGTAATGGTTCATCAATGTCAACGGCACGACCAAAGGCAACAGGCCACGGCGGTAATTTTCAATCACTTCCAGTAATTCCGCCTTTTCTTCACCAGCCAATTCTTTTTTGAAATAGCCCATCACGTGGTGGAGCACATTGGTGTGCGTGCGATGCGTGGCACGGCGGTGCAGCAGGGCCATGAACCGCTCTTCGTATTCGGCCAGGACCTCATCAAGGGCATGTTGGGAAGCCCGGGCCACCAAACCGCCCAGTTCAGTCGCCAGGCCGGGCTGGTGGGCCATGAAAAGCAACTTGTGGCGGGAGTGGAAATCCATCAGGCCTCCCAGGCTGGGATTGTTTTGCAGCCATTCGCGCCAGCGCGAATATGCAAATACACGCACAATGAAGTTTTCACGCAGGACCATGTCGTGCAGGCGGCCTTCCTCTTCCACCGGCAGATTGGGGAAATGCTGCATGAAAGCCCGGGCGAATATGCCCACGCCCTGCTTGACCGGAACGCCCTTGGGATTGTAGACTTTGACCCGCTCCATGCCGCTGGAAGGGGACTTGGCTTTAAACACGAAACCGCACAGGGATTCCTGCTCCAGCTCGGCCAATCTCTGTCGCGTCCATGCCAGCATGCGGTCCGTGACGTCCTTTGCCGTGCGGTTGGTAACCAGTCGGGGGGAATCCACCTCCCCCACCAGGCGAAAGGCTTCGCGAGGCACGCCGAACCCGGCTTCCATTTCGGGGCAGACCGGCACCCATTGCACGAATTGTCCCAGGGTATCGGCAAGGAAATGGTCCAGCTTGTGGCCGCCGTCATAACGGACCTTGAACCCGAGCAGGCAAGTGCTGATACCCACGCGCGGTTTTGTCTGTTCAGTTTTTTCCATTGCGCCCCTTCTGCAAACCCTGGCGATCACGGTGATGCCCGCTGCTCCATTGGGGGCGGGCCCAGACCACCATATCTTCCCCGCTTGCTTCCCAGGCCCAATCCAACAGGCGGACGCATCCGGGGTGCCTGGGGCCAAGTCCCTCCAGGGCGGGCAAGCCGGCGGCCATGGCCGGAACCACGATCACCACCAGCCAATCCACGATACGCAACGCCATTATGGACGTAATCACGCGGATTCCCCCCTCAACCATCAGGCTGGATATGCCCTCGCGGGCCAGCATGGATAAAAGGGTGACGATATCCAGGCGCCCGGTCGGACAGCGCCGGCAAAGGAGGATACGGGCCTTGCCGGCGGGAAAGTTTTCCAGTTTTTTCGCAGGCAGGTCATCCGCCGCCACCAGAATGGGGGTTCGGGACGGCTCGCTGAACATACGCGCGTTCGGTGATATGCGCAGGTTTGAATCCAGGATAACGGGAATGGGATGACGGCCCTCTACGCCCCGGCGCACGGTAATTAATGGGTCCTCACGCAAAGCGGTCTCACTGCCCAATAAAACCGCGTCATGTTTTGCACGCAGTTCATGCGTCAGATCCAATGACTTCTCCCCGCTCAGTTTCAATTTGCCGCGATCCCTGGATGAGATACTGCCGTCCAGGCTCTGTGCGTAACTCACCGTTATCAAGGGACGGTTGTTTCGGCGGCAAAAATCTTTTGCGTCTCCGAGTTCACAAAAAAATAGTTGTCGCACCTGTCTGGCTTTCATCTCCTCCTCCTCTCCGCAGATATCCTACTGCAACGAACAACCAGAATGCAAACCGGAACAGAGGTGCCGGTAGGCCAGAGGGCCGGGCGCTGCCGAATGGAAATTGGAATTGAAATTTCTATGTATTCCGTGTGTTCCGTAGTTTATTCTGTATTGTTTTATTTTGAATTTGAACATTCGGATTTCGGATTTCAGGTTTGAAAGAAGGTGACAGGTACCAACTATCAGGAAACAAACGGCAATGTACAGGTGGTTCGCGAACCGCCCCTTGTTTCAACTCTTCAACTTTGCTCCGGCAAGTGGCTGGAGTTTCCTGTTTTCTCGCTTAACTTCCCGTAGTCGGGATCATGCAGAGGAATTTGAGCGGAGTTTTTCCGGTATTGCGGAATTGATGAACCTCTCCGGGCACGACCAACACGAAACTACCGGCGCTCACGGGCCGGGGGCCGTTTTCACTCATGGCTTCGCCTTCCCCCGCGAGCACGTAGACCTCGTGTTCCCAATCATGCTGATGCTTCGGAGTATAGCCGCCGGGTTGGACTTCAAAAAGACGCATCCAGAATCCGGGTGCCGGGGAATCCTTGCCGATCAGCCAACGGATCGTGACATCTCTGGCTTCCGGATGGTCCACTTTCTGAGCTGGTACATCGATATGGGATTTCACAATCATGTTTGTCGCCTCCAGGTAATCCGATTCTACCTGATGCGAGGCAGGCAGGCAAGCATGCGGTTGGTGGGTCATGGTATCTGGTGTATAATCGGCGTAAAGAGGATGCCATGACGGTGCGCGCGCCGCAAAGAGAACGGTTTTCACGCAGGGACGTGGAACGCCTGCTGCGACTCGACGGCAAGGTCCTCGACTATTGGGAGAAAGAGTTCGGCTGCCTGGAAACGCAAAAAGGCGTCAGCGGTGAAAAAGTATACTCACGCCGGGATGTGGAAACCCTGATGCGGATCAAGCAATGGCTGGTTGAAGAGCACCTGGGAAAGGAAGATGTGCGCCGTCGCCTGGAACAACCCCCTGCGGAAGACCCTCCGGATCCGCCCGGATCCAAAATCCCGCCCCCATCCCTGGGAGAAGTCCGGGCCCGCTTGCGTGAAATATTGACAATTCTGGACAAAGATGATACAAACTGAATTTGGCCGGGACGTGGCGCAGTCTGGTAGCGTACACGCTTGGGGTGCGTGTGGTCGGTGGTTCAAATCCACTCGTCCCGACCATTTCCTTTCCCTTTCTCGTTTTGTGCTTGTGATCACTGAAATCTTTTGAATGGAAACGGCATGCCTCTAACCCGAACCCTGTTGTTGACCAATGACGATGGTATCCGTGCACCCGGGTTGCGCATCCTCCGGGAACGGCTGATGCGCGAATACCGGGTGGTGACCGTTGCCCCTGACCGTGAGCGGAGTGCCGTCAGCATGGGCATCACCCTCACCCGCCCTTTGCGCATCCACGACGAGCATTCGGACCAGTATGCGGTAGACGGCACTCCGGCTGATTGCATCAACCTGGCTTTGCAAGCCGCAATGGACGAACCGCCGGACCTGGTGGTTTCCGGCATGAACCAGGGAGAGAACCTCAGTTACGATGTATTCTACTCCGGAACCGTGGGCGCGGCCTTTACCGCCCACCTCTACGGCTTGCCCGCACTGGCCGTCTCGATGATTCCCAAAATCGATCAAAACGGAGACCTGGTCTTTGACTATAACGGAGCCGCGGAACTGGCCACGGAAGTGATCCGCCGCCTGCTGCCCGTGGCCCGGAAAACCGTGGTTTACAACCTCAACATTCCCAGCGGGGCCCGCAAGGTCCGGATTACTTCCCTTGGCGACAAACGCTATCACCCCGAAGTGGTGGAGACCCGCGACCCGCGGGGGCGGCGTGCTTACTGGCTGGGTACGGGGCGTCCCGAATACCACGGAGACGGCCAATCAGACGTCGTAGCCGTTCAGGAAGGCGACGCCTCATTGAGCATATTGCTTTACGATTTGAATGCTCCGGATGAATTCAACCATCTCAAACAGGTGTTTTCTTGAAACCCAACCCCATGCGACGTTTGTACGACTGGGTCCTGGCCTGGTCTGAAAAACCCTCGGCCGCGGCGGCCCTGTTCACGCTCGCATTCGCGGAGAGCAGCTTTTTCCCCATCCCCCCGGACGTGCTCTTGATCCCACTGGTCCTGGGCGCAAGGCGGCGCTGGTTCCGCCTGGCGTTGATGACCACGATTGCTTCCGCCCTGGGCGGAATGTTCGGCTACCTGATCGGCTGGAAGCTATGGTGGTCGGTTTCGGGCGAGTTCACTCCGGTTGCGGAGTTCTTTTTCCGCGTGATTCCGGGGTTTACCCGGGAGTTGTTTCACGCCATGCAGATCAAGTACGACCTGTACAATTTCTGGATCGTTTTCACCGCCGGGTTCACCCCCATCCCCTACAAGATCATCACCATCTCCGCGGGCGCATTCAAGGTTGGTTTTCCTGTTTTCCTGGCGGCTTCAATCATTTCCCGCGGCGCGCGTTTCTTTATCATCGCCTGGCTGGTTCACCATTTCGGTGAACCCATCCGCCGCGTGATCGACAAATACTTCAACTGGCTGGCCCTGGTTTTCACCGTGCTGCTGATTTTGGGATTCATCCTGCTCAAGCAGGTTTTTTAGAGTTGGAAAGTTGGAAAGTTGGAAAGTTGGAAAGTTGGAGAGTTGGCGGGTTAGAGGGTTGAGGAGTTGGAGAGAAAGGTGACAGGAAGGCAGGAGGGGCGGCTCCTGGATCTGAAGACAGCCCC
>OBLN01000613.1_pt1 | contig 12784 bp, 10 predicted proteins | sample 1519301 | NCBI WGS metagenome assembly OBLN01 (sample SAMEA2452533, study PRJEB22499) | sediment metagenome | reverse complement strand
CATAACATGGATGCTCTGTGGAGGCGGTTATAGCAGAGTTTACGGATATGATCCGTAAAGAGGTTGATCTCTACACTGAGCTTCTTAACCTCAAAAAATTTATCGCAATATATCCTGACAGCGGGATATGGTTTCCGAAGCCGTATGAAAGATACTGTTCGTCAGACGCCCTTGTGATGAGCTTTGAGCATGGGTACAGGTTTGATGATAAAAAGGTTCTCAGCCGCCTGAATATCAGCATAAAAGATATAATGGGAAAGCTGATTTATTTCTACACACAGCAGATGCTTGTGAAGGGCTTCTTCCATGCGGATCCGCATCCCGGCAACCTTTTGGTGACAGCGGAAGGGGAGCTTATCCTTCTTGATTTCGGCATGGTAAAAAGAATCAGTGAATACACCAGAAGATCAATAATAGAGCTTATTAAATCCGCAAATGAAAGGGACTTTGAAACATATGTGCGTGCATGTAAAAAGCTGGGCATTATTGCTGCAGATGCCCCTGATGCCTTGCTTCAGGATGCGGCGGAAAGGATGTTTAACATTTTTTCTGATGATACGCTAGATGCAAAAAGTATGCAGGTGCTTGCTTTTGAGGTTCTTAACACTGTTAAAGATATGCCGTTTAAGCTTCCGCAGGAGGCGATCTACATAATGCGTGTCAGCTCAATAATAGAAGGGCTTGGGACAACATACATAAGCAACTTCAATGGCATAAAGGATATTCTGCCGATTCTGAAAGAAAATCTGCCTAAAGCCCTTGGATTGGATGAACGAATATTTGATCAAATAAAGGGTGAAGTCATGGAATTACCCATGACGTTTAAGAAAATCAAGAAAATTATCAACAGCATGAGCGATGATTCTCTTGAAATAAAGCTCTCAAGGGAGAGTATAGACTATATAAGAGAACGTTCCCGCATATATTACCGTCCGCTCGCTTATGGTATTCTAACTATGATTACAGGCTTTTTTATTGTGTTTCTGGGTTTTGAACACAGTCCGCTCATCGGCAGTATTGTATTCGGTGCAGGGCTGGTTAAGGTTATCTTTACTATTTAAAAATCTTTGCCTTTCTTTACATTCATTTTTTACTGTTTTCTTGAAATAAAATAACAGTGTGCTATAATATTAATCATAAGCGCTGCACTTGCGGTGCTTTTTTATTACATGCTTTTAAAATATACGGTGGTTACTGAATGGAACAGAACAGCGTTTTTGAAAAATTGAAATCAGCAGTAATAAAAGCGCAGAATGAGCTTGATCTGCCTGATTATATTGCGGACTCTGTTATGGAAATAGCTTCAAGACCCACATTCTTTGCATCTAAAACCAATATAGTTTCTGATTTGGCTGATATGGTTCTGGACTATCACACCTATGCAGAAGCCTGCTGTGAAAGGCTGGGAGCATCTGCCAGTGATATTCAGTATGTTGTAGATTACATAAAGTCGAGTGTAAGAGGCAGCTAGACAAATTCTGTAAGCCCTGCTTTCGTCATTCTCACAGATTCGCCCAGAGAGTTTCTGATTTTGAAAAAAGCGTCAATCCCTGTGCAATGTCCTGTCAGGATGGTATCTATTTTTTTTGGTTTCAGGTATTCCGCAACCGAAGAGATCTGGTTTCCTTCTGCTCTGAAAAGATGGAACCCACCCACAAGGGAGCGTATTCTCAAGCCGGGGAACAGCCTTTCAGTGTGTTCCACTATGTTGATTATTCCGCAGTGAGAACAGCCTGCGACTATTACTAAAGCACCTTTATCAATGATCGCAAGGAACAGTTCATCATCAAATGGATCTTTCTTAAACTCCCCGTCTGACTCAACAAACAGATTCTGATCCGCTGAAAATTCAGTATATCTGGGTATGTCACCGCAGAGGAAAACATTTTCTGCTATTTCGGTTTTTCCTTTTATTTTGGTTATGCTGTAGAGATTTTCCAGTTCATTCTCTGCTGCATCAAAGCCTATGAAGCTGAAGGAGCCGTCAACATTTCTTTTCATGTGTCTGTTGAATACATTATGATGAACGTACAGACTGTCCGCCAGAGCAGCGCCTTTCTTCATAGCTTGGGTGAGACCGCCTGTGTGATCGTAATGTCCGTGGGTTATCACTGCAATGTCAAATTTTTCTTTCATACCCAGAGCATCCATGTTATGTGCCAGCGCCATTCCTTGTCCTGTATCGAGAAGGATGCGCTTGCCGGCGGCCTCAATAGCACAGGAAAAGCCGTGTTCGGAGCAGAGATTCATCGTGTCTGTATAGTTGTCGGCAAGAATCGTGATTTTTATCATATTGAACTATAGCTTATTTTTCATTCATGGCAAAGGGGAAGGGCAGGGTATAGGTTTAAATTATCATAAAAAAAGAGCGCCCTGAAAACAGGGCGCCCCGTGAAAAGTCTTGCGGAAGTTGACTTTTTACGCGTCGTAATACAGGAAGAATTCGTGGGGGTGGGGTCTGCTGTTAACAGACGTGATTTCTTCCCTTTTCCATTCGATCCATGAAGAGATAACATCTTCAGTGAAAACATCTCCTTTAAGAAGGAATTCGTGATCTTTTTCAAGAGCATCAATAGCTTCACCGAGAGATGCAGGCATCTGGGGAATAGCTGAAAGCTCGATAGGATCAAGATCATAAAGGTTTTTATCCATAGGCTCGCCCGGATCAATTTTGTTCTGTATGCCGTCCAGACCTGCCATCATCATTACTGTGAATGCAAGGTAGGGGTTGCATGTGGGGTCGGGGAAACGTACTTCAATTCTTTTCGCTTTGGGCGAAGCAGAGTACATAGGTATTCTTATGGATGCTGATCTGTTTCTTGAAGAGTAAGCAAGGCTTACGGGAGCTTCAAAACCGGGAACAAGACGTTTGTAGGAGTTTGTTCCGGGGTTAGTGAAAGCAGCGATAGCCTTAGCGTGTTTAATTATACCGCCGATATAGTAAAGACCCATTTCACTCAGTCCAGCGTATGAATCACCTGCGAAGAGGGGTTTACCGTCTTTCCAGAGAGACTGGTGGCAGTGCATACCGGAACCATTGTCTCCGTAGAGGGGTTTGGGCATGAAAGTAGCTGTTTTGCCGTACTGACGTGCGACATTTTTAACTACGTATTTGTATTTCATGAGCATATCAGCCATTTCAACCATAGGAGCAAACTTCATGTCAATTTCACACTGACCGCCGGTTGCAACTTCATGGTGGCTGTTTTCTATAACGAGACCAAGCTCTTCCATTTTCAGAACCATTTCAGCTCTGAGGTTAGCCAGAGTATCTGTGGGCTGGCAGGGGAAGTAGCCTTCTTTCGGTCTTACTTTATAGCCAAGGTTATTGCCTTCGTCTCTTCCTGTGTTCCACTCGCCTTCGTCAGAGTCAACAAAATAGAAGGCTTCGTTTTTTCCGGAAGAATACTGAATGTTATCAAATATGAAAAATTCTGCTTCAGGTCCGAAGTAAGAACTATCAGCTATACCTGTGCCTTTCAGGTAGTTGATTGCTTTAATAGCGATGTTTCTGGGGTCTCTTGTGTAACGTTCTTTGCTGATAGGATCAAAAACGTTGCAGGTTACAACCATTGTAGGAATGTCCATAAAAGGGTCTACAAAAGCGGTTTCAGGATCAGGAAGCAGAATCATATCACTGTTGTTGATGGCCTGCCATCCTCTGATACTAGAGCCGTCAAACCCGAGACCTTCCTCAAAGAAGTCCTCTGTAAACTGATGGCTGGGGATAGTGGTGTGCTGCCACGTTCCGAGGAAATCGCAGAATCTGATATCTATCAGTCTGATTTCCTGTTCTTTGATAACCTTGAGCAATTCCTTAGCTGTCATGTTGCCTCCTAAATTCTATGGAAAAAGACCCCCGCTTAAAGGGCTTCTTCCCCTGTTTCTCCAGTTCGTATTCTCACAATCTGGTCAATTGGTGTAACGAAAATTTTGCCGTCACCGATGCGTCCTGTTTTGGCAGACTCCATAATGATATTTACGGCGTCGTCTACCATTTGATCAGGAAGAACTACTTCAATTTTGATTTTAGGGATAAAATCAATAACATACTCTGCTCCTCTGTAAAGTTCGGTATGACCTTTCTGTCTGCCGAATCCTTTAACTTCGGAGATAGTAATGCCTCTTATCCCAACTTCGGTGAGCTTCTCTTTAACATCGTCAAGTTTGAATGGTTTGATGATTGCTTCAATCTTTTTCAAGTTCAACCTCCGCGCATTATATTAAAGCAATTACAGTGCCAGAAAATATACGGCATCTGCTTTTATTCATTTTTGTAAGGTTTCAGACAAAATGAGCCTTGCCAGTGTCGGCTTAGGAGAATTCCTGAGTTTTTAAAATCTCCCACACTTACTCATAAAAAAGCACTTTTGAGCTGCTGAACGGATTATTGGCGGTTAAAAACTGACCAACAGGTGATTAATTCTTAGCCAGCTTTGCGTCTATGAGCCGTTTTCTTTCTATGAGAACAGAAGTATCCCTGCCGAGTTTTCCGTATGCCTCAATCATAATTGCTAAATCTCTGGATATTCCAAGTGTCCAGCCGTATGTGCTGTCAATTACACGGGCTTTTTCTGCAAGCTCACAGGATTTCTCAGGTTCGGACTCCGTTAAGTTTGCGGCAATAAGCCTGTACAGTCTGACTTTTGAGTCAGGGTTTGTGTTTCCATCATCAGCATAGGAGAGCAGGGCGGAGTATTTACCAGTTTTCATGAACTCTGCTATCAATGAAAAGGGTTTTTCAAGATCGTCGGTATCTTTGATGCTGTCACCGGCAAGAAAAGATATGATAAGTTTTTCATCAACGCATTCTGCAAGCTCTGAATATGCAGACGCTTTTGCAAGCTCATCAGAGGATGCCTCCTGTTCGGCAAGAACATATTTTGTTATGTAGAGGCGGGATATATTGCAGACGGAATCCATTCTCTGAAAAGCGTCAAGAGCTTTATAAAAGGTGATGTCAGCCATTTTGCTGTCACCTTTGTAATAGTAAGATGAGTAGTTTTTATGCAGTGATGATGCGTATATGTACTCGGCAGAGCTTTTCGGCTTATCTCCACAGGCTGCCGCAGTAAGGCAGAACAGTACCAGCAGGGTTATTCTTTTCATGGCAGCTTCACCTTTTCACCCGTAACCACAGAACCGTCATTGAACGGCCATCTTTGTTCTAGGTTATGCAGAATCCGGTCGGATGTCTTGAGTATGGAGTCCGCCTGACTTTTGATTTCGGTGATGTTGTCTGTAGCTTCGGCTATATCACCCGAAATTTCATTTGCGTTGTCTATTGTGGGCTGCGCACTTTCCACAGCGTTCTGTATAGACTGAATGCCTTCTTTAAATGTTTGAAGAGCGCTGTTAAGTTTATCAATGGACTCGTCGGTCCGCTCGACCTTGTTATTAACATTTCCTGCTATATCATTAAGCTGAGTCTGGAGTATTTCAATACGGCCGACTATATTCTGAACTTCATTTTTGATATAATCACTACGGACAAGATAGCCCACTGAGCCGGTTTTGTTATGAAGGTCATCCCCCACATCTCCGAGACCGCTGAAAAATCTGTCTATATTTTTACTCTGGTCTTCAATCGTCTGGGTAATGTTTGCGACATTGTTAACGATTTCCTTAACATCATCTATAACCGGCTGCGCCTGCTCTATAAGAGCCGCCAGACCGCCTTCACGGATAAGGTTGAAGGAGGTGCCGTCCTGTATTTCAAGTGAATCAGGCGAGCCGCCGCTGAAGACTATGAAGCTTGAACCGATAATGTTCTGTGATGTAAGCTTTGCTGTTGAGTCCTGTTTGATCCATTTGGTGTACTGTTTCGGGATTTTTGTGTGAAGAACAACATTTCCGTCTTCCATAAGTTCAACTTCGTAAACTCTGGATATGGTGAACCCTGCGTACTTCACAGGCATGCTTTTTGTGATTCCATCGCCTGAGTCAGTGAGGATTGAAACGTTAATTTTAGGCATAAAGAGCTTTTTCTTAATGGCAAAGGTCACCAGAATAGCAGCCATCAGTGCGATGGATATTATTACAAAAAGTCCTACCTTGAGTTCGAGGTTTGCAAATTTATTTCCAGCCATAAGTCAAAGTCCAGCTCCGTATAGTTTTCAAGATCCTGAAACAGATATCTGTGGTTTATATGATCGATAATAACCGAATTATCCCTTGTTTCACAACGTAAAAAATCCTTAAACTTTTCTTCATATTCAGCAGCGTACATCCTTCTGGGGCTTATTATGATTATCCATTTCGGCTGAAGGTACGTTACCTGAAGATACTTTACCATAAGTTTTTCAAAATCCGTGAGAAAGTCCGGTCTGGTATCAATGATATGAGGCATTTCCAAACGTTTCAGGTCGTTTTCTATCATTTTTCTGCCTTCTTTAAGGCTCAGATTAAAGTGGTAGCTGGCGGGGAGTATAATATTTTCAAAAACAGAGAGGTTGCCGATTATCGGGAGCCTGCTCGTTACAATTCCTATATGCTCCGTTTTAGTTAATTCAAGTATCTGGTCAAGCCAGCGCTCTTTCTGGGCTTCGCTGGTGTAGTATATAAATGTGTTTGTCATAAATACATCCCCAGCATTATTGTGAATACCTGTATGAGTATGAAAGCGTAAAACAGTCTCATCATCCCCCGGAGGAGAGCAATGGGAATTTCTGTTACTGCCGCTTTTGTTTCCAAAGCAGTGTAAATAGGTATGCTCATGAGGGCAAAACCCAGGAAAAAAACTTTTATCAGGAAGGTAATGATATCAAACAATTCCAGATTATCAAATATTGTGGTGAGCATGTAGTCCAGTGACATATCCTGCAGAAAGCTCAGAATAAAATAACCGCCCAGCAGAGATACGCACACAAATATAGTGGAAAGCGCCATCATACAGATAACTCCTGCGGCAATTCTGGGCAGGTACAGGTATTCATAAGGGTCTATGGAAAGCGACTGGAGAGTGTCTATCTCCCTGTTCATTTTCATCAAGGCTATTTCCGCCGTGACAGCGGTTGCAGAGCGCAGCGCAAGAAGTATTGAAGTGACAAGCGGCGCTATCTGATTGAAAGAAATGACAACCATTATTCTGCCGAGCTGGTCTATTCCGCCCACAAGATCCGCAGCCTGCATCAGCGAGCCGACCATAGCAACGCCTATAATGAGCGAAATTGCAATATAAACAGGAAGAATCTGAACGCCTGTAAAATAGATCTGCCTGACAAAAACCAGGAAAACAGCAGGGTTGAAGAGTTTGAATTTAATGAGGGTTTTTAAAACCTTGTTTGAGAATATAGTGAAGCCATGAAAAAAAACGGCAATATCTATAAAATTACGACCAATCTTTTTAATAAATGTTTCCATACAAAATTATATTAAATCTTTTATGAAAATCAACCAATATCATTAAATCGTTTTAATTCACTATTAATATTTTTTATGAAAAAGTAACTGGAAGCTTGATTATAAAACGGTTGACGCATTTTTGAATTATTGTTATAAACTTTAGAAGATTTAAATTAGGTCTATTATTCAGGTTATATTCTGCAACCGTAAGGATCTTGTCAAATACTCAAAACCAAGGAGGAATAATGGCTAACAGAAGAAAAGTCAACATCGACGGCAATACCGCTGCCGCCCATGTTGCCCATGCAACCAATGAAGTCATAGCGATCTACCCCATAACTCCCTCTTCCGTAATGGGCGAAATTGCAGACGAGAAAAGTGCCGTTGGCGAAGCCAACATATGGGGCACAGTGCCCAGAGTCGTTGAGCTTCAGTCAGAAGGCGGAGCCTCAGGTACTGTTCACGGCGCACTTTCGACCGGCGCACTCACAACTACCTTCACTGCTTCGCAGGGCCTTCTTCTTATGATTCCAAACATGCTGAAAATTGCAGGAGAGCTTACTCCTACTGTTTTCCATGTGAGCGCGCGTGCCATCGCTACACACGCTCTTTCCATTTTCGGAGACCACTCCGATGTTATGAGCTGCCGCCAGACAGGCTGGTCAATGCTCTGTTCAAACAATCCTCAGGAGGTTATGGACTTCGCTCTTATCTCTCAGGCGGCATCTCTTGAGGGCAGAATCCCTGTTCTCCATTTCTTCGATGGTTTCAGAACTTCCCACGAAATCCGCACCACAGAAGAACTCACACTCGAAGATATGAGAGCAATGATCAGTGATGAGCTTGTGCGCAACCACAGAGCCAGAGCGCTTACTCCTGACTGTCCCACTATAAAAGGTACTGCACAGAACCCTGACGTATTCTTCCAGAGCCGTGAAACGGCTAATAAATATTACTCTGACTTCCCTGCAATTATGCAGAAACAGATGAACAAGTTTGCCGACCTTACGGGCAGACAGTACAACCTTGTTGACTACTTCGGCGCTCCGGATGCTGAAAAAATCATCATCATCATGGGCTCAGGCGCTGATGTTGCTGAAGAAACTGTCGAATACATGACTTCTCTCGGCGAGAAAGTCGGTATAATAAAGATCAGACTTTACAGGCCTTTCCCCCTTGTTGATTTTATAAATGCTATTCCTAAAACAGTTAAGAAAATGGCTGTTCTGGACAGAACAAAAGAGCCCGGCTCAATCGGCGAACCCATGTATCTTGATGTACGTACGGCAATAGGCGAAGCTATGCAGAAAAAAATCTTCAAATTTGAAGGTTATCCTGTAATAGTCGGCGGAAGATATGGTCTTGGCTCAAAAGAGTTTACTCCCGCTATGGTTAAAGCTGTTTTTGACAACCTTGATAAAGAAGATCCTATGAACGGATTCTCTGTAGGTATTGAGGATGACCTCAATAAAACAAGCCTTCCTTACGACGGCGGCTGGTTGACTCCCAGAGACGGCGTTTACAACGCTATGTTCTTCGGTCTCGGTTCTGACGGAACTGTAGGCGCCAACAAAAACTCCGCTAAAATTATCGGAGAATACACTGATAATAATGTTCAGGCGTATTTTGTTTATGACTCAAAGAAAGCAGGTTCTATGACAACTTCGCACCTGCGTTTCGGCAAAAAGGATATTAAAAGCTCATATCTTGTTCAGGAAGCTGACTTTGTTGCATGTCACAACTTCTCATTCCTTGATAAGTATGAAATGCTCAGATTCCTCAAACCCGGAGGAACATTCCTTCTTAACAGCCAGTTTGATAAGGATACTGTTTGGGCTCACCTTCCTGAAATAGTCAAAAAACAGATTATTGCTAAGAAGGCGAAATTCTTCGTTATTAACGCTGTTGATGCAGCAGAGAAGATAGGTCTCGGCTCTAGATACAACGTTATCCTTCAAACAGCTTTCTTCAAAGAATCAGGGATTCTTCCCTTTGAAAAAGCGAAAGAAGCGATCAGTGATGCTATCAGAAAATCTTACGGAAGATACGGTGAAAAGGTAGTCAACATGAACCTTCAGTCCGTTGAAGCCGGTGCCAACGAGCTTTATGAGGTTGATTACTCCAAAGAGGATCAACTCGGTGTTAAGGATAACGAAGTTATTCCTTTCCCCATCATAAATAACTGCGTGACTGATAAAGACGCAACTCCCTTTGTTAAAGATGTTACAAGCGTGCTTGTAGCTAACAGAGGCGATGAAGTACCCGTTTCCAAACTTCCTGTTGACGGTACTTTCCCCACAGGAACAGCCAAATTTGAAAAACGCAATATCGCCATCAATGCTCCCGTTTGGGAAGAAGAGCTTTGCATTCAGTGTGCTATCTGCTCATTCGTATGCCCACACGCTGCTATCAGGACTATGGTTTATGACCCTGCCGTCCTCGATAAAGCACCTAAGGCATTTAAATCAGGCGATGCCAGAGGAAAAGATTTCGCAGGTATGAAGTTTACTGTACAGCTTGCTCCTGAAGACTGCACAGGCTGCGGTGCATGCGTACACAACTGCCCTGCAAAAAGCAAGACAGATCCTTCAATAAAAGCTATCAATATGAAACCTCAGCATGAAATCAAAGATCAGGAAGCGGAAAACTTTGCGTTCTTCCTCACAATCCCTGAACTTCCCGTTGAGAAATACAACAAAAACTCACTCAAAGGCAGCCAGCTTTCTCCCCATATGTTTGAATTCTCAGGCGCTTGCGCAGGATGCGGTGAAACCGCAGGATGCGGTGAAACTCCCTATGTTAAGCTGCTTGCACAGCTTTTCGGGGACAGAGCTATAATCGCTAACGCAACAGGCTGCTCATCAATCTACGGCGGTAACCTGCCTACCACTCCCTACACTACAAGATGTGACGGAAGAGGTCCGGCATGGTCCAACTCACTGTTTGAAGACAACGCTGAGTTCGGTTACGGAATGAGACTCACTGTTGACCAGTTTGAGCTTCAGGCTAAAGAACTTATGGAAAAACTCGGCGACAAGCTTGATAAGGCTCTTGTTGCTGAAATCCTCAACGCAGAGCAGAAAGACCAGCTTCAGATCGAACAGCAGAGGGAAAGAGTTGCCAAACTTAAAGCTTCTCTTGAAAAAATCGGCTCAGAAGATTCCAAAAACCTTATATCTCTTGCCGATTACCTTGTTAAGAAATCCGTATGGATTCTTGGCGGTGACGGATGGGCGTATGACATAGGTTACGGCGGTCTTGACCATGTTCTCGCAGCTACAGAGAACATCAATGTGCTTGTGCTTGATACTGAAGTTTACTCGAACACAGGTGGTCAGGCTTCAAAATCAACACCTATTGGTGCTGCTGCTAAGTTTGCTTTCTCCGGTAAAGTACCTGAGAAAAAAGACCTCGGCATGATAGCCATGACATACGGTCACATATATGTTGCCAAGGTATCCCTTGCAAACCCTGCGCAGTGTATAAAAGCATTTGTTGAGGCAGAGCAGTACGATGGTCCTTCAATCATTATTGCTTACTCACATTGCATTGCACACGGTATCGACATGTCAAGCGGTGTAGATGCTCAGAAAAGGGCTGTTAACTCCGGCTACTGGCCTCTGTTCCGTTTCCACCCTGACAAATTTGAGGCAGGTGAAAACCCCCTCACTTTCGACAGCAAAGATCCTTCTATGAGCCTGAAAGACTTCATGGCTACAGAAAACAGATTTAAAGTTGTCCAGAAAATGTTCCCCGAAAAAGCAAAAGAGCTTGCTGAAGTAGCGGACGAAAAAGTAAAACGCAGGTTCTCCATCTACAAACAGCTTGCTGAAAAGATGGATTGCAGCAAATAATACCTTAAATATCAAAGCCCTTCGGAAATTCCGAAGGGCTTTTTTTAATGCTTTGCCTGTTTTATAAGCTTTTCTATATCCACATGGTCTATTTGTTTTGTCTTTAAGTATTTTTCTGCGTATTCCATATAAACTTCTTTTTGAAGAAAGAGTTTGAAAATATCGAAGTCGATGTGATCGTCTTTTGCCATAAAGCTCATGATATTTAAAGCTTCAGACAGAGATTTTGCGTTTTTGTATGGTCTGTCAGAGGCTGTTAAAGCTTCAAATATATCTGCTATTGCCATTATTCTGGCTGGTATGGAAAGATCCTCTGCGCTGAGTTTTCTCGGATAACCTGTTCCTTTGAGGGTTTCATGGTGTGACCCGGCATATTCCGGAACACGCCTGAGATCATCTGTAAACGGGATACTCTCAAGCATCTTTATTGTCATGATTATATGTTCATTTATTTTAAATCTCTCTTCTTTATTAAGTGTTCCTCTATCTATTAAAAGGTTATAAAGCTCACCCCTGTTATTAAAGTATTCCGGTACATTAACCTTGAATTTCAGGCTTTCATATTCTCCTGCATCAATCAACCGTTCATGTCTTATGATATGTTCAGGTTTATCAGACAGCAGATTCTCTATGCACGGCAGAGAGGGCTCTGGATAATTATGTAAACGGAGTTTTTCGGAGCTACTCAGACCAAGCCTGTCACTGAAGTATCTGGTCCATTTAATTTGTGAAATCTCTTTCAGTTTCTCAGATTTTTTCTCATCCATAAATTCAGCGCCGATGTTGCACTCTGCTACAAAAGAGAAGTCATCTTTTATTTTGTTATGTCTTTCCGCAAGCTCCTGCTCAAATAATTGTTTTTTATCCGGTTCGGTAAGCAGCTTTTTGTAGTAGTCTATCACCGCATCACGGTAAAGCACTTCAAATCTGGTTCTTATTTCATGAATTCTATTGTATATAGTTTCCAGTTTAGTTGCTTTATCAACAACGTATTCAGGTGTTACTACCTTTCCGCAGTCATGAAGCCATGCAGCAACTTTAAATTCTCTCCATTCATTTTCATTTCTGAAAGAAAACTCTGAGAGTTTTCCTTCAATGCTTTCACTCGCTGCTTTTGCCAGCATAACTGCAATAATAGGAACTCTTTCGCAATGACCGCCTGTATAAGGAGATTTTGCATCTATAGCCCCTGCAAGTATTTTTATAAAAGAATCTGTAAGTTTTATCTGATCTTTTTCATATTTTTTAATGGATTTTGCCATGTTTTTCAATGAGATGGAAAGTTTATGAAATTCATCAATACGTGTGAGTATAACTTCTGTTGTTTCATAGTTTTGTTCAGAGATGTCTGCTGTCATACTTTTAAGCTTGTCAATAGGGTGTATGAATATTTTTCTGATGATATAAGAAACCGGAAGATAAATTATTCCCATTATAATAACAGAGATGGCTATTGTGTTGAGTAAGGTTTGGTTAATATTTTCCAGAATGGACGCTCTTGCTACAACTGATGAAAGAAACCATCTGCTTTCACAATTTCCGGACACGGGTGTGATAAAGTATATATAGCTTACACCGGAAGAACT
>OBLN01000612.1_pt1 | contig 12786 bp, 10 predicted proteins | sample 1519301 | NCBI WGS metagenome assembly OBLN01 (sample SAMEA2452533, study PRJEB22499) | sediment metagenome | reverse complement strand
TGTTTCTTGTTGTATCGTGACCTTCCACCAGTGACATGGTACCGCTTCGAGTCTGCCAGGATGAGCATCTTCGAGTTGGTGTTCATGGGATCCCCTCCCGTTCCGAAGGTTATGTCATGCGTACAGGTCTTACCCATAAAATACTGATCATAATCGTGGCTGCAGATGGTGGCCGACGTTAGCATTGTGCGTTTGGCTTTGTTCTGGATGCTCATGATAAAGGATCGCAGCATGCTGGTGAACATCCGGTCCACTGCAACAATCCATATCTTGATAGCTCCCCGGTCACGGGTGCCATGTATCACAACCTGCTCGCTGATGACAATGTTCATTATCCTGTACAGGTCAAGCACATCGAGCATGGACAGCTTGTATTCTTTCCTGGCAATGGTGAGCTTGATAATATCGCTGTAAATTGCCATGATGAACTTTGCACTGTCCTCACCGCCCATATCACAATAGCAGTTCTTGAGGGTCTTGCTCAGCTTATGCCGGTAATAGTTGTCATCTGCAGCATTGTTGTACGTCTGCATCACGGCGTTCTGAACATCCGCCTCGCCCATCATCATCCCAAAGGCGACCACCACCTTGCGAATATGCTCGAAGTCTTCCATGAGCGGGATATACCGGGTTGTGTTCAGCCATTTCGTATCTTTGTGGGCATCGCTGTAGATAGCTATGCCTGTGGATCTGCCGTACTGTATCTCGTGGACCTCATCAAAAACAGCATTATGGATGCGGGATATGTTTGCCAGCACATGCTCAGCCGTGGTGTTGGGCCTGCTGCCAGATGCCATCATCAACGCTACAAGCTTTTGATACGTGAGTGCAATACCATCACATACCCCATGTTCGTGAAGTATACGAGTAACAGGACAGGAGTAGTAGTTCTCACACTCCGGACAACTGTCTGCAAGGGGCAGGATCGGTAACTTGTGGAGATCAGGATACTTCTCACACAGTTCCTGATTTTTCAAGCAGGCGTGGTTAGAAGGTATCCGGATAACATTGCAGTGGTCCTTGTCAGAATATTTGATGGAGTCCTCTATAACGGTCTTGTCGGCAATCTTATTAGTCGGGACGACGACTAGAAAACGTTCCTCCCGATTCAAAGACTCGGCTACCAACGCTGTCGTACAACCGGCACGGGTGGTCTTATGCACCAGATACAGTCCTTCTTGATATGCGTTCAGTAGATTGTATGCTGTTGCAATGCGCTTGTCCTGATTTGTGCGGGGAACGACAAGAGGGGTCTGGAACGGTGATGTCGGGGTGGTGCTTGACATCACGTTCTACCCCCTCGCAGTCTTTTGCGTTTTATTTGTATCACCTCACTGATAGGGAACAAACTCTCCATTCACCAGATAATTTCTAACAGCACGTGCTACCTCCTTGTATCGACCCGCATTGTCACTATCTTTTGGTGCTTCAAGGATATGGAATGCAAAACCACTGTCATGGCTGTCTATCTTGAACGCATGTAGAACAACGATTGTCTTGTCGTCAGTTTCTTTGAACATATTGCTGAACTGGCGTGTCTTCTTGCAGAACGCAACGGCTGGCAGGAGTCCAAGTAACTCAAATCCGGCGTTTTCTTTTGTCCCAGGTTTGTACAAGCTATTTTCTATGAATCCGAATACATCCGGGTGACCGTACAACACGGCCCACCCTGTTTTCAGTTTATCGTGTGCTAGACCTGCGATCTGATCATTGTGCAACAGCATCATGCTTTCAGCTCCACACCATTGCTGCTGATCTTCATGTCCGCTATCTTTGTCCTGTGGCCAACGCTCCTGCTCCTAAAAGCACTGATGCGAATGTTGGTGTACGCAGGCTTGCGGTCCACGATCTCCGTCTTCCAGATCTCCTTGGCAGCGAACTGGCTCTTGTCACCGAATGGCCGGAGGACATGGTTTGGTGCTTTGTTGAACTCGGACTCCGGCTGGTTCGTGACGAGCACAACACCGCTGTTCAGGTATGCCCAGACCTTGAGGTCACCGAAAATTGCAATGAGCTTTAAAAGAGCATCTCCTTTCTGCTTCATGCTCATCCTGGCATAGGCCGTAAGCACCGGAAAGCCGATGGAATCTATTATGACAACATCGACCTTCGGGAGCTTCTGTACGATCACATCTATCTCATCGATCATGGGAGTGTACTTGTACTCGCATCCTTTCAGGCCCTTGATATCAGTCTCTGTAAGGTTTCGCTCGGTGTCAAGATAGAACACCTTTTTCCCTGCAGCAATAGCCTCTTTTGCAACGGCCATGGCAAACTTTGATTTGCCACTGCCCGTGTCCCCGAATACCTCCAGGACATCGTTGCCTACATAGCCATGGATAAGGTCAAGTAAAGCGTTATTTTCATACGACAGCGCTGGTAGCCGAGTCTTTGAATCGGGAGGAACGTTCTCTTTATTGGTGAGCCCCACATGACAATCCTCCTTGCTTTCGTCGGCGAAAGGTTCGTTTGTATCGGGTTCACCACTTTGCTCTGAGAAACTTTCCACCAGCCTCTTAAGCTCCATGAAGGTCGGGTCGCTTTGTATATCGTATTCCCGGTGGTCCTCTACCCATTTGAAAACCTCGTTCCTCTTGAAGTCCACACCCCAGAACACGTACTCACCCGGATTGTCACTGGCCTTCTTCCACACATCAGTACCATTGATGGTACTATATCCCAACATCTCAAGTATGGGCACAAGTTTGTATTTTTCAAGTCTCATGTTTTCAAACCTCATATTCTACATCTTGTGTGACTGTCCTGCATAACTGTGGGTCGCTGTAGAGGACATTGCCACATTCAGGACAGCTCTCTTCTTCTGAGAAAAGCGATGTATCGAACTCGTATCCAAAGTACGGAGTTGTCATCAGCGTGCACCTCTCTTCAGCATCTCATCGATCGCAAGCATTACTTCCTCAACACCTCTGGAAACATCTGCATGTATCAGTTCACGGATCTCATCACTATTTTCAAGTTTTCTGGATATGGTGATCTGGGCGTTTGGCTTTATATTGCCTTTAGAATCGACCTCAGCACCGACCTTTGTTGATATTTCATATCCCTGTGTGTAGATAATGCGTGTTTCAGAACCAATCTTTGATGCTGGATTTGGCAAGGTATCGCTCATCAGGTATTCCTCCTGAAATCTTTCACTACAATAGGAACCATTCCAGTTTGGGACCATCCTATTTTTGTCACGTTCTTGCACGAAGCAAGTTCTGCAGTTGCAACCATGTTCACGAACCTGGATGCTCTGCCGGTTATGACCGCAAAGACCTCATTCTCTCCGGAGACTTTGCTGCGGATCCACTGCTGGATCATTTCCACATCTGCAGCACCGATGTGCTTGAGAGGATCTTCCTTCGTGCGACCAATGCCACCCGGCAATCGGTCAAAATCAATGTACACTTCAACTTCTTCTGTCGTTGCTTTCACTTCCTTTCTGTTATATAGAAGAAACCTGCTGTGTTGTGCAGGCCGAAGCTCCGGCCGGGGCTTGAACCCGGAAATGACCCAGCGTCCCGAAGCAGGAGGTGATCATTATGGTCTGACCTTTGCATTACATTGCGGACAGTATACAGGTCGGTTCCTGCACTGCCAGTCTACGTCGAAAATATGGCCACAGTGGTCGCATATACACTCGGCGACGATCCTTGTGCGTGCAAGCGGCATGTTGTCAATGGTCATGCATGACCCTCCAGCATTCTTTGGAGATCTTCCCGGTAATACTCGGTCATCTTCTCAGGTGAGATCGAGCGGGTGAACCGGTGTCCACATTTTGAGCATTCCCACCAGGACCTTGCACCCAGGGCCTTTGTGACACCTGCGTTGGTACACTTTGCAGATAGGCAATTGCAGACCGGACATGTCGTGGTCTGGCCTATCGTCAGCTCGCAGAGGTCCATGGCATGATTGAACCTGCGCTCCTGGTGTGCTTCACTTAGCCAGTAGCGGTCCTTTGTGGACCCTATTGGCCGACCCGCATGGCCTCCACTCTTAGCTCTGCCCATGCTCATCCCCCACAAAGAAGTTCCACCAGAGTTTTGCGTTCACTGTTCTCATCATTACATATCATACCCCTATTACAATATTTGCATGTTGCTATAGGGTTATCAAATTATATATATCTAGTGTTTGTACGTTATTATAGTATGGTAACTACCAAGAACAAAGCACAGCTAAATTCCACAGTATCGCCGTGGATCAAAAGGCGTATTGAAGAAATGGTACAGACAGAAGACTTTTCAAGCATATCTGATGTCGTATCACAAGCCCTCTCTGAATTTATAGCCCGATATGACGAGATCAAATCCCGAAAGCTTGAGAGCAGTGCTCCTGTAGTAGATGCATCGTATTTCCAGACATCCGAAGGCAAGGACCTGATCAGGTCCGTGATCATTGAAGCATTCACTTCCACAGATGAAGTGAATAAGAAAATCCCAGTGGGTTCGATAAGAAAAGACAGAACAAGCCTAGTAAAAAGGAACCGGTTGTAATCTATACTGAAGAATACATCACAGATGAACTTCCCGAATAATTATTACTTTCACTGTCCTTGGTCCCTCTATATATGTTGTATCCAACATGCTCTGTGTACAAATGATACCGGGGTGACAACATAACCATATATCTCAATATCCAGACCAAATGTTCAAAGTGCACAAATACACATTCATCCAAAGTTGATATCACCGAAGATGAATTTTTTAATTTGTTTAAGATGTGGGTCACCAGTCTTAACGGCGATATGGAAATCCATCTATGCGAACAAAAGCTTATTGTTACCACCAGCTCTAAAGTGATCCGGGAGCTCAAAAGGCCAGTATGTGGTGATATCCAGGTCCTTGGCCGCATTGACCAGTATAATACGTGCACTTTGCTCAGCTCGACTTTATCATGTTAAAGCCCTTAAGTATTTTGCTTTTTGGTGGGAGCGAAATGTATGTAAAAAGCGATTGTCCATACGGAAACCGAACTTGCTACCATGAACTTCGTTTCCGTGTTAAAAAAGAGATACTGCTTGATGGTGAGGAGTACAGAGAACATCGAACTATCACGGATATCGAGATCACAGATAGGACATCCGAAGAAAAACTCGTCCAGTGCATTATAAATGAACTTCGGAGGGGTCATGTACAATGGGATATCTACCAACGAGCTCTGCAAGGTCCTCAAGGGAAAGTTCGGTGTCCTTGAACAATACTGCTGCGACCTTGTTCAGCGACTTAAAATTGAATTGGATATGTATATTGTCCGGGCAGCCAGCATTTGTATTATGTGGAGGCAACGCCTTCATAAAAAAAGAAAATAGCCCCGTTATAGGGGCTTATGGATGTTTATACGGTGTCACCGAAGTGACCTGCTACTATTGATAGATCCTGGATGTTTACAGTAGCATCCTGGTTCACATCCCAGCGAGGCAGGTCGTCCGTGTAGGTCATGCCGTAGTTCTGTCCTATGAGGGTTATGTCAAGTACGTTTACAATACCATCCTCGTTTACATCCCATCTTGGCTGCAGGTCAGTGATGGTTATGGTTCCTGAAGAGCTTACTTCATCGATACCGTCACTTACTGTTACCTCAATGGTGTGGGTGCCTGCGGACTCATAACCAGTTTCCCATGTATAGCCTGAGGTTGTGCTGACCTGTGAGCCATCGATCTTTATGATGTAACTAAGGCTCTGCCCGTCCTCATCACTTGCAGATACGTTCACGTTGATGGTGGAACCTTCTTCAAAGACCCAGCCGTCTGCCGGTTCGAAGAGAGTTATCACAGGAGCATGGTTGAGCGGAGTTACTGTGATGCTCACACTCACTGTATCTGTGAGATAACCATCTGTAACCTCGAAAACTGCTTCATAGCTTCCTGCATTCCCCTCCGAAGGTGTCCAGCTGAATGTGGCTGTTCCCGCATCAAAGGATGCACCGGAGGGAAGTGAAGTGGCTGTATATGTAAGCGGGTCGCCATCAGCATCTGTCGCACTTGCAGTGAAGCTCAGCCTCTGCCCTTCCTCCACGGACTTCGTGGTAATTGAAGTGAACTCCGGAGCCGTATCCACCAGAACTGTAGCATAAGACGCTGTATATGCTGCCGGATTTGAGCTTACATCACTCAAAACAACATTGGCCAATTCAAGTTCAAGGACACCGGACTCACTACCTGCGACCATGTCCACCGTGGCCATGACCCCTGCTTCTGAAATACTACCCGAACCCACTATTGCAGAGTACACATGACTTAGAATACCAAATGCATTGTCAATGCCATCATACTCAAAGGTCGTAGCAAACAGATCAGGAGAGAACAGCCCCCCCTCGTTCACTGAAGAAACACTTGCAAGCTGGCTGTAGTGCAGATCGAACTGCGAACCTGTGAGAGATTGTGATGGATCTATGTACACGTCAAGACTGAACGATTCGCCTGGTGCTACAGTAGTTGTGGATGGAGATATACTGATGGATGAATATACCGATTCCACAGGTTCAGAGATTACTGCCGTCCACGTCCTGGAGATAGTTCCTGCTGCAGCACTACCATCAAACCTGACCGTATGTGTGCCTGTAGTATCCCAGTCCTCCACATGACTTACTACACCACTTTCCACAAGGCTGCCATCAAGATACCAGAGAGCACTGGTGAACTCCTGTCCTGAGTCAACTGCGAAGGTTGTGGAGTCACCTGTGTTTGCTGTAAGTGAGGTTGCAGATGGAGTGAATGAAAGGCCTGTGCCGGACGATACCGGAGATTCCACTGGCACTTCCTCTCCTTCGGTTACTTCCCATATCTGAAGCACATTACCATTTGCATTAGAACCTGTGAACATGATAGTGTTTGTTCCATACTCAACTTCCCAGCTATACACCATTGATCCTGAGGACCTGAGATTCCCATTCACATACCATTTCATGCTCGTCAGCTCTTCATCAGACCATACCTGGAATTTGCTGGATGCACCTGCCGTAAATGGATTATCCTCGCTTGGTGCGAATCCTGTTATCTGTGGTCCGGTTGTTCCTTCGTCCGGAAGGATTGCTGTGATTGTGTAGGTTGGGATGTTTGGATCTTCACGGTACCAGGAGGAGTCTGGGGAGATGTCGGAGAGGGTGACAGATTCACCAATAGATGTAGATATAACTGCAGAATGGGAAAAGCTTGTAAATAATCCTGTTGAGTCATATTTTCCTATGCCCATAGCAGGAGTTCTTGACCGATTATTCACAGGCAAATAGGTGGAGCCTATTGAATCAAGTGGAAAGGTTGTAGCAGGATCCCCATATCCATCAACACTAGTTATAGATTTGTCAACCTCATTTGAAATTACCAACCTTTCACCAGAAATAATAATATTATCATTTGAAACTAACTTAAAGTCAGGATAGTAGTACTCTAGCAGATTATTTTTATAAGATAATAACTGGTACTTAGTGTTGATTGCTTTAGGATTATCTGTATAATAAGTTCCAAACCGATAAAATGAACCGTCAATTATAGTTCCATCCTGAACATTATATGCGCCTATTTTTGTATAAAGGAAGTATTCATCAAAATTTTTATAATCAGAACCATGGACCATTGTGATATTGATGCACTTTACGTTTTGAGTACCAAATGATTTGAAGCTTCCATCTTTTATTAGTACATCCTCAAATGTAATATTTGTTACATTATCCGAAAATTGAGCTCCACCATTTTCAAGATAAAAATCCCTAAAATGAATATTTTGTGCTGCAGGGGATGACTGATAACCGGCAGTCACTATCACATTATTGCTGATAGAATCATATATTTTTACAGATTCCATTAATATATTCTTTGCAGGATGAATGTCAATTCCATTGTGACCTGAATTTTTGACAATGATGTTTTTAAATGTTGAACTATCCTCCATTGCAGATGCTCCGAATCCACTCCATCCAGTATCATTGATAAAAATGTCATGTCCACTGTTATTAAAACCTGCGCTTAAAGATATACCTAGATATCCGGTTTTTGGATCAAGATAACTTCCAACATGTGATACACTAAAATTATAGAATTCACTATTACGCATGTTTTTAAAAAAGACACCATTTAAGTTTGAAATATTCTCTATTTTAACATCGTGTATTAATAGATTATCACAGTTCAAGGTATAAAATGCACCAGCGCTAGTAGGGTTGCCTTCAAAAATATGTATATTGTATACCTCAACATCTTTTAAATTATCCAACCAAAAATCTCTTGAATAAGAAATGGTAATATTTGAAATGTCGCCAATAACATCATCATATAATTGAATTGCAGTAGAATATTTGACATTTACATCATGGAATTCTGAATTATGCAGCTGTATACCACCCGCTATTTTTGCTTCATTGATGTTTTTATCCCAACCAGTAATCGTTATGTTTTTTATTCTAAAAATGTCTGAAGAATCATACCCATAAAGGATTTTTGATTTAGCTGAATTGCCTGTTAATCTTAATTCAGAAACTAAAGTTTCATTAATGTACACTGTGGAATTATCAGAATAAATAGCACCATCTATCAACCAAATGCCATCACCAAGATTATTAACAATATTTCTGTTATTAATCGCAGAGTTAATATCAGATATATCGACGGTTGGTTCATCTTTTATGACAATTGTATCGAATGTATAATCATAATAAATAGCAGCTATAGCATTTGGAGATAAAAATAATGCGAATCCAATTGAAATTGCTATTTTTAATAAAGTCTTCAATGTACGTTTGTTTTTTGCAATCATAAAGAAACCTCGTAAATAAATATATCCAAATTGCATATATTAATGTACACAAAGATATAATCGATGAACATAGATTGTTACAATATGAACATTCACATTTGAATTTATCTGTTTCGGATAATCTCGAGTCATTTTTGAATCGTTGGAAATTAAACCGCCATCAATAGTTATTCTCGGATTTTTTTGAGGAGCTTCGCTGGAATTCCACCTACAACTGAAAACGGATCCACGTTCTGATTTATAACCGAATTAGCCCCTATTACTGAGTGTTTTCCTATAGTAACACCTGGCAATATTATGCACCCGCGACCAATCCACACATCAGAAGATATGCTAATTGATTTTGTAACATATCCTTGAGAATATATTGGTATTTTTAAATCAGCATACTCATGATTACTATCCCTTATGCTAACAAACTCCCCAACTAGCGTATCTTGTCCAATTTCAATTGCCTTCATACAGGCAAGGAAATCGTAACCAGTCAAGTTAACGTTATTACCTATTAACAACCTAGCATTGTTACTACACTCAATTCTACATCCCTTACCGATAAAAGTGTTGTTTCCGATTTCTAAAATTGAATTTTCACCTAATCGCAACCACAAATCTGGAAAAATTTGTACATTTTGCCCTATAATCAACTGCGTATTAGATTTATGTAATTGATTTTTTAATTTTATTTTAAAAGCCAAAAACTTAAAAAATATATATGAACGCATATGTTTAATAGTTTGCATTCGAAATCACATCTTGATAAAGAGATAAATATTCATTTATAATTAAACCCCATTTAAATTGGTTCGCAAAATTCTTTTGGGACATCAAATCATTTTCTGATGAATTATGACTTATAGAATGTAATATATTAATTATGGACTCTATACCAGGAACAAAAGTATTAAGGTTAAAGTTATTTTTAATTACAAAATCATTTAAACCAGCATCTCTCGAAAAATAAACCGGGCAATTTGAACATGCTAGAGCTTCGACAGCTGCCAGACAAAATGCATCAAAACGTGAAGGATATATAGCAACATCCACATTTTTCAAAAAATATTTTATACTTTCTTTAGATAAGTTACCCAAGAACGTGACATTATCAGTAATCTCTAATTCATCAACTAAGTTAAGTAAATCATTATATTGAGTACCCGTTCCTGCAATTAACAAATGAGAATCACCATATGATTTCAAATATATTGAAAACGATTTTAGCAAGAGATCCACTCCTTTTTCAGGAGAAAGACGACCATGATAAAATACTTTTTTTGTTGAAGATAAGTCTTTAAGTAGTAATGAATGAAGTATCTTCGGTTCATCCGTCAAAGATTCGAACCAAAAATCATCAATTCCATTTGGAATGACAATGCTTTTTTTTACACCATAGTCTTCAACAATTTTTTCCATTGAATAAGAATGAACGATTACTTTGCTTGATAATTTTAGAATCGTAGGAATAAATATAGCATTTATAATGTCTGATAATTTTACTTTTTGATGATGTTCTAAAACAAACGAAAGGTGTTTTCGCACATCTCCATGATAATGTATTATCATATGCTTTTTTAAAAGAATAGAAGATAAGATTAACAAGAATTTTTTATTTGGAAATATATTAGGACTGACTGCAATATGAACTACGAAATTGTTTTCCCTAAGGAAATATGACCATTGGAATCGATGCAAATTATAGTCACACACATCTGATATATATGGAGCTATATATCCATAGTAATAAATTTTTCTAAATGGAATAGTTTTATTATGCTTTAATAAATTTGCAAATATAAAACTACTGACGGTGCCTGGTGCATCGCTATACTTTGAGCAATAGTAAATTAGGTTCATTTAAATCAATCTCAAATTACTAAATAATCCATACTTGAAGTCTTCCACTAGAATATATCTTATCCCTCGATACACGTATAGAATTTATTAATGGTTTGCTGTTATATGTATCCTCAATGAAGTATTTTATATCAAATCTATTAATTATTTCTATTTCTTTACCACCATCAATATTAGGCCTATTTAAAAGCCAGTTAAAAAGACCCCAAATGTCATTTCCTTGTTCTAAAACATAAGGTCCATCAAAGTAATAACTTGAAGAAGTCGGACTAACTTTTACAACAGGTAAGTCAGTTCCATTAATAAGCTTATAGGCAAGTATTACAGCTCCACCCGTAGGTAGAATTGGATGAGCATCTGAAGCTGCAAGCAATCTCCATGTTTCTCCACTATTACCAAAGCCATTCATTTCATTAGAGATATGTTGATTAGTCCAGACAGATGTCTTAGCAGTAGAATCAAGCATATACCAATAATCTTGTGAAGAACCTGTCCTTGCGTGGTTGTAAAAAGCTGAAAATGAAACAGATGTTGTTAGAATGAATATAATAAATATAACTTTTAATTTTTTGATTTGCAAATTATTCACATTCAGCAAATTATTAAATGCCAAACTTATGAAATATATACTGAATATTAAAATAATATAAACTCCGTATTTCTGAGAATAAGAAAACGGAAGTAGCATAATAAATACCAATAGAATATAATAATCAAAAAGTGTTTTCTTATTATACAATAATGAAGATATTATCCCTGCAAATATAAACACAAAAACAGGACCTATATATCTCAAATTAATTATAAAAACATCAATGACCCATGCATAGCGTGAACCTGCAGTTATCAATGTTCGAGTAAAAAATGGATAAATAATTGCAATTAGCAAAAATACAGGAAGTAAATAATCAATATGTCTAAAATACTTCTCCATTTTAACATTTCGAAATATGATTTGTAAAATAATGTAGAGAAGCGTTATAGGGAATAAAAAATAGAAATAATGGTGTGTAAATGCTATTAATAAGAACATAAGTAGAACTAACATACTTTTTTTGATGAATGTTATTTCTTTCAACAACAAATACAAAAAAAGTGGCAGTAAAACCATGAACGGACCACGAGCACTTAACTCCCACGTACTAAAAACCATGATACCCTGTGAAACCGAAAAGAAAAAAGCCATCATGAGTTTAGAAAAGAAGTCATTGAATAAGACACCTGCAAAAACATACGCAGTAAAAACGCTTAGTAAACCTATTATTAAAGAAAAGAGCAAAACCGCCTTTTCAGAATCTACACCGATTAATCCCGTCAACTGAGAAGTAGCAGATAAAGCAAAAGGAACTGAACTAGCGTATGAATAAGGATACAAACCAAAAGCAGAAAGCCAGTTTACCCACCAATTTGCTTCACCAAAGTATGATAGAGAATTTGACAACGCATGAATGAAGAAAGAATCTCCACCTCCTTTTTCATGGGGAATCGAAGGAATCCGCAAGATAATATTGAGGATAATTAGTAGAAAAAACAATATTACTTTTGTGATGTCAGAACTAAGCGTTTTAAGTTGAAACATATAGACTCCTTCAATCCTTTTTTCTTATAATATTGTAAAACTTCTAAATCATTTATTCGAGGAGATCGTTTTAGATATTCTGAAAAATACCCTAATATGTAAGCAAATCCCACTGTATTGCTTACGTACTGCGTGTTACTAAATATAAGCTTTATTCCTTTTAATGTCGCATGAATTGGTGTAAAACCAATATAATAATTGTTAGAACCTACTTTTCTAAAACCAATCCATTGTCCCTGAGCGCTTGCGTAAGCACGAGTTGAAATGGCTTGTGTTTCTTCAAAGCATCGTACATCCCAATTCTTAATCTTTGCTTTAACATTAGAAACACTATCTGGACTACATGTAATTTGATAACCATCTGTATCTTTAAAACATTCCATGCACCACAATCTTGCCCCCCCAGAAGGCAAATCTGGTCTGAATTTGGACCAAACAACTTTTTTGTCAATAATGTTACCTACATGACCGCTACAAATACCTAAACGAGAATTCATTTCAAATTGTTTAATTAAATATTCAAAATAATCCCCATTAGGAATAACATCTGCATCAACACAACTAACATAATCCAGATTAATTTTATTATCTTCAAAATATCTT